>Ga0210391_10001499_pt1 | contig 21206 bp, 32 predicted proteins | sample IncBWC12OmetaG_FD_160573 | JGI IMG/M metagenome (GOLD analysis project Ga0210391, IMG submission 160573) | Forest soil microbial communities from Barre Woods Harvard Forest LTER site, Petersham, Massachusetts, United States - Inc-BW-C-12-O ...
GCGAACTGTATCTGCTCGGCAAGCCTGTATATTCGTCGAACTACTTCCCCACATATGGAGCCTCCACTGTGCAGGCTCTCTACGGTCGCCTGGATTTGTCGTTCTCGTATCAGTATTTCAATCGCCTGTACAAGAACACTCCGCTCCCCGAAACGATGGAGAGTCAGTTCTCGCTTGAGACGAGATTTGCAGGCAGTCCGACTCAGATCGCGTCATCGGCGCTGGTTGCGCTAACCACGTCTGCGAGCTAAGACGATAACGAAACACTAACCGATAACGGGCAGGCTTCGGCTTGCCCGTTTTTTCTTTCGGCTGAAAGGAAGACAAAACAATGCTACCGTTTATCTGCTCCCATCTCCAACATTCGTCATCTCTGCCTTGTGCAGGAATGCCCGTTGACAATCAACCCCACTGGTTTTGCCCGTCATGTTTTGCGACGCACTGTGCCGAACTACTTCAGAGCGCTGATACCACTCCGCACGAAGTTGCCAGGCTAGCGTACGTGGAGGCAGAACATCTTTCCGATATCACGCTTGCTTTGCACAGTGCCAGCGTGCGAGCTAAATCAATCGATTCGCGCACCAGTAACCGGCTTAATCTCTGCAAGCGCAAACTCTTCGCCCTGAATACAGTGAAGGTCGTCTTCAGAGTCGGCCAAGACGATAACCGAGGACCGAGCTACAAACGTACGCGGATTATACCCCGGCTGATCGAAGTCAAGTCACTCAGCGGTTACAACGATGTCGTCGCGTACAACAGGCAGGTCACGTTCGCGTGACGCACTGTGAACGTCCCTACTGCGTTCTCTGCATGACGCTGAGGCAGAACCAGCAACGGCAGGCACCCAAACGGAAGACGCCAGCAGCACGAAAACGTGAACGCTGGATTTCGCCGCCTGAAAGCGAGAGGCGAATGGCTCGATAAGCCGAAACAGTAGACACATCCGACATCATTCATGGGGCAGCCTGCATCATCGGGCTGCTCTTTTCTTTTGTGCAGGACAACCGAAAGGAGACAATTTTTGAAACTGCTCTACTCCCGCAAAGACGCGGCTCATCTGCTGTCAGTCTCGCTCCGCACTATCGATTACCTCATCGCAAACAAGCAACTGGTAACGCGCCGTATAGGGAAAGCCGTCCGAATCCCTTATGCCGACTTGATTCGGTTCTCACAAAAAGACACGTGCGCCATCGCCTGAAAAACCCCTGCAATTAGCCACACCAGACTTATTTTGAACCCCAAAGTCTGGTGTGCATGGTACATTTGGCGGTATGAGAGGAATCTTCGAGAAAGTCAAAGGCAGCGGCGTATATTGGATTCGTTGGACGGATCACAAGGGCCAACTTCACAGAGAGAAAGGTGGACGCAAGAGCGACTCGATCCGCCTACTCGAAAAACGTCGCACAGAGACGCTTCAAAATAAGAAGCTCCCCGAACTGAATCCAGCACGGCGGATCACGTTCCGCGATATCGTCGCCGATGCGCTGGAACACAGCAAGGCACACAATGGGGAACGGTCCACCAGGGAATTTGAACTCAAACTGCCTGCAATGCTGGAAGCGTTCGGCGACCGTCCGGCAGATGAGATCACCAAGCAAGACATCACCCGCTGGCTCGTAGTGCAAGGTGACGATAGAGAATGGGCAGCCGCTACGCGTAATCGCTGGCAGGCTGCCTTTTCTTTGTGTTTTAGGGTAGCTGTCGATAATGAAAAGCTGGAGAAGAACCCGGCAGCACGCATTAAGCGAAAGACAGAGAACAACGAACGTGTACGCTTCCTGTCCCGCGACGAAGAAGCCAGACTCAGGCAGGCAATCTTCGACGGATGCCGGAATCCCACAGCGTACCTCGCTGCCCTAGATATCGCTCTGATGACGGGGATGCGAATGTCTGAGCAGTTCAGCCTGAAATGGTCTCAGGTTGAATTTGACACGAAGACGGTTCATCTACCTGTCACGAAGAACGGGAAACCACACACTGTAAGACTCAACGCAAAGGCTCTGGATGCCTTTCAGACGCTGCGCGCGCTATCCAAAGGCTCTGTGGTTGTCTTCCCTACCGGCGACGGCACAGCGGTCAAGACAACGCGTGCATGGTTCGATCCTGCCGTAGAGCGTGCGGGGATTCAAGGCGTCACGTGGCATGTACTCAGGCACACGTTCGCTAGTAGACTGGTAATGGCAGGCGTTAGCCTGAATACAGTGGGTGAGTTGATGAATCACAAGACAGTGCAGATGACGAAGCGTTACGCGCACCTGTCACCCGATCACAAGAGCGCGGCGTTAGACCATCTTCTGGTTTCATCGACTGACACCAGAACTGACACCGGCGCTCTATCGGGTAATCAACAGGGCATATAGGGGCATATCTATATGATTCTAAACGTGCGAAAGTGGCGAAATTGGCAGACGCACCAGACTTAGGATCTGGCGGGGAAACCCGTGGGGGTTCAAATCCCCCCTTTCGCACCAATAAGTTAGGGGCGATCACCGAATCGGCCCCTTTTCAGTTGTGCCTAATTTTGTGCCCACCTAGAAGAATCTGTGCCTAGTCTCCCGCCGCTGGAAGGGCGAGGAGCGCCGCCTTCGGCGTTTGCCGGAAGGCGCGGTCAATCGCGTCTGCCTGAGGATGAACGTACCGCTGAGTGATCGTGATGGAAGAGTGTCCCGCGATGCGCGCCAGCGTAAACACGTCGCAGCCCGCCTCCGCCAATTGAGTAAGGGCGGTGTGCCGCAAAACGTAAGGCTGGAACACGGCGATTTCCTTTTCGCGCTTGGCCTTGGCCTTCACGTTGGCGCGGTCTAGAGCGCGCTTGTGCTGATCCTTTGCGGTGTCCTTGTTCAGATGCCCCTCTGCGGAGGTGGAAGGAAACAACCAGCCCTCTTCCGGCCTCCCTGCGCCTTCGTGCCGGGCCGTCAATGCCGCATAGACGGCGGGAACCATTGGCAGCATCCGGCGCGCGGCCTTAGTCTTGCCCTCTGTGACCCGTATAAGCCCGCCGGTGCCGTTCAGATGGATATTCTCCCACCGCAGCGCGAACACTTCGCCGGGGCGCATTCCTGTGCCGCGAATGAGGGTTGCAGCATCACGCCACGGTTGCGGGCACTCCGCGATATACCGTTGCCAATCGGCGTCCGGCAAAACTGTATCCCGTTGCCGTTCGCCCTTCGCCAGCGTGATCTTTACGGGCCTGTCCAACTTGCCCCATTCGAAGGCGAGATTCAGGGCACGCCGTAGGCTTCGGAGCCCGCAATTGATCCGAGAGGCGGAGAGGTGGGCATACTTGGCCGCGAAGTGCTGCGCGTGCTGGTCGCTGATCTTGTCCAGAGGCTCGGAGGCAAAATCACATTTGCAAACCATGTTTGCGCCATCCGTGTAATACTCCGCCGTCCCCGGCTTGGCGGCGTGCTTCGTTTCCACGAAGGGCAGGAAATCGTTCTTGAGGAAATCCGCCAATGATGGGGCGGCCTTTTTCTCCCGAATGCCCACCAAGCCATTTGCAAGGGCCGTCCTGTGCGCCGATTCGATGTTGCGGGCTTTCTTATCGTTCCCTTGCCTAGTGGACTCACGGATCATTTCCCCGTTCCACATGAATTTGTACCAGTACACGCTACCGCGCTTGAAAATGCTCATTGGTCCTCCTATTCGCGTCTCTTTCTGTTTGGTGCCTTCTTCGCTTGCTTGCTGTTTTTTTCCGCTTTCCGTTTCCTTTCATTGCGAACAGCCACAAGATGCGCACACGCTGGACTGCAGTACTTCCGTTGGTGATCACTCTCATGGTTAAAGACAACACCGCAGTCCTGCCGGTGGCACACACTCGCCTTCACGTTCGCAAGATTGTCCAAATAGATTGCGGCTATAATCGCGTCCCGAATGCACCCACAAAATAACTTAATCCTGATTGGCGATTCGAGAGGGATCGAGAGGTCTGGAGACCAGAGAATGTCTCCGACATTCCGAAGTCGCGCATGCTCCTTCGACAAGGCTGCCCAACCACTGGGCTCGGTCAGTCGGCACTCTTTTAACAGTTTCTGCCATTGAAGGAGCTCCGCAAACGATAGGCCCACCGTAAACCGGAATGTGTTCATGTGCTCCCGACCAAAAATCCCGTATCGTTTGAACAAGCTCAGACCTTGCTCCGGCTCTGCAACTTCGAAGAATTCATTACGTATTTCAAAGACATCAACTGGCCGGGCGTCCAGTGAATCTTTAGCGACATTGAGAAGGGGTTTCATCGGTAGAGCATTCCCCAAGGAATTGCTGCGCCCCTTTGGAAGAGTCCAGACGTAAACCTTATCGTTCGGCTTCTCGTCCCGATGCCCATGCGAACGATCGGGGTCCCACCGTATCGTGCGTGCAAGCTCAGGAAATTGATCGAAGGTCATCAGATCTACAGGTATTTGGGCGCTCTGGTAGAGAAAGGCCTCCACGGGGACTGTCGAAATTTTACTGGGTGACATAATTTGTGACTTGTGCATGTCTCTCACTACGTATAATGTCATGTGTATGGGCTGATACACAAGAGCATTTGCTCATATTTCTTTAGAAGAAGGAGGGGAAATGATCTCAGAAAAGGGAAAGCTGCATACGGTGGAAAGCGCTGCCGCGTTTCTGGGCGGAGTCTCTAAGTGGACAGTTCACGCATGGCTCGCAAAGGGCAAGCTCCGCAGAACGAAAGTCGGCAGCCGGACGATGATCCGGGAGGCCGACTTGGAAGCGTTCGTTGCTGCCTGCAACCCTGCGTCTGTCGCTGCACCGCCGAATGACCGCGCTTGATCAGAATGGAAGACCCAAGCAGTCATTCCCCGGCTCGTGAAACGATCTGAAATCCAGACAATCCGCTCGGCACAAGTCGAGCGGATATGCGCCGAATAGGTGCGGTCTGGCTTGAAATGCCAAGGATAGAACTATGTCTTTTAGAGATGCAGGGCGAAGAAGAATTCCTCCGATGGCGAAGATAGAAGGAGACTTCCTCGAATCCATTTTGCCCGCAAGAGCTTTCGCGACACTGACGACACCGCGCAGGTTAGCGGCCTACAGGCTCGATGATTCGTACTCCGCATGGGTTCGAGGCGTGCAGGCTCACAACCGGGTAACCCTCGGGTGGGTCAAGACAATTGAAATCGGTCCAAAGCCTCATATTCACGCCGCGCTGATCGCGGCTGCTCCTTTGGACTGCGATCATGCGGCGATGCTATGGCAAACGATGGTTGCATCCCGCCACTCGGAGGCCGCGATAGTGGAACCATACATGGACGGCCTTTGCGGTCTCGGATATGTGCTCAAGCGGCTTGGCAGTCCGAGAGAAGAGCCGCAATTCAGCGACAACATCCGAGCCTTTGCTCCCGGCAACGGGAAATCGCTGTTCCGCACCAATTACGCGCAGCGGCGGCGGGTAAGCCGGATCAAAGCTGAGATGGTGCGGGCGGCCCATGACGAACAACGCCTCAAGCGGCAGGGATGAGCAGGAATGGTACACTTCATGTCCCTAAAGCCGGATTGTGGCCTCGCAGGCCTTGATTTCGATAACCATCTGCGGGCAGTTTATTCTTGACCGCCACCATTGCGTACTTACGGTCATCCGTTAACGGTCGTTCTAGAGCATCCATTTTCCGCACCTCACCGATAAAATGATGTTGGTGTTCGCTAAACTGCGCGAGTGCTCATTACCCTTTTACTCTGCGCTGGCTTTCAATCGAATGGCAACGCATCAGGATGGGTTATTTCATAATATCTCCGCCGCGTGTCCGGAAGAAATTCAACGTCGTTTTGAATCATCTCGACGATCCAGTCGATAAAAGCCTGACTATATTGTCGGGATGAGAACTCCGGCTCCCATGCGAATTCCTCTTTTGAGGAAATGCCGTAGACCTTGTTAATCGCCTGAATGTCACGCCCGTTCAGACTTGGGCCATCTGGTAGCCGCTCTTTAAGCTTTTGGAGAACCTCTTTCTGGCGATACGGGCATATCCGGTGACGATCGACAGCGATTACGCCTTGGGCATTAGGGTTCGTTGTCATTCGGAATGGTACGACGCTAGCCTGAGATTGCTCGACTAACACTAACGGAGTGACTTGAAGTTGTGATCCTCTGGGAGATTCAGAGACTTTCCTCAAACCTTTAACAAGCTGGTTCTGCATTTCCCGAATTCGAAGCAACATGAATTTGCGCAGGTCCTCGGTCGTCCCGGATTCCGTCTTCGCCCCGTGACGAAAGTAGATCGTGCCCTGACTGAAGACAGTCTGCTGACGATTGTTCTCGACTGCATAAGTGCCCGGCTTCTCGAAAACGAGAGGATAATCGGGAGGGTTGATAAGGAAAATTGCTACTGCCTGCCCGTTTTTTTCAGCTTCTATGATTTCAAAATCGCAGAAATTCTGGAGCGTATATTTGCGGATGAGATCGCAATATTTTGCGTGATCGTAATCGAGAACAGTCTGTACGTCAGAGCCGGATGCCTCGCCCGCGTTATTGATGCCGACTGCAAGTGTGCCACCGCCAGAATTGGCTATGGCGACGATATCCTTGAGGATTTCGAGGGACTGGTGAGGATCGCTGGGCAGAAACTGCTCTTTGAATTCGACGGCCTTGGATTCGCGTTTCGCCATCAAGCACTTGATAATCCTCGGGTCTTCCATTACAAGCCACTCTCAATAAGAGTATCGTTCACCCGAGAATGAAGCGGCAATTTGGATCCCATCGGGTACCGTAGTGAATTGCAGTCGATTCAGCGCATCGAAGGACATTTTGTCGTGAACTGACGTACATGATGTCTTTCAGGAGATTCCTTCTGGCAAAACCAGTGAGCCGTGGGATAACTAGTGCCTTCGGCGGTCCGACTCAAACTGTCCGCCGGGCAATGTGTGTCCATCTCCTGACTCGTAATTGACAGGAACAGGAGGCTGATCGGCCTCGCTCGTAACCCACACACGCAAATCAAGCCAGATCTTCTCTTGCCAGATACACAGTGGTCTTGTGTTCGTGGAACGATCCACGTAAAGCAGCGGTGTGCTCTTTCCCTGCACTTTCCCCCAAAGCTCGCGCCGGTTCAAGGGGATAAGTACTGTCAGCTTTTGTGCGTGGATTTGAAAGTGAAAAGGCTCATCATGTTCATCTAGGAATATGTCAGGAGGTTCTGCCGCTAACGGAGACGATGTTCTCGGTTGCGCAATGAAGCTTAGATGGACCCAAAAATCCGCACCTTGTTTGTACGGTACTTTGATTCGGGCGGACTGATAACCGTATGTGCGCTCCCGAAATCCCCAATGCTTCGAAAAATCTGCAACGAGCTTCAATACCGTGCGCCCATTGGTGTAGCTGGGCTTGAGGTCCGTTCTTGCAGGCTTATCTTGCATGGCGCTTTTCCTCGCGCATCATAGTGCTTTAGATTGGTTGGTCAGCATCGAATTTTACGCCCGAAACGCTCAACTGTCCCCCAAGGGCGAGAAGGCCGCCGAACTCTCCCGCCATGCGCCTGATTTTCAGGTTCTGGGGGTACGCCCCTGTGTTCTGTTGCAAGGCCGCTGCTTCCGGTAATTCCAAAAGAGTGTGCGTAAATTCCCCACCGGCGCCGTCCTCGTCTGGAGGCTGTGTGGCCTGCGTTTCTTTGGCGAGGTGGGGAGGTGAAACGCGCCAATGTCTTCTGGCCGGGAGGGCAGGGACAACCAGAGATGTGAAGAAGCTGGCCGAGTTCGGTCTGGTGCGCGTGCGCCAACAAAACAATCCGGGGCACGGAATCGTGCAGATCGTCGAGCCGATTGCTGGCAAGCTGGTCATGCGGGCGGATATCTGGCCACCAGCCGTACCCCGAGGCGCAGCTTAGGCGCAACCAAGTGCCGCCTCGGGCTTTGGTCTGGGCAAAACTACCGAATTGCCGACACTCGAGCCAAAAGCCTTGTCAATTGGCTCATTCGCCTCATGAATTGATAACAATTGAGTTGTGGTATAAGGGCTAGCACAACATTCAGTACAAGTTGGTTTCGTAATGCCCCCAATTAAGGGAATAACCAAGACGTCCCTCTGGAACACGTGGAAGCCCATTCGTCCTGACTGAGCTTAGGTGACACGTCGGTCATATGCAGCGCAGGTTGACACTTCGTTAGAAGGACATTGCCGTCCACAGAGCTAAGATTTTTGGACCAAGCTGGTGAGGCGGAAAATGCCAGCAGAGTTACTGCACACAGCAGCGACGTAATTCTCATGCCCGATATTGTATTCAGCGGATGCGTCTTCCACAGCGTCATCGGAAGCAAAATCAATCTGCGCCCAGTTTGCGCCTTCGATCCGGGATAGGTGGGCTGGATTTGAAGCTCCGCGCTAAGCGTTACTTGCATAGCTTTCGAGCCTCCGTCGCCTTGCTCAATCCACGGCTCGATTGCCGGTAGCTCCGGCGAGCATTTCCGCAGTTGTGCCACGATCCCGCGATTGCTTGAGTACTTCTGCGGCGAACAGCAGTCCGTCGATTAGGTTTTCTAACTCTGCGTCTCCGGCGAAGATCAGCGTCACTCCGCTTGATTCGGATTTCACTCGCATATCGCTACCGCCAAGATCGCCGATACGTAGGAACGTCCGTCCACCGTGGCCCGAGTCACCGCCTTTCGATCCCGTCGTGCCCACTTCGACCTCAAGGGTGGCACCAGTCGCGAATTGCTGTGTTTTCGTTATAACGTTCATTTCGGCTTCTTCTCCTCTCTTGGCTCAGGGGGCCGACCGCGAACGCGGCCCCACTGCTGCTGGAAAAACATGCGCCTCCATTCTAGGCTGGCCACCAAAATTGAAAATCCCTGCGGAAACTTTTGCCCGCGCAAAAGCTGCGCCTCAGGGTTTTGGGTGAGTGAAGGTAGAGGGCGGAAATGCGTTGCTGCTATCCCGCCGACCGGGGGGCCGGGACAACTTCCAGCGAGGACAGGGGCAGGGGCAGGATGCGAGGCGCTGTTCCTTGGCCGTATCAATTCGCTCAAGGACAACCGCGACACTGCCGGGCATCGAGCACTCTCGGATGGCTGGCTGGGCGTCACAGTTCCCCGGCGAAGGCTTTGGACAGCACCGAGAGCCATTTGGCCGTTGGGGGTTTCTCCCTTTCGCGAGTATTTCTTTTGTTGCGGTGGTTGGTGTTACGCTCCGTAATCCAATCGAGCCTTGGCAGTCTCCCGCTCTTTGTCGTTAAACAATGAACGATACTTATCGAGCAACACGTAATGCTCCATAGCGAGGTCCGGCCTGTTTTCCTTGCGCAGAATCTCAAATGTTATAGGAACATCAGCATTCGGGCTTAACAGCTTGTGAGCCATGTGCACGCCGCCATAACTCTCAAGCATTTGAGCAAAGCGCGATGGATACGGCCAAGCAGGATAATCCTTTTTCTGCGTCCTTATCATCTGCCACATATCCTCATGAAAATCTTCTTCGAGTTTTGCCTGAGCGATGTTGGTCATTGGAATCTTTCCCCTCCTTTTCTTCCTCACGCAAGTGATGGTCCCGCGGCTCCCCGCTGAGTTGTGCCTTTCACCTTAGGCTCACTGTCGGCTTAGGTCTGGGTCGCGGCTCGACGGAAACTGACTTCACTATGATCCCCGGAGCATTCCAGCTTCACGAGCGTTCAGCTACAGTAAAGCCGGAGTGACAAGGCGTCAGACCCTTCCCTCGCTTAAACCCAAAAGCGCGGCCAGCACAGGCTCACTACCGGGATTCTTCAACACGTTCTCGAATTGGAGTTTCAGGCCGGTGTTCACCTGCACCTTGGGATACTCCTTCCAATACCAGTATTCCCCAGCCACCCAGAGGTATGAGTCTAAGTCCTCACAACTGCAATTCAGACCCGCAACTCGTTTCAGTGTTTCAATATCTTCAGTGAATTTGTGATATCGCTTCGGATTCTTGGATCGCATCTGGCCGAGATGCTTACCGACCATCCACTCCGCGTACCAGTCCAGAATGGGGAGGTTCGAATCAACGAAGAAATGGGCGTACTTTGCAGCAAAGCTGTAGTTGCCCTGTTTGGTAATCACTCGAATTTCACTGACCAATTCTTCCACCAAGTCAGAGCCTGTCGAACAATTTCTTCTGAGCACCCGTTCGACGCAATCAGCAACCTTTGTAATTGCGAAAATATTGGTTCCGTATAAGGCATTGATCACAATCGCTTTTATGCTGATGGCATCGTCAGGATTTGGGAATGCCTGCCTCAGTTGTGCAAATTCCTTGCTTTCCCAATCGCCCTCCAACCAGAATCTGGATGCTGCATCAACCTGACTCTTCTTCAGCGGCTTCGCCAATTGCTGGATAGCCTCCATTGTGGAACCTCCTCTCTTTACTCTGCTCGAAATTGTATTTCCTCCTGAGGCGCTGGGGGTGAACCACCGGGAACTTCGCCGTACCCAAGCCGTCCAGCCGACTACCAAGATTGAAGGATTCGTGCTCGGTGCAAGTATCGAGCCGGGCCTAGAAGAGATGAAGACAGGTGAAACTGTCGTTAAGCCTTTCCAGTATGACCTTCTTCTGAATCGCGCTCATTCGAGGATTTTCAACCTTGCGAAGCGAATAAGGGAGAGTAGTCCGAAGGTTGAAAGCGATGTCGAAGTTGAGGATGTCCTCAGCCAGCAACTGGATTTTGATGTGCCGGATGCATTCGGAAATGTGGCGATGGAGCATGAAGTTCCGCCGCCCGCTCAGCAATGAATCGCTTTCCTTTATCGCCGTTTCTACTCTGGCGACTGCCGCTCTAACCTCGTCGATTGCGCCTTCAATATCGTCAAGGTCGGCCATCTCTTGCAGGTTCCTCTCAGGGCCGATGCCGTATACTCCCAACTGCGCATCGGAGTGAGGCTAGCCAGAAAATGCGCCAAAGCTGCGCCTGCGGGGTCTGTATAAGCTTCAGTTGTTGCGGTTGCGGCATGTGCGCTTATTTCATTCCCGTGAGCCTGCGCGGATCAGCCGCCTCTCGCCAGCTTGGCTTTTAGCTCCGCTTGCAACTTCAGGTACTCGGCGAATTCCTTTTTCGCGTCGCGGAACACCGCGCCCGCCCATGGGCACTTTCGTTTGAACTCGGCGACGGTTCTGGCCCCGCCGTAATTCCGGATGAAATCTTCGATCACATTAGACAGGGTCAGGTTCAGACTGGAGGGTGCGCACTGGATATCCTCCACGCGGCGCTGGAAAATCTGCTTCGTGACCCGTATGCCGTCCCAGTCATCAAGGCTGATTCCCATGTCCGGCTCCATGAGCGGTGCGCCCGCTTCCCTGAGCCGGATCATCTCCCGCTTCCATGGCATGCCGTGATGATCCGTGGTGCGGGCGTGAGCCATCTCGTGAATCAGGGCACCGACGGCCTCCTTGTCCGCTAATCCCTGCCGGACTTCGATCCGCTTGCGCCGACGGTCGTGTCTACCCATGAAATCCAGCCAGTTGATTTGCCGCACCACGCGGATCGCATAGGGCGGAAGCTTGTTGCTGAAGTACTGGGCGTTGAACTCGATGAACTTCTGGCGAAGCTGTCTACCGTTCAGTATGGCTCACTCCTCCCGCACGCATCGTCAGGCGTTATGCCCCGTGCCTCGGTACTGTTTCTTGATCTGCCTGCACCTAAGCTCGGCCCCCAGCTTCATAAAGTGAGTTCTCTGCGGCTCTTTGAGAAGTTCGCAAATCTCAAAGAGACTCAAGTTGTCCGGGAAGTCATCGGCTATCTCAGCCAGTTCGTTAAGAACTATGCGCTCGTCAACGTCAGCCTCCGTGATGCGGTCCAGAAAATCGAGCAATTGAGCGTTGAGCGGTCGAGCCGCGTTTATGCCGCGAAATTCCTCTTCCATCCTCGCGTCCATCAGGCAGCCACCCTTCCCCGCGAAAACTGCTTCATAAGACCGAGGAACCGCGCCCGTGTACTCATTTGAAGCAAGGCAACACCAGCCTCCGCGTATTGGAGTGCACGACGAGAAATTCCCAACACCTCGGCCATCTTGATTTGAGTGAACAAATACTTTTGCCGGAAGGCCAGAAGTTCGTCAGCAATTCTCTTTCGCTCCCGATTTCTGTCTTCTTCACTCGTCCTCCGGATCGCCATGAACAGCCTCCTAGTTGAGTGCAGAATATGCGGGGCACTCGCTATGCGTCTGAAGCATGACTAGTTTGCCATTGGTTGGGGTCAATTGATAGTCTGCGCTTTTTGACGGGACGAAAAGCTGCGCCTCGTTTTATTAGAACCGGAACCTAGATAATTAATCCGCCAAAGGGCTTCATCCCGTGCAGGGAACTACAACGTTAACTGTGTGCGAATGGTTAAGAGCAGAATATCGCAAGCGCAGTTATCAGTTGCATCTCACAGAACCGGCTTACTTTGTTGATCGTGCTGTTACTAACGGCCCTTGCAGACTTGTAGGACAGATGCGGGGCGGACAGGCACTGACGAGAAGAAAACTGCTCAAGGTAGTCAACTCGACGCCCCGCACTGACATATTGACGTAAATAACTGAGTAGAGCAATTCTGGTGGATGAATCGTGATAATCCCATACGCCCCGGTCCAAAGGCATAACCTGAAAAGGTTCTAAATAAGCCGCTCGCACCTTCAAGAGATTTGCTAGCTACCTACGTGATTCTTTTTGACAGGCTTAAATGCCGAAGGAAGGGGTGTGTGCCCTCCACGCAAAAAATCAGGGCACAGATTTAATTAAAAGCTCAGTCATAGAAAGCCCGGATGGTGAGTCCGAGCCATCGTGAAACGAGGATGAAACGTTACATACCGTTTCACCGCTGCAGGGGTTTGTGTCCTCCACTTAAAAATCAGGCCATAGTGAAACGAGGATGAAACGTTTCCTATCCTTTCACGGCTGCAGGCGCGTGCCCTGACGACAATGCAGGCTGCACTGGCCGCCGATGCGCGCCTCGCGTCCCAAAATCTGCCAGCACGACGGGAGAAGTCGCTATCTGCCCAATACGCCCTAAGAGCCTCCGGGGACGTATGTCTGAGAGCCGTACACGAATGGCAGACTCAAGCGCCAAGAATGCTGGCATCCCAATTCGTCCACTGCCATACCGTCATCCGGCATTGCGTCCACATTGGCGGGGGCTGCTACTGAGCTGGCCATGCCCCCTGTGCTGGCCGCTGGTTGCCCGCTGACGCGCTTTCACGCCCGTATCGGGTGCCACGGCATCCATGCCAGCGCCAGCGCCCTGAGCAGCCCCGGTGTGCGCGTAGGCATCAACTTCTTTTCGCCTCTTGTTTACGCAGGCCCGGAGCGAAGGCGCATGATCGGTGCAGGATCGTCTAATGCTTGCGGATCGAAACCACCAGAGCGATGATCGAAACGATCAGCGAGAGGATCGGCAGGCTCAGCTTCATCCAGAACTCGATTCGCTGATCTCTGTACTTCCTAAGCTCGACTTGCGCCCAACTTTCCCCGGCATCGGTCAACAATCTTCTCTTTCCGGTTCGGATATGGTGGTCTGGAATTTCGATTCCGGCGCGTTTCAGCCGTTCCTGCAACTCCTCCTGCTGATATAACTCGATCTCGTCATTGATCGTTCTGTAGGTGACTGATCCCCTCGGCCTCGCGCTGCTCCCATTGATCCTGCGGCAGTTCGGGGTTATCCAGAGCCTGTAGACGCACCAGTTCTGCGTCCTTCCGACGCTCCAGAGAGGCGATCAGTCTCTGCCTTGACTTACGTCTTTTTCTCTCAATGGCATCGCGAATCATTTTGAACATGGTCGATCTTGTCGGTGGCGTTGGCCCACATGATACCCGAGCGCAGGCAGGCGCGCAGACCTCGCTGACAATGTAAACGAAGTTTTCCGCCAGCATTCGCAGGCGCATGATGGGCGCATGTTGATACTATCTCGGTCATAGCTCACTGCGTTGCGGCTGCTGGGGTAAATAAAAATGCCGGAGAGTGCGAAGAATTTGCCGGAGGGGACCAAGGGTGGGGCGCGAGGGCCGGGAATCTTGCAGCACACCGCGTTCAGTTTGTCACTAAGCAACGGGGGGCTGTTCTCATTGCTTTTCACGTTCCTAATAATGAACCGTTCCGGCACTCGAATAGGGCGGTTTACCGGGCCTTACTTCGGGCTTTGGGCGTTGTTCATTATCGTAATGAAATGGATATTCCCTACAGGCATACCTCCTTCCGATGACGATGTAGCTGGTGCATTTTTCGGAGGAGTTACGGTATTGTCACTGCTGCTTCTACTGCTTAATCGCTTCGATACCTCTGGCCCAACAAGAGAAGAGTTTGAACGAGCGAGAGAGAATTGGCTGAGAAGTCGGCCCAAGCTCACCTTGAGAAGAAAGAAGCGGAATACTTAGCCAAGGAAAAAACTACACGGGTGGGAACCAACTACCCCGCCCTAGGACGCGCCACCATCCCGCTTCGCCTTGATCGCCTCAACAGCGTCCAACAGCGCAGACACATTAATGCCTGTAGCGTCGCTGTCTGGTGCTGCTTCGAGCGCCTCAGCAGGAAAGCTCTTCTGGTGATGTCTCTTGCTCTCAAACCAATTGCAAACGAACTGGTCGTCACCGGGCAGCGGAGGTAGGCTAGGCAAATCGACTGCCGGTAGTTGAACTACCGTCATCGGCGGACCTCCCGACTTCAGCCGCACAATGTCACCGATGTTAAACAGCGTAGAATTCTTGCCCATAGAACCTCGTAATTGCTCTGCCACAATACTCTCACCGGGCACGACCTTGCGTCACCTCGACCGAAGCTCTTCCCGTATCACCGACAACACGGAAGTAACACCGAAGTTCGCCAGAAATGAAGTGTCTTACAAAGGGTAGAGCCTGAGACGATTGTCGCGCCCGTACTACATCGCTAGAATTAGGTCCGCCAGACGCACATGCCAAGGAGCCCCAGTGAAGATACCGCCGTTCGTTTGGAAACCCCCGGTAGTTGCCGGAGCCTTGCTGGTAGGGGCACTCGCAGCAAATCAAGCCGGGTGGAGCGGCGCGGAGGCGATTGCGTCAAGAGGGGACGCCGGGTTCGTTACCGATCTCTTCTTCACTCTGGGAGCCGGGGTTTGCTTCGGCACCTGCACACTTGTTCAACGAATAGCGAAACCTGTCCTGTGGGTTATGGTGCCGATTTGTCTGTATTCTGCTCTTGTGCTGGGCGCATGGAATGGCTTTGCCAGCGATTTTGATGCAACGCGTGGTGAAGCAATAAAACATCACATGGCCAATGCATATGCGCTGGAACACATGAGCGAAAGAGGTCGCTTCCTTTCGTGTCAAGACGGGAGAATTGAACTGACCGAAGATGCAAAGGCAGTATGTGCGCGTGCGTTGAATGTCGCTCCCGGCGATCGCATCCCCGGCAGTGAACATAAGTGCGGACTGCTTGGATTGATGCAATGCTTCGACACGGCCCCGGAGAATAAGAAACCAATCCGCTGATGATTTTGTTTCTTGGATTCGCCGAGCGTTCGCTATCTTGCAAGGGAATTATTTTGCTGTGGGAAGTTTGTGGGTAGTGTAGTTATTAGGAGATGATCCGCATGCAACAAAAAACCATTATCGATGTGCTGGCCACCTACGGATTTCAAGCCGATCAGACAAGCGAAGGCGTTAGTGGTGATTCATCGACATTTTACAGGCATCGTCAACTTCCGGTCACAGCGCAGTTGTACTACACGAGCGGAGAAGTCGATGCATCCAATTCATCGATAGACGCTTACGGAGTGGTGATGCGCAATACGCAAAATCCAATGAACCTCTTGGTTACTTCCAGCGCGGATGCCCTTGACCTATGGTGCAGTAAGGAATTGGAGAAGACTGACAAGACTGTCGAACTCTGGAAGGACAAAATCGTCATTAAGTAAGCGTGGTTTAAGCCTCGATCGACCGCCCTGCAAGTTTCCTTCGAGAGCCGTGTGCAAAATGGCAGACTACAGCGTCTTCGACGATGCAGGGCGGAAGAACAAGCGTGATCGAGCCGGACGAATCGGACCAGCCTACGCGACTCAAGGTTGTATTCGAACCTGCGATACCGCAATCCACCAGATCACCAGTACCGTGAAAACCGACCCATTGACTTTGCTAATAGTGACGTTTAACGAACCGGCAGACAATAGCAGAGTGACAACAACCCAAGGACCTGCCACAGCCTGCGGAGGGAGTACAGGTAACCCATGTCCCAAATGAATCTTCGTAGGTTTGATTGTCCTCCTAGCGGAGAGGCTTCGAGGTCGCATCTGAAAGCTAAACTGACGGCGGCAGTTTGCGCCGTACTCTGCCTCTGTTTGCAGCCTCCGATTTTCGCCGACCATTTCCCGCCATCGGATATTGCAATTGGAAAGGCAGAACATCTCTTGGGTGGGATCAGTATCCATAATGACACTGTTGCCTCTGTCATGGTGCGAATGGGGCAGCCAGACAAATTCGAGGAATCAACATCACGAGACTATCCACTTGGAAGTGGCGAGCGAAGATATGAGTGGAACCGTGATGGAATCAGGTTGCGCATGGGCACGGAATTTTATACAGACAAGAAAGCAATGACGCTTGTTGAGAGCCCTCCTATCGTTGTCGACATCTGGGGCCAACACGGCGGCGGGAAATTGGGCATCACCGGAAGTGGCTTGTCGATTGGAGATGGTCTTGCGAAGGTAAAGAAGTTGTACGGAGATCGCTCTCAGACTGACCCGCACTCGGTCACCATTCAATGGAAAGACGAGACAACCCTTTCCATCGATTTCTCCAATGATGGTCACATCACGCATATGCAGCTGTTCGCCTCCCAAGAGTGAGGGGTGTCGTTACGATACAGACAGACTCTAGGTACGGTTGCACTCCGCTTTTGTGCATCCGGCCTGCCACTTTACCGGCAAAGAACGAGACGCCGAATCCGGAACGACTACTCCGGCGCCAGATATTACGCAAGCAGCATGGGGCGTTTCATGAGCCCGGACGACCGAAGCGATCAAGACCCCAGCGATCCGCAAAGTTGGAATCTTTACCCATATGTTCGAAATAATCCACTGTCCAATACAGACCGCTGTAAGAAGATCAGTGTGATCCGTCTTGGGGTATGAAAAATTGTTTTTACGTGGAGGCCAAATGCGAAAAGGTCACCGTGGCTGCTTAAGGATCGCTACGCTCACCATCTTGCCATGTGCACTGATCACCGGAGTGCAAACCCTTCCGCAGGCGAAATTGTCTCATTCGGCGGAGTCTGATCCCTGCTGTTCGATTGTGGTGCAGGCTTTACGCGACTATGGTCATCTGAAGGTTGGAATCAAGCGCAGCGAGGTCGAAAAAGATTTTCAAGTTAGTGGAGGTCTGTCCACTCGAACCGAGGCCTACTACGTTTACAAAGGGTGCCAAATAATTCAGGTCGACATAAAGTTCTCACCAAGCCCCACATCCGAAGACGCCTCTCCAGATGATGTTGTTTCCTCTTTCTCTCAGCTTGTCGTTAAGGAACAGCCAGCAGACTAGCGCCGTTCTGGACGGTTGGTCGGCTATACGGACATTTCAACTCGAAACTTCCGTATTGCCGGTTAACCGCCCACGACGCTGGGTCGGGATAGGTGAATTGCCGGGCCGTTCAACCCTTATTGGCTGGCAGCTTTTGTTGGGTGCAGACGGATCACGAGAACTTCGACGTCTTGTTTTCCAACATTTCGCAGCTTGTACGGTTCATCATTCGGCATGAGAAAGACTGAACCTTCGCTAACGGAGACGTCGACGGGCGGCGATTTGGCTTCGTTCGTGAGTTCCCCTTTTCCCATTCCAACGATGAGTTCGTCTTCGCCCGCAACCATCCTCGTCATGGGCGCGCCGGGCGAGAGTCTGAATAGAATGACCATAAATTCTCTGCGGTCAGCAGGCACGCTCTGCTTCCCCGTGCTTCCATCTGTTTTACTGATCGGAACCGCAGATTGAATACTGCAATTCACGAGATCTGAGGACGATATGGCGCAGCCGCCGTTGTGTGCCGGCAGAATTTGAGCAGTTGTTGTCAACGAACCGCATAAAGCGAACGCTAAGAGGCCAATTGCGGGCTTCATAGGAGATCCCCCCCCCAACACGCCCCATGATGGCAGGATAAATTCAGACGGTCCAGTCAATAGTTGTGTCGAGACCAATGCACTCAGCGACGGAGTTCAGAGCGGATCGTCGGCAATACGGACATTTCAACTCGAAACTTCCGTATTGCCGGTCACTCGACAACGACACATTCCGTTCCACAGCTATAGAAGCGCAAGCACGGCTGAACCCCTGAGCGAGGAGTTCAGTTCGCGCATTTGCGAGACAAACTGATCGAGTGCCGCTGGTTCAAAGGCGCAAAGCATCTCGACGCGCTCTGCCGCATCTCGACGGTCATAGTCAGCCTCGACCGTCAAATGCAATTGGCAGTGTCCCGCGCCGTCAATGCACGAGAACTTCAGATTCATGGCTCCACCGGCAGACTTCGGACCAAACGCGCCGAAGGTAACTTCGCGACGGTCTTTCAGCCCTACCGGGAACCCGGCCAGAAGTGACGCTTTATCCGCCAAATCACCTTGCCCAACGTAAAGGCGAGTGGACCCTGCGAACGTCCCGTTCCAAGCAGACACTTTGAGTTCCACCACATCGGTGTCGTGATACCAGTACGACAATTGAACACATCGATCCATTCGTCAATCGTAACTGCCGAGAGCATCCATGCGTTCTGGGCGAGTTGTCGGCTATACGGAAGTTTCGCGGACCCACTCCGTTACTTCCGTATTGCCGGTCAACCGCTTGTTTTCGAGTCCAAATGTCGGGCCTTGGTTCAGCGAATTGAACTCAGTTTAGCAATTGCGGATCGAGCGGATTCCGAGACGGTTTCCAAATTCCCTGTGTGAATCTGATCGTTATCTTGGAGAAGGAGACGAAGTCGCGGCAATGCGTCAGTGGCTCTAAGAGTCACCAAAGCCTCGATTGACGCGACACGCATGTCGGAGCTTTGATCATTGAGCGCATCGAGGAGTGGCGGGGTCGCTGCTCTATCGCCAATCTCTCCGAGTGCCCAAGCTACCTTATAGTTGACATCGCTATCCTTCAACAGAGGAATTAGAACAGGTAGCGTTCGTGGATTCTTCAGCAGGCCGAGAAGATGAACCGCATAGTATCGATCACTCCTTATCTGTGCAGCAGGGGACCATGGCGCAGCAGGTACTCCTTGACCTTCGGGGCGAGGCGACGAGCGGTCCTGAAGAATCTCATAAATGACTTCAAGCCCTCGTTCGTCTCCCAGACCGGCGAGCACAAACGCCGCGTTGCCGCGCAAGTGGCGATCCGTGTTCTTAAGGAGAGGCTCAAATTGCGAGAAGACCTGAGGATCGTGGAGCGCAACCAGCTTTTGCGCCACTTCGAGTTGTTGCCAGAAATACTGACTTCCGTCGAACTCCTTCACGAGACTCGGCAAGCTCTCGCCTTGCTGGCCCACGGCTGTCACATAGGTGAGAAGAAGAAGGGCCAACCACGAATGGCTGGCCAGTGTTCGCATGCTCCTCGAATCGTGCCGTGGCATCATTTCACTTTGACACCGATCAATCTGTTGATGTTCCCGCAAGTTCAATCGCAGTTGTGGTTGGATTGTGGTTGGATTGTCGGCAACCCGGAAGTTTCGCCCCGTTATTTCCGTATTGCCGGTAATACGCCAACAACGAAAGCTGCGGAAGTTTCTCCGCAAAAAAGAGGCGACTCCTAGAGCTAGCCGTATCTCCGAAGCGTCCGCTTGCAAAAGTCGCGGGCACTAGAATCTCATGTAGGGGACATCGCAGGAGACCCTATGGGACTGTGCATCGCTCTTCAGACAGAATCCGGAGAGCAAATTGAGTTGGTAGCCGACGAGAAGAACCTCTTCGAGAGGCTGCTGGGTTCTCCAGACGCAAATGCATGCCCCATGCTTGCATCGATAGATCGCTATGGAGACACAGTCTTCAATCGTCTCCAGATGGACCGTTTCCTTTCGGAGTGGAAGACTCTCTTCGGCAAAGTGAACACTCCTGAGGAAGAAGCGTTCCTGAAGGCCGTCCAGAACTTGGCAGAAAAGTCCAGACTTGACGTGCACCAATACCTCGTCTTTATCGGGGATTAACGCTCCTGCCCGCATCCACGAATCAGTAAAGAGAACCGCGCTTTCGTTGCGTAATGTCCGTATGGTCGGCAATGCGGACATTTCGACCCGGCTCCCCGAAACTTCCGGTTTACCGGTAATACGACAATTGGGGCAGGCGTCTTCGAACATGGCTATCGTAGACGGAAGCCGACTTATGAAGCTAATCGGGCCTAGCGGGATTCCACGAATCTATGTTGTCAGGTGACAGACCTTACTGGTGTTGCGTCTCTCGGCGGTACCGTACGTAAGTCTTCCCGTTGAAGCGGTAGCTGTCTGTCACGATGTTAGAGCCAGCGCCCTGAATCCAAGTCGATCTGACTTCAGCGTACCCATTGAACCGTTTCGGCGTAATTTCGATCCGGTCTGAGCGTGTCTTCAACAACAGCGATGCTCCGCTGTCATCTTGATGAAACAGCCAAAACGGAACGATATGAGCACCTCTCAGATCGCCGACACCGATAACGAGGTAGTCTGTGCCAGCTTGTGATGAAAGCGCCAGCTTTCTGCAAAGAATCTCGGGTCGTGGTTCAGGTCCAGCCCCCTCGTGGTCTTCGCAATGGAGATTGGCTGGAGGACCATCTGGGAAGTCCTCCTTATCGTTCAGGAGCAAAGCACGTACGCTCTCAGGGAGATGTACAGAGTCCGCAACCCGATCCTCTTCGGAACTGAATGAAAGCGACCCGAGAGTTTGCTGTCCGAAGCACAAGCCAGCCGTTAAAACAGCTAGTGCGGCGACCAGCTTTTTATTTGAAAACATATGAGTCAGTATTGCATCCTTCAGCGAAGACAAATCCTCATCAACGCGCTTGCATTGAGTAACGTCCGGTTAGCCGGTCATCCACCAGTTACTCCAAGGAAGGCGTTCTGCTGGTAGTTCACTGGCGGGAAAGACAGTTGATTATTCCCGCCGATTGTTGCGTGCCCAAAACACGGATGTGAGGACCGCTGCGACGATGCTGCTTCCAATGCAGAGAGGAAGTTGGTAGGCAGACAGCCGATTCCTAAGCCACAGGTGCTCTCCCCAAGACGTGACATCTTGGCGCTGACCGTTAACAAACTCAACATGCCATCCGGCCCAGCCCGTCACACCTGCCATGAGGAGAAGGGCCATACCCGCAATTAGAGCGCCCC
>Ga0210391_10001500_pt1 | contig 21196 bp, 15 predicted proteins | sample IncBWC12OmetaG_FD_160573 | JGI IMG/M metagenome (GOLD analysis project Ga0210391, IMG submission 160573) | Forest soil microbial communities from Barre Woods Harvard Forest LTER site, Petersham, Massachusetts, United States - Inc-BW-C-12-O ...
CCGTGCCGGCCACGTTTGCACAAACTGCCGACGCCACCACCACGACCGCTCCCGGCGGCCCACACAATCCGGCCGCGATGATCGAACATCGCTTGAACCGGATGAACGCCGTGCTCACGCTCAATAACGCGCAGCAGAGTCAGATCCGAACCATCCTCACGAACGAGCAGACCACCGAGTCCGGCTTCCACACCAGCATGAAAGCGGCACACACGAATTTGAAGACGGCGATTCAGTCCAACGACGCCGCCTCGATCGAACAGATTTCGAACCAGATCGGTACAATCACCGCGCAGTCCGTCGCCGCTCACGCCAAGGCGCAGGCTGCGATTTTCCAGTCCCTGACTCCGGAGCAACAGACCAAGGCCGCGCAGGTCCCTGAGCTAATCGCCGAAGGTGGTGCGGGCGGATTCGGCCACGGCCCGCGCTGAAAACGAGCTGTAGCACAAGTTGGTGTTACACACCCGCGGCGAGCGGGGCGCTCCCCAACCCAGTGGGCGCCTCGGTCGCCGCGTAATTTTCTTTAGAGCGGTGTTTAACATTCTAGGAAGGAGTTGCCCAGATTCTGGGCCTTCACCGCGCGGCCGAGGAAACGAAAAGCCTGCTCCACCGCATCGAATGACAATGCCTACGCCCAGCCAATTTAATGAGATTCAACGTGCCCGCGGTTACTCGCTGCGCGAGATCGGTGTCGCCGGCACCGGTTTGAACCGCGCCGACGCGCTGGCCGCGATCGATGCCCTCGGCGGAGCTGAGGTCGCCATCGTTAGCGGCGATGTGCTCCGCGTGGTCGACAACATTCCGCGCTACACGTACAACAACTGGCGCGCCCGCCGCGGCCTTGGCGAGGGCTTCGCCGAATTTGCCGCGCGCAGCCTCGACGTCGCCCGCAACTACATTCAAACCTTCGTTGAGGACGGCTACCAGCTCACGCTCTACACTCTCGTCATTGCCGACTCCGAAGACGCAGCCGAAACCAGCGCCTCCGAAGCCTACTCTCTCGCCTAGCTCGAGCAACAAGCCGAGAACATTCCACAGAGATCACTTAGAACCGCCTGAGTTCACGGAGGCGTTTGCGCCCAGCACGCTATCTCCGTGCCCTCCGCAGTTCTCGGTTTTCTCCGTGAAATGTTCTCGCCTTTGTAGCGCCCACGACGCATTACTCTTGCGTCAGAGTTGGCCGAGACCGCCGTCGACGTTCAGCTCTACGCCCGTCACGTATGACGAATCATCGGACGCCAGGAATGCCACGGCGCCGGCGACTTCGTCAGCCGTTCCGCTCCGGCCCATCGGTACGCGCGACTTCACGCCTTCCACGTACGCCTGCTGCTGCTCCTCGCTCATGCCCGTGCGCCCAATGATCGGCGTGGTGATCGGGCCCGGCGCCACGGCGTTCACGCGAATCTTGCGCGGCAGCAATTCTCGCGCTGCCGTGCGCGCGAATGAACGGACCGCCGCTTTCGTCGACGAATAAATTCCGGTGTTCTCCATGCCTTTGGTGGAAACGATGCTGGTGTTCAAAATCACCGACGCGCCGTCGTTGAGGAAGGGAATCGCCTTCTGGATAGTGAAGTACGCGCCCTTCACGTTGATGTCGTACATTTTGTCGAACAGCTCTTCGTTGGTCATCGCGTACGGCGCAAAAATTGCGATGCCGGCGTTCACGAACAGCACGTCGATCTTTCCGAAGTTTTCCTTCACCGCGTTGTAGAGCTTGTCGATGTCCGAGAGCTTCGAGACGTCGCCTTGCACCACCAACGTGCCCTCGCCGATTTCCTTCGCGGCGGATTCGAGCGTCTTCGCGTCGCGTCCTGAAATTGCGATCTTTGCGCCTTCCTCGCGCAGCCGTTTCGCGCTTGCGAGGCCGATCCCGCTGTTACCGCCAGTGATCACCGCCACTTTTCCTTCGAGCCGTTTCATAAATGCCTCCCCAATTCGGACCGCAGACTGTTAGATGTGTGTCTAACTGGGAAGTTTCAGAGCTGACCCATGCCGCCATCCACGTTCAGTTCCACTCCCGTAATGTACGTCGCGTCGTCTGACGCCAAAAATGCGACGGCTGCCGCCACTTCTTCCGCGGTGCCAAGCCGCTTCATCGGTGTACGCGCAGCTGCGCCCGCTTTGAACATCGCGATCTGCTGTGCGGAAATGCCCGAGCGGACGAAAATGGGAGTTTCGATGTAGCCCGGCGCGACTGCGTTCACGCGGATGCGGCGCGGCAGCGTTTCTCTCGCCGCGGTTCGCGCGATCGACCGTGCAGCGGCCTTTGTTGCCGCGTAGATGCTCGTGTTCGCTTCGCCCTTCGTCGACACGATCGATGTGTTCAGAATCACCGACGCCCCATCGTTCAGGTACGGCATCGCCTTCTGCACCGTGAAGTACAGGCCTTTCACGTTGATGTTGAAGTGCTCGTCGAACAACGCTTCGGTCGATTCCGGAAGAGGAGCGAACTTCGCGATCCCCGCATTTACGAACAATATGTCGATCTTCCCGAACTGTTCCTTGGTAAACGCGACGAGCTTGTCGATGTCCGCCATCTTCGAAACATCGGCTTGCACCGTCAGCGTGCCCGGCCCGATCTCCGTCGCGGCCGCTGAGAGCGTTTTCGGATCGCGCCCGGAAATCAGTACGCGCGCGCCCTCTTCCGCGAGGCGCTTCGCGCTCGCCAGTCCAATCCCGCTATTGCCGCCGGTGATGACGGCCTTTTTCCCTTCGAGCCGCTTCATGAATTGCATCCTCCAGATTCGCACCGCGTGGATGTGTGCTTTCGTGAAATAACGAGTCGCGGTCGAATCGGGATTATACTGTCTACATGGCGATGGACCGGGCTCAAATCGAGAAGATCTCGAAAGCGCTGGGCGACAAAACCCGGCTGCAAATTTTCGAAGCCATTTCCTCCCGCTGCGACATGAAGTGCCAGGACTTGGTCGCCATGCGCGGCGTCACTCCCGCCACCGTTTCGCATCACATGAAAATCCTCTCTGACGCGAACCTGATCCGCTGCCGTCGCGAAGGGCAATTCGTTTTCAGCGAAGCCGTGCCAGAGACGATCGCCTCATTCGGCGAGGCCCTCCGCAAAATCGCCGCCTCGCGCGCCAACGGCAAATCGCGAAGTCGCACACCCCGCCGCCGCACCGCATAGAAGCGTAAACATCCACAGAGAGGGACGAGAAACCCTTTGAGTTCCACTGAGGGCTGTGCCTAGCATCAATTCTCCGTGGAACTCCGCGCCTTTTTCCTCCCCCTCTGTGACTGTTTTCCACCTCGCCGCATTTCACCGAGACGCCGCCGTACGCCGCTGACCACGCACCACTTACGCCCCGCCTTACGGAATCCTTACGTTGTGCTTACAGCTTCCTGACGTACCCGTGCTAGCCTGTTCGCACCGGATTAAACCACTCCCTCCACGATTCGCCGCTCGCACCTTGACGGCAAATTCGGCGGGTGTGTCACGGCAGCGATCGTCGCCGCTACGGGACGCCGCAAGGAGGCTCGACCCATGACAAATTTCAATAATGGACCACGCGACGATCGCGACATTCAATTTGTGCCGCGCGTCTCGCAGCAAAGCGTCAAGTTTTTGTTTTTTGGTGTTGCCGGTCTGGTGGTGCTGCTGTTGCTCGCTCTGTTTGTGCTTCGCATCACGCGCATCGAAGCGGGCCACGTCGGCGTCGAAATCAACCTGGCCGGCAGCCAGCGCGGAGCGTCGGAAATTCCGATTCGCACGGGTTGGGTGATCTACAGCCCGCTGCGCACCCAGATTTTCGAATTTCCGACCTACGTGCAAACCGTGAAATGGACTCGGGACACCAACGAAGGCCATCCCATCAACGAGGAGATGGGCTTCAACTCGAAGGAGGGCATGGAAATCTTCGTGGACGTTTCGCTTTCGTATGCGATCGACCCGCAGAAAGCGCCGGATTTCTACGTGAAGTATCGCGTCAGCGAACTCGATATGTTCACGCACGGCATTCTGCGCGACATCGTCCGCAACTCGCTGAACGAAGTGGCTTCCACTTTTACGGTGGAAGACATCTACGGCGAGCGCAAGGCTGAATTCCTCAGCCGCGTGCAGGCGATGATCGAGGACAAAGTCCGTCCGGTGGGCGTGAGCGTGCAGCAGTTTGGTTTTATCGGCGCGCCGCGCGTACCGGAAGTGATCGCGGCGGCGATTACCGCGAAAGCGCAGGCCATTCAGCAGAGCGAACGCGCTCACAACGAACTGGCTACCACGCAGGCGGAGGCCGCGAAGAAAATCGCGGAAGCCGAAGGCGATGCAAAGTCCATGGTCACGCGTGCGCAGGGTGAAGCCGATGCCAACCGCATCCGGCAGAACTCGCTCACGCCGCAACTGCTCGAGCTTCGCCGCATTGAGAACGAACAGGCGCTGATCGAGCACTGGAACGGGCAGCTCCCCGAAGTCGAGTCGGGCCAGGGCAGCGGCATGATTCTCCAGCTGCCGAAGCCCGGGGCGCCCAAGTAACACGCCGCGGCCACGGCGCCCCTCGCCGTGCCGCCGGAAGCAACACGTCGCGCGCCACACCCGAAAATGTGGCGCGCGGCGTCCTCTTCACCAGTGGTTTTGTTTGGCAGATGTGACGGCCTGTCTGGCCTGCAACGCGGGACCGGACCGGGCAGCCTTACGTAGTTCACATCGCCGCGACAACGTCTGCCGTGTCGATGCTTGTCGCATCGACACGCCCTTACAGGAGCCGTCGCCAAAAATCTTGCAAGATCTCGCCGCTGCTCCGTTCTAATTCCGGGGAAGTTCAAACTGCATTAAGCGCGTGGGCTTCCGCTCGGGGATGAATCGATTTTCAACGGCTGTTCTGGGAGTACCGTGCCCACCTCGCAAAAAAATTGCATCGCCTTGTAATCAGATTTGTGTATCATCGCGGTCTCCTGGGCGGCCCGAAGTTGGCGCCGCAACGTAACGTTTTCTCGGCCGAGTTTTCTACTTTTATTTTCATATTCACTGATTGAGGCGCCGCACGGGACGCGTTTGCCCAGCCCTGACGGAACCCGCCTCCCGGAGCGTCTCCTATGCGCATTGGCTTGAGCTCGCATTCGACCTTTTTCGCGGCGTTGCTCGCGACCTGCCTGCTCGTGATGCCAGCTTGCGGTATTCTCTTCCCAGTTTCACCCAACGATGAGCCCTCGTATCCTGACGACCCTGCGGATTACCATCCGCTGAAACAGCCCGTCGCTGCTGTCAAGACTGCCGTCGCGCACAAACGACACAAACATGCCGCCACGCAAACGACGGCTGCCGCCTCTGCCGATCCCGCCACTCCGACGCCGACGCTTGCGACCTTCTTCGGCAATTTGACCGCGATCACCGCTCCCGTGGCCCAGAACGTGATTCTTCAGCGCCTCGCGGATTGCTCGCTCACATACGGAGCTTTTACCGCCACGGGTTCGGGTGCTGGACCTTTCGACATCACCGTGACCTCCGAAATCACCGGTTACGAAAAAGTGATTCACAACAATGCGTTCCTCACCACCACGCCGGACGTGTTTGCGAAAGGCTGCGTGGACAACTACCTCGGCATCGGGTCCCAGGACATGCTGAGTTTGGGTTTAGGTAAGAATGGCCGGTACCTGGGCGCGGTGTACAGCGCCAGTGGCATTGCAACGGCGAGCGGGACGGCCAGCCCGCCCGCTCTGTCCAACGTAACCACGTATCCGACCGACATTGAGCTGTTTTCGATCGTGAACGGGGACCTGAACAACGACGGCAACCAGGATGTGGTTTCGATCAACACCAACGGCTTGAATTCATCGGTGAGCGTAATTCTGGGGAACGCCGACGGGACCTACAAGCCGGCGGTGAACTACGACATTCCGAACCTGGTCGTGTCGTTCGGGGTACTCGACGATCTGAACGGCGACGGCAATCTCGACCTGATCATCAATCCCGGCAGCAACACCTTCATGATTTTTCTCGGCAACGGCGACGGCACATTCCAAACGCCGGTCACATTTTCTACCGGCAGCGAACCACTGTCTTTCACCGACCGGTTCATTACCGCGGATGTGAACGGCGACGGCAAGAAAGACATCGTCACCTCGGAAGGGTCGGTATTTTTCGGACAGGGCAACGGTACATCCTACACATTTGAGTCGGTCGCATTCCCGCGCATCGTAACGGCCAGTAACGCCCTCGCACCCGGAATGATCGCCGCCGATTTCAACAACGACAAGAAACTGGACCTGGCCACCGACGACGGCTCTACGATCCGGATCTTTCTGGGCAATGGCGATGGAACTTTTTCCGCCGCCGGCTCCTACGCCACCATCCCGAATCGCGGCCTGATCATAGGCACTGACGTGGACGGCGATGGCAATATGGACCTGATCAGCGGCTACGGCGGCCTCGGCATTTACGGCGGCGACGATTATCTGAACAACATAGCCTACGCCCTCATGGGCAACGGCGACGGCACGTTTCAAGGCGCTCCGAGCTTGCCGTTCAACTACACCGGCACAAACGTATTGGACTTGAACGGAGACGGCCGTCCGGACCTGGTGGGATTGATTTCCAGCGCGACGCAGACGACGCTGACGACTTACCTGACCGGAGCGAACGGAATTCCTGTCGCGGGCCCGTCGCTGATAATTCCGAGCGGGGTGGGCGTGGACTCCTACGCGCTCGGCGCGTTCGACACAAATTCGAACTCCACACCCGGCCTGATTTACCTGAGTGCCGCGCCACAGACGCAGTACTTCTACCTGGCGCTCGGCACCGGCGTCGGAAACTTTGGCACGCCCACTGAGATTCCCGTGCCCAGCCTGGTTCCATCGGGCATCGACGTCAACGAAACGATCACCGGGGTCCGTGCGGCGGACTTCAACCACGACGGAAAGCTGGACATTGCCTACAGCTTTTCGGATGAGGACGACACGTCGCAGACGTACTACCAGGGATTTGCCGTTCAGTTGGGAAATGGCGACGGCACTTTTCAGGCGCCGAAAATCAGTCTCACCTATCAAAGCGCTACGGCGCCAGCCGTGTTCCCCAGCAACATGCTCAGCGCGGTTTACGACGTGAACAAAGACAATTTCCCCGATGTGTTTATGGTCGTGCCCACCACAATTACGAACGCTGAGCTTCAGCAGGAAGTACTGCTTTTCGTGGGCAACGGCGATGGCACGTTTAAGGCGCCGAACACGATCACGTTGACGCCGAATATTCTCCCGTCGACTCCGGACGGAAGCTACGGCTCCCCGTTTGTGTTCGCGGATTTGAACGGCGACGGAAAGATCGACGTGGTCGCAGCGGGTTCGTCTTCGGATGGAACGACTCCGCAAGTGGCGATCGCATTGGGCAACGGCGACGGCACGTTCCAGGCGCCGAGCATCCTTACCTTCGACGGCTTCGGCTTCGCCGGCACTCTGGCGCTTGCCGACTTCAACGGCGACGGAAAGATCGACATGCTGGTCGAGGGCGGGGCAGAGGCTTTAGGGAACGGTATCTATCCGGGCAATGGCGACGGCACGTTCCAATCGATTTCCAATGGCGACGGCACCGTTTCATCGGTCGATCAGATCGATCTGGCCGTGGGCAATAGCGCCGCGGCGGTAGACTTCAATCAGGACGGCTCGCCTGACATCATTGCGGGCGGCGTGATCTTGATTAACAAGAGCAGCGCCATTACGCCGGTGCTCGCGCCAACGAGCACGGCTCTCACCTCGTCGCTAAACCCGTCGACTGTCGGCGCGAGCGTGACGTTGACGGCCACGGTTACGTCAACCACGGCGGGCACGATCACGGGGACGGCTACGTTCTTCGATGGATCTACGCAAATTGGGACGGGCACGGTCGGTGCGGGCGGCGTTGCTACCCTCACCACGACTACGCTCGCGCAAGGCACACACTCGATCACCGCGCAGTATGGCGGCGATTCTAACTACAGCGGCAGTACTTCGCCGGCCGTCTCGCAGGTGGTGAATGCCGCGGCAGGGAAGGCGACAACATCGACGGCGCTTACGTCCTCGCTGAATCCGTCGACGACTGGCGCAGCGGTAACGTTTACGGCGACGGTGACTTCGGCGACCGCAGGGACAATCACCGGTTCGGTGAACTTCCTCGATGGTGCGACGCAAATCGGCACCGGCACAGTGGGTGCTGGCGGCGTAGCAACGCTCACGACAACTACGCTTGCGCAGGGCACGCAGTCGATCACCGCTCAGTACAGCGGCGACTCGAATTACGCCACGAGCACCTCGCCCGCCGTGTCGCAAGTGGTGAATGCCTCCGGGAAGGCCAGCACGACCACCGCTCTGGTGTCGTCGCTCAATCCATCGACCGTGGGTGCGGGTGTGACTTTCACGGCGACGGTGACTTCTTCGACGGCGGGATCGATCACCGGCTCCGTCTCGTTCTACGACGGCGCGCAGCTGCTCGACACTCCCATCACGATGACGGGCAACATTGCGAGTTATACCGACACGAACCTGGCGCAAGGCACGCACACGATCACCTCGGTGTATAGCGGAAACTCGAGCTACGCAACCTCGACTTCGACTGCCGTGTCGCAAGTGGTGAACGCATCCGGGAAAGCCTCGACGACGGTAGCGATCGCTTCGATCCAGAATCCCTCGGTGTATGGCTACACGGTCGGGTTCAATATTACGATCACGTCGCCGACGGCAGGACCCATCACCGGCACCATCACGCTTTACGACGGTACGAAATCCCTCGGCTCGGGAGCCGTTTTGCCCGGGAACGTGTCGAACATTTTCACGTCCACGTTCAACGTCGGCGCAAACTCGATGACCGTTCAATACAGCGGCGATTCGAACTATGCGCCCAGCACGTCGCCGGCGCTGATTCAGAACGTCACGATCGCTCCGACCACGACCGCGCTTACTGCGTCGCCAACGTCTGGCCCGGCCGGGACGAGCGTACTGTTCACCGCGACGGTTACGACGGGTGGCGCGCTCCCGCTCGCCGGCACGATGAACTTTCTGGATGGTGCGACGAATATCGGTAGCACGAACGTAGCCGCGAACGGTGTCACCACGTTCCAGACGGCGATACTCGCGGCTGGCACGCATTCGATTACCGCGCAGTACGCCGGCAACGCGGACTATTCGCCGTCCACATCGAGCGCCGTGCAAGTAACGATCGCGGCGACCGGGTCGTTCACACTGTCCGCGAATCCCGCGTCGCTCACCGCGACGAAGTCGACGCCCGGAACGACCGTGATCACTGTCACGCCCGCGAACGGCTTCAACCAGGCCGTCACGTTCTCCTGTGGAAATTTGACGCCGACCTTCGGGTGCACGTTCTCGCCTACGAATGTCGCGCCAAACGGCGGACCGGCCTCGACCACGCTAACTGTCACCTACAACCCCAATGCAGAAGCAACTCGCGCGCAGCGGTCCGCGACGCGGTTGCCCGCGGGTTCCGGCGGCGGCGACGGCGGGGTCTTCGCGTCCTCGCGAAAACTGGCTTTGGGCGCGCTGGCCGGTGAGCTGGCGCTCCTTGTTCTGCTATTCACGCGTCGCAAGAAAATCGTGTCGCACGGAGCATTGCGCTTCGCTTACGCGATCTTACTCTGCGCCATCGCTGTCACGTTCATGAGCGGGTGCTCCGGGAACGGCCCGTCGGCGCAAATGACAACGATCACCGTGAACGCCACAGGTGGCACTCAAACCGCGTCCACCACGCTGACGGTGACGACACGCAACTAACGGAACGCAGCGCGGCTCGCCCCGTTTAGAGTGCGGCGGCGAGCCGCCGCTTTTGCCACGCACGTCGGCCTCTCTTCGATGCTGGCTCGTTCACCTCCGCTTTGCGCCGCACGAATCTCACAGCATCGAAATTTTCATTGGACCAATTTCTCGCGTGACTCAATACTGGATGCAGGAGATTTTGCATGGCGCTGATTGCAATACTCGGTACGCTCGCGGCGATTTGCACCACCGGCGCGTTCGTCCCGCAGATCATTAAGATTCACAAGCAGGGTGGAGAAGACCTCTCGTACGGAATGCTGGGCGTATATCTCGGCGGCGTGCTGCTGTGGCTGGCGTACGGGCTTGAGCTGCACGCACAAGCTGTGATCTGGGCAAATACCACGGCCGCGATTCTTGTTTTTATCGCCATCGTGATGAAGGCGATGCACTCGACGCGCGTCGCCCGCGAACGCGACGCTGCCTATCGCGCAACACACGAGGAGATGCGCGCCGGTGTTCCGGATCTAGTCGCTCCGGCGGTGAAATCTCCTGCCGTCAGCACGAACGCAGCACCGGTGAGCAATCTCACGGCGCGCGCGATCGATGGTGTTCGACGTGGCGCGCGACGGCCGCGCATCGCCGTCGATATGGATGAAGTGATCGCCGACGCGTTCGGCAAGGTCTTGAGCACGTTCAACGAGAAGACAGGCAGCAACATCACGCGCGAAGACGTCGCCGAAAAGGGCTTCGAGGGCACGATGCGAAGCACGCTCACGCCCGAGGTGTTTGCCGAATACGAACGCCTATGCCACACCGGAGATTTTTTCGCCGACCTGGAATTAATGGAGGGAAGCCAGGAAGCGCTGCGGCAGCTCTCCGAGCACTACGAAATCTTCATCGCCAGCGCGGCGATGGACGTCCCGTCTTCGTTCGACGCGAAATTCAAATGGCTGCGGCGGCACTTTTCGTTCATTCCGCCGAGCCACTACGTTTTCTGTGGAGACAAGAGCATCCTGCTCGCGGATTATCTGGTCGACGACCGGCCGCGCCACTTCGATTACTTTGTTGGGACAGGCATACTTTTTACCGCTCCCCACAACGCGCGGCGCGATGCTCCGTTGCGCGCCGACACGTGGGCTGACGTGGTACGCATCCTCACCACCGCGCGCATGGAAACCGAAGCCCCCAGCGCCGCTACTTCGCGCTGACACCCGGGGTTGCTGTTGTGCCCCAAGCGTTCCGTCCAAGTCTGAAAGTCTGTGCTATGATTGTTTGTAGCTTCTAAGCTACAAATAGCGGGGTGCCAATGGAATCGAGGCCCCGGAAGATTCAGATTTATGAGGGAGCCGATGGCGAGCGGCCGTTCGAAACATGGTTCAACAGCCTCCAGCCGCTGCGCGCGAAGACTTCCATCGCTGCTCGTCTGGACCGTGCCGAACGCGGCTCGTTAGGAGGTTGGAAGTCAGTGCAAGACGGGGTTTGCGAGTTGCGCGTTCAAGACGGCCCCGGCTATCGCGTTTATTTCGGCTTCGATGGAGATGTAATCGTTTTGTTGCGTGGCGGTACCAACTCCATTCAGTCGCGCGATATCAAGAAAGCAGTGAGATGTTGGGGAGACTACAATGCCTAAGCGAGTGCGAGACTACCAGGATTTCTTGAACGAGCAGCTGCGCGATCCCGCGTTTGCCTCGGACTATTTGAGCGCAACGGCGCTAGAGTCGTTCGAGATGTTGCCGGTTGCGATGCGTAAGGTCGCCGAAGCTCACAAAATGTCGCGCGTCGCGAACGGCGCGAAAGTGAATCGCGAGTCGTTGTACAAAACTCTATCCGCGAACGGCAATCCTCGGCTGGACACTATGGCCGGAATTCTCGATGTCTTCGGAATCCAGCTCGCTTTCCTTCCCAAAAGCCGACGACAAGCCAATTCGCGCCGAGTTGGAAAAACCAAGTCGACGGCCTCCTCCGTTAGGGCGCGACGAAAGCCCCGATAACGACTCACTCCACGGAAAAAGTTGCGCCGCGAACGGCGGTTACCGCGCCGGCGTTGTCGCCGGCTTGCATCAGTAGCGCGTAGTCGCCGGGCACGAGCGTATCCACCGGCACTTTCAACGCGATCGAGACAACCGGATTGCCCGCCTGCACGAACGACGTGACGTCAATCGGCGCCGTCGAGTACACCACCTTCTTTGTCTTCACGTCCTGGATCACATACTTCAATTTAACGAGTGCCTTCGGCTGCGTAGCGGTCGCGGTCGTAGCAGTGACTGCCGGCTCAGCAGCCGCAGCAGGTGCGCTCGCGCCCGCGTTGCTTGGCGCGGCGCCCGGTGCGGGAGCTGCGCTCGGCGTGGAACCGCTCGCGGCCGGTGATGCGGCAGCATCGCTCGGCTTCGCGCCGGTCAAACTCGGTGCGACCTCCGACGAGCCGAGCTGCGGCACGTAAACCTGCGCGTAGAGCCCGACCGGATCGGTCTTCTTGAAGTGGTTGGTGCTCGACGGCATGAGTTGCATGCCTTTCACGATCAGCGGCACTTTGTCGGCGAGCAATTGTGAATCGAGCGTGTCGTTGTCGTCGGTGATCTTCGCCATCTGGTTCGAGAGCACCGGGCTGCTGAGCGCAATTTTCTTCCCGTCGAAAGCGTCGACGTTGAGCGGCGATTCGAGCTTGGCGAATTTGTCAGGCCCGCCGCCGACCACCAGAGTGAAATTATATTTTCCCGGCGCGACGAGAAACTGGTTCTCGTACTGCATCGGCTTCTTTTGAAACGCCTCGTAGTCGTCTTTCTCCAGGTCCATCGTCACTTCATCGCTGAAGTGCGCGGCCACGGTGCCGTCGGGCATTTTGGCGACGCCAAGAATATTCACGTCGGCGTGATACTTGCCTTTCACTTTGTTGAAGACAATGTCCGAAGCCGGAAGCTGTGCAGCCACGTCGACGCGCGCTTCATTGGCCGCGGTGTAAAAGTAGGGAACTTCGAACGAGCCATTCGCGACCGCGGCTTCGCCGCTCGCTCCCGCCGCAACCGCCGCCGTGTTCGCCGCCGGAGTTCCGGACGTTGAGTGCGCTTCCAGTTCGTCTTCGATGGGCTTCCCGGCGAGAAGGTCGTTGGACTTCACATTGCAGTACCCGCTTCGCGCGCGGACGTTCATTCCGGAACGCTCGACCTTCACTTTCAGCGTGTGGCAGCTTCCTTCCGGCGAATCGGTGGGAACGTAGCCGAGCAAATAGTATTCGTCCTGCTCGCTTGCGATTTTCTGTAAGCCGCCGAGCAGGTCGTTGGTATTCAGAATCGGAAAACCGCCGGTGCCTTCCGCGAGCATGTACATCACTTGCTGGTTCGTCGCCGCGCTGGGCGGCATGTGCGGCAGAAGAGCGCGCGCCTGATTCATTTGGTTGTAGTAATTGCTGTTGTTGATGTTGCCGCCGCCAGTGCCGCGCGTACCGCCGCCCCCGCCCGTTCCGGGGCTGCCGCCGTGACCGCCTCCCGTTCCACCGCCGGTCCCGCCGCCAGTGCCGCCGCCACCCGTGGTTCCACCGCCACCACCGCCGCCGGAGTGACCGCCACCACCGCCACCACTTCCACCTCCGCCTCCGCCGTGTTGCGGGGCGGCGAGCAACAGTAAGCTCGTGCGGTGGCGTTCGCGCTCGCCATAAATCGCGTGGCGCAAATCGGGATCGCGATCACTCGCGATAGGGCTGCAGCCGACGCGATACAGCCCGTTCGCAGAGCGCGTAACGCAGCGCAGCGATCCTGATGAATCGACTGACACCGCGCGCACGCGATTGACCTTCGCAACCGCGACGCGGCGCAATTCTTCGTTCGACATGCTCGAGCGCACCGAAGAAAGCCGGATCTTCGCGCCATCCTCACCGCGCGGTGCGACGTTCTTCGACATCATCGTAGTGAGCCCGCGCACATCCACGGGGTAGACCGCAACGTTCGCCTTATTGCACGCATCCACTGTTGCCGTAAGTTCGGACATGCGCTCCGGTGACAGCCCGAATCCCGCCGTGAACAGAATCAAACTCTTCCGCCCCGGAACTTCAGAGAGGTTTTTCGCGACGTTGCGAATGGAAAGCAGCAATGTGTACGCGCCAAATTCCGCCGCCGCGTTTCCAATGCTCTGAAAGCCGGGATTCACCATGCCACCGGTCGATGCCGCTTCGTTCGGCGAAGTCGCCGAGGTGTGAATGCCGGACACCGCGTCCTTCAACTTCGCCACGTCCGTCGTGAAATTCTGTGCGACGTTCAGCGTGCCGCCGAAATCCATCACCGCCATCACGCGGTCGGGCCCGGCGTTCGCGTCGATAAATTTCATAGCTGCTGCGCGCGCCCGCGGCTGGTCGCTCAGATCCATCGACGAGTTGTCGAAATAGAGCACCATGTAGTGGCGCTGCTGCTGGAGCGGCGAGTTGGGATCGGCGCCAAACGTGAAGCTGTTGACCGGCTCTTCCTTGTTGTCTTCCCAGACTTTGAATTCTTCTTTCTTCAGGTCGCGGACGTAGGTGCCCTTCTTGTCCGTGACGATCACGTCCACGCGCACTTCGCGCGTTTCGCTTTTCAGCGCTGGGCCGTGGAGCGGCACCTGCTGCGTGGGAGCCTGCGCTTGTTGGGACTGTTGCGCGTCCGCGCTCGCGGGAGGCGGAGCAGGAGATTGCGCGGCCGGAGCCGCACTTTGCTGCGATCCGCTCCGCTGCGCGCCAACGAGGACCGCGCCGGAAAGAATCAGGACGGTTGCGATAAATGCGCCTTGTATCGTTTTCATTTTCGTTGCCCTCTTCGAAAGCGCGGCCCACCCGCGGCCTTCGACGTACATGTAACGGCCGGTCTCGGCCGCGCAGCGGACGGGACCGGGCAGTTTTCTCGCCCGCCGCGTCCACTACCGAGAAATCCTACGGAATCTCCACCACGCCATTCTTCGAAGCGATCGACGCGCCCTTCGTGTCTCGCACCACCAGCCGCACCAGGTATCCGCCCGACCTCACATCGAAGCTCGATTTAATCGTCACGCCGCTCTGCTCCAGTCTAGCGAGCGTAGGGTCTTTCAGTCGCATCTCGAGCGTTTTTTCGTCGCCCTCGATAAAGTTTCCGTTGCGGTCGAAGAGTGCTGCGACGACCGTCAGGTCGTCCCAGTGGCGGCCGTCGCGCTGGTCGAATTGCACCGCGCCCACATCGACGTGCGTCAAAACGGACAATTTCGCGCTGCCCGTTCCGGTCATGAAGTATTGCAGGTGAAGCTGCACGGGAAACGTCGCCTGCTCCTCCTGCGAAAACACGGCGTCTTCGATGGCTTGCTTGACGAGGTCCTCCGGCGTCACGTCTTTCTTCGGCGCAAAAAATCCGCGGCGCGCCTGCAGCGAGTAGTGCTCTTTGCCGGTCAGCTTCACTTTGATCGAGTGGAACTTCCCGTCGTTCTTCAGTCCTGAAGGCGAGTAGGCGAGCAGGTACGAAACCTCGGGTTTGCCCGCGGTTTGCACCAGGCCGGCATAAAGATCGTTGCTATTGAGGAATGCGATGCCGCCGGTGCCAGACGCGAGGTCGCGCATGATGTCGTCATTCGCCTGCGCGCTGAGCGTGCGGTACATCGAAGCGATTCCCGCCGTGCGAGTCGAGGCGTATTGCGGCACGTCCTGAGTGATGTCGCCGATGGGATCGATGGTGAAAAGGCCGCGCGCGTCGAGCGTGTTGATGAATACGTTGGAGCGCTCGGCGCGATCGATGATGTCCGACTCCTGATTCTGAAACGTGGTAGTCAAAAATCCGGGTGAGACGAGCACGATGGAGCGCTGGCCCGGCAGAGACGAAAGCCGCCGCAACACTTCGTCGATTCTGCGGAGCGCGTACTGCGTTTGCAGGTCGCCCGCCATGAGTACCTGTTGCGCTGTGGAGTACACCACCGCTTGCGCTTGCGCCTGCGCGACCTGCTGATTCGGCATGTTCGCGGTGAGGCACGCGATCGCGTCCTGAATCGCAGCGTTCTCGGCGACTTGGTCGTGCTGATTCTGAATCAAGTCGGCTTCGTAGTGATCCATCGGCGGGCACTGGCCCGGTGCATTGATCACGAACGCGCCGACGGGACGCGGCATCAGCGCGTTGATCGCTTTGTGAATTGCGGCGGGGTCGTCGGTGAAATCCGACTGGAATTGGCCGGACATGGTGAAGAGCGCAAAGCGCGTGGTGGGATCGTGCACTGTGTCGATGTATTTGTCGGCGGCGACGCGCGAACGCTCCAGATCACCCATGTCGGCGTGAATGTCGTCGAACAGCAGCGCCACGAAGCGCGACGGCAATTCGAGTTTGCCGCTTACGCCGGCTGATTCGGTGTCCGTGGCCGTGGGAACAGCGCGCACTACCGATTGCGCTTCGGACTCCGGTGTGAGCACGGCGAAGTGCGCGACGAGCTGCAGCTTGCCATCTTGAAAAACCTGAAAGTCCTCGCGCTGTAGATTCGTCACGACTTTGCCGGTGGCGTCGCGCACGACTACGCGGACGGGGACGAGGTTGACGCTGGATTGAAACGGAGTTTGCGAAGTGCGTGTGGCAATTTCAGCCGAAGGCTGCGATTGCGTCGTCGTCGCCGAATTTTGCGTGGTGGACGACTGCGCGGGCGAAGAGGGCAACGGCTGTTGCGTCGCCGGGGCGGTCGCGCTCTGCTGTTGTGTGGGCGCGGTGGGCGCGGAATTTTGTGTGGCTTGCTGGGACCCAGCTGGAAGCGAAGCGAGAAGCGCGGCGGCAGCGAGCATGGAAGCGGCGCGAGCCATCTTCATCGAGACGGACCCACCCCTAGGCTGGATCATGCTGAGCTCCGGACGCATCCCACCCGCGGTCTGCGCGGCGTATCTGACTTGGAAGCTTACTGCCTCGAAAACTTCGCGTCAACGCCGCGCGAGCCCCATCCGGAAGCTTTGACATTTGCGATGGCCCGGCCCAGGCAACGCTTGCTTCAGCAAGCGTCGGACAGGGCCGAAGCCCGGTCCTCCCACGAAGGTGAACCCGGGTTAGCGCTCGGTCAACGACGGACGAGGCCTCCGTAAGACGTCCCGATAAGCCGTTGATTCGCGGTATCGACCCCGGTTACGCATTGAGAAAACAGGACTTCCGTACCATTGGCCGCCGCGCAGGGCCCCCATAGCCTGTAGTTAGCCCGATGATCCGGCTCGATCCCGCCTGGGCGGGATCACCTTGGGGGAGCAGCCATGAAGAAATACGCAGTAGCGATGCTGGCCCTAACCTGCGCCTCGTGCGCGATGGCCAAAAACCGGCCGGAATACACCGACGGCAGGATCGTCCAGATGGACTCGGTACCGTGTGCCGTTCGCGGTCAGGACGCGGCGTCCCAGCCGCTGAGCTGCCAGGAATACACGATCGAAACCGATCTGGTGACCTATCACGTGCGACCCGCGGATGCGAAGCACGCTTCGCTCATCTCGATCGGCGGCGCGGCTCACTTCCGCCTGGTGAAAGATCGTTTCGTACTCGAGTCGCCGGATGGTTCAGGCAAGGAACGCGAGTTCGTGGTCGTGTCGATGAAGCCCCGCGAAGTCGCCCAAGTACGATTCAAAGGCACTTACTAAGAGCCGGCTAGTCAGTCTCGTCAGCCTATCCCACGCCTGTTTTCGACGGAACATCGTGGTTCCCGCGCGCGTATCTCCTGGCATGCACATCCTCCCAGGAGCCTTTTCTCCCATGACACGCAGCTTTCTGATCGCCGCGCTTGGACTGATTTTGATTTTCTCGGCGGGCGCAGCGGTTTCGCAGCAGACCGTGGCAACGCAGGAAAAAATCGCACCCGCGCCGGCGGACGCGTTGTTTGCCACGATCCAAGCGCTCGACACGAAATTCTTCAACGCGTACAACACGTGCGATCTTGCGACCGTCGGCACGATGGTCGATGAAAATCTCGAGTTCTATCATGACAAGACCGGGCTCTCAGTGGGGCGGCAGCCGCTGCTCGACGCGTTGAAGGCCAACATATGCGGCAAGGTGACGCGTGAACTAGTGGCAGGCTCGCTCGAAGTCTATCCGGTCGAACACTACGGCGCGGTGGAGATTGGCGTACACCGTTTTCTCCATCCGGGGGACGCGGCCAACGTCGGCGAAGCGAAGTTCATCCATATCTGGCGCGAGAAAGACGGCGTTTGGCAAATTACGCGCGTAATCAGCTTCGACCACCACCCGCTGAAGTAGTGGGATAGCCAACCTGGCTGTCATCCTACGAGCAGGTTGAGACGTGAGTGCAGTTTCGATCTCGGAGCGACCCTTGCTATAAAGTCGCGTTCCAACTTGTGGGTCGATCCGTCCGCGGTCGCGCTAGTCGCGATGTTCGCATTCGTAGGGCGACAGCCGGTTCGGCTATCCCACTCAGCAACACGCTACTGAACGTTGACCAGCGAAATGGAAACAAGGTTGCGCACCCAGCGCGCGGGCCGCTTGTCCTGGCTCACCACCAGCTGAAACGGGTCGTTTTTCTCGATCGGCTTTCCGTCGAGCGCGTCCGCCACAATCACGTCGCCACCGTGGAACGCAGGATCGACCTCAGCGAGCGAGAGCAGCACCTCGTAACCATCCGAGCCGCGCGCGATTACGCCGTTCATCATCGCTTTTCCATGCAACTGATCGCCGACCGGCGCATGCGCTGCGAGCAACAGCAAATCGATCGGAACCCCCGAGTAAGTTTCGTCGGTGTTCGTGTGCGCATTATGGACTGTAACGGTGACGTGTTTGTAGGCAGCGAGTTGATGAAGACGGAATATTTCACCATAATGTGTTTCGGCGCTGCTGACAGTGAGTGTGCCCGGATTTTCTCCTGGCGTGGCGGGTGGTGCGGGCGCCAGCGTGGGCGTCGGCTGAACGTAGCGGGTAAACATCAGCGCGGGCGGAGGGCCGTCGGCGGCGGTGTAGCGCGGGAGAATGAGGTGCACGCCTTTCGCGGCGATTGCGCGACCATCTTGGGATGCGAGATCGATCGATTGCCCTGCCTGACCGAATCCGTCTGCTTCCGCGCAGACGCTGTAGCTTTCGCGCGAAAGGTTGAGGTGAGCGGTACCGGAGGCGTCCACATCGTGTCCTGCGAATTGCGAACGAATTGCGACTACGACTTCGGCGTTGAGAATCGGCGCGCCTGAGGAGTCAGTGACAGTCACCGTGACCGGTACCGGTGGACCGCTCGCCCGCCGCGACGAGTCAGCTTCGTGGGCGGGCGCGGGATCTTGCGAGGCCGTTGCGGCGGCCGGTGTCTGCACCTGCTGTGCCGTTGAAGCCAGCGGCGCCGACAACAGAATGAAGGCAAGAATGAACGATCGCATTGCTCCAGACCTCGCGTGGTTTTGGACGTCTAGCGTCTTTTCCGGATAGCGTGTTTTTTGATCGGCTTTCTGGCGCGCGCTTTCGACTTGGTGTGCGCAGACGGTGCGGTGCCAGAGCGCGACGCTAGGTGCGCGCGCCACGGCTCCCAATAATATTTCGTCCAGCCGTACGTGACGCCCTCGTGATCGTGTTCGGGCACGTTCTCGTGCACCAGGTCGACGCACCCGCCGCTCGGCGCATCGCTGAAACGCAAAATTAAAATCGAATCGTGATCGGTCCTGGGCCAGTGCGTCGCACGCCAGGCCTGCACGATCACGCGGCCGGGAACGATCATCAGATTGCGGCCTTCGAGCGCGCCGTCCCACGCCGTGAACGCGCCGCCCACTTCGCGGCTAAGCACCGCGAGCGCGCCGGTTGCCTTCGAGTGCAGCGCCGAATCGAGATACATTTCGAAAAGTTCATCCGCCGTGGCCGGAAACTGCTCCACCTGCTGAATCGCTTTCGTCGCCATTGCTCACCTCCGCGTCGTCATCGCCTGTCCGCGCGAAACTATCATATTCCGAGTGCGTGTTCGTTAATCGCGGCTAGCGCGGAGAACAGCCTGCTGCGCAGGCTGTTCTCCGGCGATTGGCCACGCTGAGAATCTTCAATCGCTGTCGTCGCACGTACTCCAAACCACATCTCGTATCGTGCGTTTCGCGCCGCCGTCGATTCGCACCCCGATTTTGTTTTGTGCGTGTAGGAAGACAGCCAGTTTGGCTATTCCACTAGCCACTTCTCCCCGCCTGTCCGATTTCGCAACGTCAAGTCCCAGCAGCGAACGCGTGAGTCTACGCCGCGCAGATCTAGCGCGCCTATAGATCGAATTTACCGCGAACTTTTAAGCGAAACCGCTCGTATCTGCCTGTAGTTGCCGCCGACGCGTTTGGTCCGCGGCTTGCGAAGCCCTGGCCGGGAAGCTCCGCTCGGCCGGAGCTTCGCACCGGTTGCGCCCGGCACCACGTGGCGCTGGGCCGCCGGTTCATCCACCAGCTCGGGAGGGACGGATGGGAACACTGTTGCAAGACTTGCGTTACGGCATTCGCATGCTGCTGAAGAACCCCGGTTTCACGGTCGTGGCGATCATCACGCTCGCGCTGGGTATCGGCGTCAACAGCGCCGTCTTCAGCGTTGTGAATGGCGTGCTCCTGAATCCGCTGCCGTTTCCGCACCCCGAACAGCTCGTCGCCGTCTACGAAAGCGGCACCGACTTCGATCGCTCATCCATCTCCTACCCGAATTTTCTGGACTGGCAGCGCCGCAATACGGTCTTCGAAAAAATCGCCGTCTATCGTTCCGATTCCTACAACCTGACCGGCAGCGGCGAAGCCGAGCAAGTTGACACCATGATGGTGTCCTCGGATTTCTTCTCGATCCTCGGCGTCTCGCCGATCACCGGACGCACCTTCATGAAAGACGATGACCATGTCGGCGCCGCGCTCACCGCGATGCTCAGCGAAGGTTTGTGGAAGCGGAAATTCGGTGGCCGTCCTGACATTATCGGCAAGCAGATCACGCTAAGCGGGAAGTCCTACCAGGTGATCGGCATCGTGCCCGCGAGCATGACGCTGAGCCTGAATAATTGGGATTCGAAAGTCGACATGTACCTGCCGGTCGGGCCCTACGACGACGGCCTGTTTCAAACGCACCGCGACGTGCATGAAGGCATGGATGCCGTGGCGCGTATGAAACCCGGCGTCACGCTCGCGCAGGCACGCGCGGAGATGAAGGGCATCGCCGAGGAAATGTCGAAGGAATATCCCGAAGACAAAAACGCCGGCATTTACGTTGGCGCAATGAAGGAAGAAGAGGTCGGAGACGTTCGCTCGTTTTTGCTGGTGCTGCTCGGCGCGGTCTGCTTCGTGATGCTGATCGCGTGCGTGAATGTCGCGAACCTGCAGTTGGCTCGCTCCACCACTCGCGCCCGTGAATTCGCGGTGCGTACCGCGATGGGCGCGAGTTCCGGGCGTGTGATCCGCCAACTCCTCACCGAAAGCCTGGTCCTCGCCGTCGCGGGTGGTGCGATCGGACTCGTCACCGCGTGGCAGGGAACGAAGCTCGCCCTGAAGGTTTTGCCCGAAGCGCTTCCGCGCGCTGAAGGCGTCGGCCTCGACTTCCGCGTGGTGCTATTCACTCTCGGCATTTCGATCCTCGCGGGAGTCGTATTCGGC
>Ga0210391_10001502_pt1 | contig 21156 bp, 20 predicted proteins | sample IncBWC12OmetaG_FD_160573 | JGI IMG/M metagenome (GOLD analysis project Ga0210391, IMG submission 160573) | Forest soil microbial communities from Barre Woods Harvard Forest LTER site, Petersham, Massachusetts, United States - Inc-BW-C-12-O ...
AGCGGGGAAACTCGCTCGAGCGTGTACAAGAGTAATCAACAGGTTCACCTGTGGTAGGACGCGTCAGGCGGGCTTGGGGTTGCTGCGTATCAAGCTGCGTACGGTGTCGCTGGGCTGGGCGCCCTTACCGAGCCAGTACTGCACCCGGTCGTGCTCGAGCTGGACTGCTGCGGGCTTTTTGAGCGGATCGTATGTCCCGACGATCTCCACGAAACGGCCGTTGCGCGGCCGCGTCTTCTCCGTCACCACCACACGATAATATGGATGCTTCTTCTTGCCGATTCGGGCAAGGCGTATCGTTAACACTTCAAATTCCTCCCCTGTTCAATCCGAACAGTATAGCGGAGCTGGCAGAATTCACCAATCGCTATCTGGGCTTCCGTCAGGCCAAAGTGGACCGAGACGGCGGGCCGGGCTGACGCTATTATTTTCGCCAAGAGGTTCCCTATGTCCGAGATATCGATTCGCCCCGCTGAACGCCACGATGTGCCGCGGCTGACCCAGATCTACAACTACTATGTGCTCAACACCGCTGTGACATTCGACATTGAGCCTTACACCGTCGAGAAGCGATATAGGTGGTTCGAGCAGTTCAGCACGACGGGCAGGCACCGGCTGCTGGTGGCCGAGGATGAGGGTGTCGTACTCGGTTACGCCGGAACCACGGGGTTTCGCGTGAAGGCCGCCTACGACACCACGGTCGAGACGACGATTTATTGCGACCAGAAAGCCATCGGCAAGCGAATCGGTTCACGGCTCTATGAAGCGCTGTTCGATGCTCTCAAGAAGGAAGACGTACATCGCCTGGTCGCCGGCTACACGCTGCCGAACGACGCGAGCGCCGCGCTGCACTCACGCTGCGGATTCAAGCCCGTCGGAATCTATTCGGAGGTCGGTCGCAAATTCGGCCGCTACTGGGACGTAGCCTGGACCGAGCGCCCGCTGAAGCTCGCCTGATCGCCGCCAGACGCGTCTAGTAGAGCAGCCAGAGCGGGAGAGCCGCTTGCGCGCACTGCTCGATTATTTGCTGATCGCGCGGGCCGAAGGCGTGGGCTTGTTCGCTTTCGACGTCGATCGTACCGATCACGCGGTCTTCTCCCGGCGCGAGCACCGGAACAATGATTTCCGACAGCGTGCTACCGAAGGCGGTAAGGTAGCGCGGATCGTTGCGCACGTCGCCGACGACAACGGCTTTCTTCTCGCGGATCGCAGCGCCGGTGAGTCCCTTGCTTACCGGAAACGCCGGATATTCCGGCGCGCCCGGACCGCTCCAGGCGATGATCGAAACGTTTTCCGCGTCCACGTCGTACACGCCGACCCAGCGGTAGCTGCCGAGTTTGCGGATGAGTTCCGCGAGCCGCTGGGCGCGCTCAACACGATCGCCGCCGCTTGCGGCCGCGGCGCGAATCTGATTCAGCGTGTTATCCATCACGATCGGCATGGGATTCTCTATTTGAGGCCGGCGAATTTGCCGAGGCCGCGCATTTTCATTTTGGCCATGCTGCCGTACTGCTTCATCATGCGGCGCATATCGGAATATTGTTTCAGCACCTGATTTACCTCCTGGACCGTGGTGCCGCTGCCGCGGGCGATGCGCTTGCGGCGCTTGCCGTCGATGAGGTTGTCGTTGGCGCGTTCGGCGGCGGTCATGGAATTGATGATCGCTTCGGTGGATTTCAGCATTTTTTCATCGATTTGCGCGTCCTTGGGGATTTTCGCGAACGGGCCGATTTTCGGGAGCATGCCCATGAGTTGCTCCATCGAGCCCATTTTTCGGATCTGCTGGAGCTGATCGCGGAAATCCTCGAGCGTGAACTCGTTTTCGCGGAGCTTGCGCTCCATTTCGCGCGCTTGTTTCTCGTCGATGTTTTTCTGCGCTTTTTCAATCAGCCCCAGCACGTCGCCCATGCCGAGAATGCGGCCGACGATGCGGTCGGGGACAAACGGTTCGAGCGCGTCGTATTTTTCGCCCACGCCCACGAATTTCACGGGCGCGCCGGTGACTTTGCGGATCGAAAGGGCCGCGCCGCCGCGCGCGTCGCCATCCATCTTCGTGAGGATGATGCCGGTGACGCCGAGCCGCTTGTGGAATTCGCCGGCAGAGCGCACGGCGTCCTGTCCGATCATCGCGTCCGCGACGAACAGAATCTCCGTGGGGTTCAGCTCGCGCTTCAGAGTTTGCAATTCGTTCATCAGCTCGTCGTCGATGTGCAGGCGGCCGGCGGTGTCGACCAGGATCACGTCGCACGCGGAAAGTTTTGCTTCGCGCATCGCGCCGCGAACAATTTCGACGGGCTTGTCCGTCCCGGCACCGGGCCAGATCGGCGTGCCCGTGGCTTTGGCGACTTGCGCGAGCTGTTCGCGGGCGGCGGGGCGGTAGACGTCGGTCGAGACGACGATCGGCCGGTGACCATGTTCGCCGAGCCACTTGCCGAGCTTGCCGGTGGAAGTGGTCTTGCCGGAGCCTTGCAGGCCGCAGACGAGCCAGACCGACGGCGGGCGCGAGCCGAATTGCGGGCGCGCTTCCTTGCCGAGAAGGTCGGCAAGCTCATCGCGCACGATTTTGACGACTTGCTGATCGGGCGAAAGCTGGAGCAGAACGTCCGTGCCGAGAGCTTTTTCGCGGACGTGCGCGATGAATTCGTCGGCGACGCCGAGGTTGACATCGCCTTCGAGCAGCGCTTCGCGGATTTCGGCGAGTGCGGCGTCGAGATGTTCGGCGGTCAGTTTGCCCTGGCCGCGCAGGTTCTTGAAGGTGCGCTGTAGTTTTTCGGTTAGCGTTTCAAACATGTCCGTGACCTGTAAGTTGTGGCTCGTGCCCGGTGGAGCGCCGCGCGAGCAGCAGATTGATCTTAGTTGGCGCCTGGGAACAGGTCAAATCGTGGCGATCGTGACCGGCCTCGGCGCAAATCAGCATTTGGGGGGCGAGCAGGACCGTGGTGCAGCCTGAGCCTGCCTGCTAGGCGGCGCCGGCGTCGGTTTTTGGTTTGATCATGTACGAAGTGATTTCGGACATGGACGGGGCGCCGTCGATGAAGCGGAAGGTGCCGCGGTCCTTCATTTCGCGGGCGGCGGAGAAGAGCCCGCCGAGCGAGGCGCGGTAGAGTGCGCCGCCGAGGCTGATGCGACGCGCGCCGGCGGCAGCCAGTTCAGCGACCGGGAAGCTCGATCCCTTCATCCCGGAGAGCACGTTCACCGGGCGAGGAGCCAGCGCAGTGCAGACCATGCGGACCGCCCCGAGGCTCGGCAGGCCCGGGGCGTAGAGAACCTCCGCGCCGGCCGCGGCATAGGCCTGCAGGCGAAGAAGCGTATCGTCGAGATCATGGACGCCGTGCAGGAAATTTTCGGCGCGCGCGGTGAGCGTGAAGGGAAACGGGAGCGCGCGGACGGCTTCCGCGGCTGCGGCGACGCGCTCGACGGCGAGGCCGTGGTCGTAGATGGGATGGGATTCGTCGCCGGAGGCGTCCTCCACCGAACCGCCGACGATGCCGGTGGCGGCTGCGAGGCGGATCGTTTCCGCGACGGTCTTAGGATCGTCGCCGAAGCATTTCTCGAGATCCGCAGCGACGGGGAGTTCGGTGGCGTCGACAATAGCTCGGTAATGGGCGAGGGCCTGGCCGCGCGTGACGGCGCCGTCGCGGAGGCCGAGCGAGAAGGCGAAGCCGGCGCTGGTGGTGGCGAGGGCCTCAAACCCGAGGCCGAAGAGGATGCGGGCGCTGCCAGCGTCCCAGGGGTTTGGGATGATGAATGCGCCGGGCGCGGCGGATTCGATGGGGGCGCCGGCTTTCGCGGGAAGCTTGTGCAGGGCGCGGAATTTTAGGGCTCGATCGGCTTGTGCCTGGCTCATGATTTTATTTTGCCACGGAGACACGAAGGCGCGGAGAAAAACCGGGGCTCACCATAGAGGGCGCGGAGAAAACATAGAGTTCAGGGAGAAAGAAGAGGGCGGAGCTTGCGGAACGTTCGCGCCGCTGCGAGAATGCATACCCATGGGCACGAGCAAGACATCGCAGGACGCTGCGCTTTTTGCGGATTTGAAGAGGGATCCGCGCAAGACGGGAATTTTGCCTTCGCAGGAAATTCGCGAGCTGATTCAGAACCGCAAGATTCTGCCGAACATTCCGATTGATGACGCCCAGATCCAGCCGGCGTCAATGGATTTGCGGCTGGGAAACATCGCTTACCGCGTGCAGGCGAGTTTTCTGCCGGGGCGGGCGTCGTCGATCAAGTCGAAGATCAACGATCTGAAGCTGGCAGAAATCGATTTGAGCCGGCCGGCGCTGCTGGAACGCGGAGCGGTGTTCGTGATTCCGATGGTGGAGGCGCTGGCGCTGCCGTTTGACATCAGCGGCGCGGCCAATCCGAAGAGCACGACGGGCCGGCTGGACATTTTCACGCGGCTGGTGACGGACGGCGGCGAGGAATTCGAGCAGGTTCCCAAGGGATACAAGGGCGAACTGTACGTGGAGATTGTTTCGCGGACGTTTCCGATTATTTTGAGCGCCGGCGCGAAGCTGACGCAGCTGCGCTTCGTGCGCGGCAATCCTCCGGCGGCGACGGACAATGCGCTCGAGCGATACGAGGTGACCGAAGGGCTCGTTTACTGCGAAAACGGCGACGTGCCGGCGAAGGCGGCGCTGGGCGGTGGCATTCGCATGTCGATCGATTTGCAGGGGAGCGGGCCATCGAGCGTCGTGGCGTACAAGGCCAAGCGGAATTGCCCGGCGGTGGACTTAAGCAAAGCCGGCGCGCACGATGCCACGCAATTCTGGGACGCGATTGCTGCGCCGGATTCGCGGCGACTGGTGCTGGACCCGGGCGACTTTTATATTCTGGCGTCGCGCGAGCGGATCAGCGTCCCTTCGAACTGGGCGGCGGAGATGACGCAGTTCGACCCATCGATCGGGGAATTCAGCGTGCACTATGCGGGATTTTTCGATCCGGGATTCGGCTACGGGCTGGCCGGAGAAATCAAGGGCACGAAAGCGGTGCTCGAGGTGCGCGCCCACGAGGTGCCGATTTTGCTGGAGGACAGCCAGGTGGTAGGCCGCCTGATGTACCACAAGATGGCCAGCGTGCCGGACAAGCTTTACGGGCAGGCGATCGGATCGTCGTATCAGCAGCAGGGATTGGCGCTGAGCAAGCAGTTTAGGGTGGCGCCGGCCGCCACGAGCAAACCGGCGCGGGCGTAAAACGGAACAGGATGCAAAAGTACGGAGCGCCTCAGGTCTTTTGAGCCTTCGGCGTGGAAAGGCGCGCGGGCTACAGTACGGCGTTTGACCCAGACCCTCACGCAGAGCTTTAGCCGTCTCTGGATCGATCGCCAACAGCAACGCAGATTCGAGAATCCCGGCCGCAGATAAATTCATCCCATATTTGTCGGTAGAGGAGACATCCATGTACGCAATCACCGGAGCAACGGGACATAGCGGGCGCGTGGCGGCGGAGGGTTTGTTGGCGAAAGGGAAGAAGGTTCGTGCGCTTGGACGGAGCGAGGAGCGTTTAAAGCCGCTGGCCGCACTCGGGGCGGAGCCGTTTGTTTGCGATTTGACGGACGCTGCGGCGCTGGCCCAGGCATTTTCGGGCACCGAGGGCGTTTATGCCATGGTTCCACCCGATATGGCCGCGCAGAATTATCGGGGCCTGCAGGATCGGGCCACGGACGCGCTGGCGAAGGCGCTGACGGAAGCCAAAGTGAAACACGTGGTCTCGCTGAGCAGCTTCGGTGCGGACAAAGAGGACAAGACGGGACCCGTGGTGGGGCTGCATCTCCGCGAAGAAAAATTAAACTCGATTGCGGGGCTGAACGTGCTGCATGTGCGCGCCGGATATTTCATGGAAAACACGCTGGCGCAAATCGGAATCATCAAGTCCATGGGTGTGGCGGCGGGTCCGCTGCGTGCCGAGCTGGAGCTTCCCATGATCGCCACGCGCGACATCGGAGCCTTTGCGGCGGAGCGGTTGGCGCTGCTTGATTTCAGCGGCTCGCAGACGCAGGAGCTGCTGGGAGAGCGCAACGTCAGCATGGCCGAAGCCGCTGGGATCATCGGGCGTGCGATTGGCAGGCCGCAGCTTTCCTACGTGCGCGTGCCGAACGACCAAGTCATCGAGGCGTTTAAGCGGATGGGAGCGTCGGAGAGCACGGCGAAATCGATGATTGAGATGACCGAGGCGCTGAACGCGGGGCACATGGCTTCGCTGGAAAAACGAACCACGCAGAATTCCACGCTCACTTCGTTTGAGATTTTCGTGAAGCAGGAGTTCGCGCCGCAGTTCCTGGGGAAACGCGCGTCGGCGTAGGGTAGGCCCCGGACGCCCGGCCTGTCCGGATCGCCGAGTGGGTCTTGCGGCGGCGGCAACCGCTGCTGGATATTTCGTTGCCCGCGCGCGCGGGGGCTCGTATGATTTCCCCATGCTGCTGCGACAATTTTCCGATGCGTGCCGCGAGGAACTGCAGAAGGCTCATCGCGCGCTTGTGGTCGCATATGAATTGATGCGCGCGGCGGATGAGCGGGCTCTGCAGACGTTGTTCATGTTCTTTCAGGATCGCTGAGGCGCGTCCGCGCCTTCGCTTCGTAATTACTTCACCGAGCAGCCCCGGATTCCTGGGTAACGTCAAGGTCGGTTGCCGCCCCGCCGAAATCCGCGGCGCCACATGTGCATCTTTAATCCAGGAAAATCGGGAGGCAGAGGGGCGGCTCGACGTGGAAGTCGAGGCGGGCAATTTCTTCGAGGGCGCGGTCGAGGACGGCGCTGTCGCACGCTTCCAGGGTCATAACGAAGGGCAGCGCCGAGTGCGGGAAATGGGGCTTTTGCAGCAGCGCGTCGAGGCTGATTTCGTATTTCGAAAGAATCGTGCCGATGGCGGCGACGATGCCTGGGCGATCGCGCACCACAAAGCGCAGGTAGTGCGGCACGGTGAAGTCGCCGCTCACTGAATCGGGAACTTCCGCAGCGCCGGGCAGCGCTTCGGCGGGCGCGCCGGAGCTGCGAAGGATCGCGTAGAGGTCGGAAATTACGGCGACGGCTGTGGGATCGCCGCCCGCACCGTAACCGGAGAAAATCATTTTGCCGCCGAATTGGCCGGTGGCCGTGACGATATTCTGGCTGCCCTGCGCGTGGGCCATCAGCGACGCGGAGGGAATCAGCGCAGGCTGCACGGCGGCGGCGAGGCGCACGCCCTTCTTCGTTTCTTTTTCTGCCACGGAAATCTGGCGAATGGTGCAATCCAGTCCCGCGGCATACATGAAATCGACGGCCGCTACGGAGCTGATCGAGCGGCAGGCAATTTGTTTGGTGCTGACGCGCAGGCGCAACCCGGCTTGCGTGAGGATCAGGAGCTTGGCACGCGCGTCCATGCCGTCGACGTCCGCGCTGGGATTGGCTTCGGCGTAGCCGAGCGATTGTGCTTCTTTCAGCGCGGCGTCGAAGCTCGAGCCGTCCTTTTCCATTTTCGTGAGGATGAAGTTACAGGTGCCGTTGAGGATTCCGGCGATTTTGAAAAGCCGGTCGCCCGCGAGGCCTTCCTGAATGCCGATGATCGCGGGAATGCCGCCGGCGACGGACGCGCCGAATTCGAGACGCTTGCTCATTTTGCGCGCGAGGTCGAGCAGCTCGGGGCCGTGTTCGGAGATCAGCAGCTTATTGGCCGTGACCACGGATTTCCCCGCGCGCAGCGCCTTGCGCACCCATTCCCCGGCCGGCTCGAGCCCGCCGATGAGCTCGACGATGACGTCCGCGTCGGAGGAAAGCACGTCGTCGATGTTTTCCGTCCAGCGAATGCCTCCGGGAAGCGAGCTTGTTTTTTTCTTTTTGATGCTGCGATTGAAAATGTGCGTAAGGACGAGCGGGCCGCCGCTCTCCTGAGCGATGATTTTCGCGACCGAGCGTCCGACGGTGCCGAAGCCGACGAGCGCGATCTTTAAGCGCCGGTCCGCGGACGCGGATTTTCGGGCTGCGCGGGACTTCGCGGTCTTCGACTTTGACGCTGGGCGCGATTGGACCAACGAAAATGCCTCCGGATGAACGTTTATCGTATCAGAGGGCGCGAGGCCTCTTATCGAAAAACTGGCGGGAAGCTGCGGGGATGGGAAACCCCTAGTGTTGCAGTTTTTTCTGGTAGGCACCGGATTCGATGTAGGGCTTCAGGCGCTCGACCAGGAAATGGTGCCACACGGCGTCAACGATTTTGTCTTCGCCCTCTTCGATCTGGCCAACGACGTTGCAGGTGAGCCGCAGCTTCGTGCCCGCGGGATCGGGCGCGAAATCGAACGATGTGACGATCGTGACGGCCTGGCCGGAGAAACCGAGCGGCCCGGTAAAGCGAAGCGCCTTGCCGCGGTCGGCGTAAATCACCGTGGCGTGCAGGACACCGTTGCCGGCATCGTCGAAAATCTCCCAAAAACCGCCGCCGGGTTTGGGTTCGACGAAAAGCCGCTTGGGATGCTGAGAGAAGGAGTGGTCCCACCAGCCGCTGATATCGCCGGTCATGGCGTCGTAGACAGCTTCCGGGCTGGCGGGCAGGATCAGCTCCTGCTGCACTTGGAATCCGCCGGTTTTCAGTTCCTTGGTTTCGCCGGCGGCGCTCGACGAGAGAGCGATGGCGATGAGAATTGCTACGAGCGCAACTCTGTTCTTCATGGGTGCCTCCGGATGTGGATTCAGGTGAATTTAGACGCGGCAGCGGCGATTTCGTAGCGATCGGCCCGCCCCCAGCGTGGGGAAAAGCCACCCATAAGAACCAGCGGCAGAAGTATAAAGCACACGGCAACAGATGGGCCGAAAGGCCTCCGCCCTACCCGGCGGCGTAGCCTAGATAACGGCAAAGCCGCGCCGCATTCCGGCTACTCGGCGTCGAATCCCACCGAGCGGATGGGCGTAATTGCGCCGCTTGCGTCACTCGCCTGGAAATCCAGGCGGTACGATCCGGGCGCCAGCTGATCAAGGGGAAGCTTCAAGCCCAGCGGCACGACCGTGTTGCCCTTCTCGATGAACGGCGCGGGGTCCAGCCCGTGGCCGCCGAGAACGACCTGGCCACTCTTCAAATCAACAATGTTGAACGAAACTCGCAGGGCCGGCGGATTCGGTTCGATGAGATGCGGATCGTATACCTGCGCGTAGAAAGCGACCATGTCCGTTTTCTTGAAATGGTTGCTGGGTGACGGAATGATCTCGACGTTGTTGGCGATGAGCGGCGTGCGGTCGGAAAGCAGATCGGCCGCGACCGCGCCGCCGAGGCCTTCGACCTGGCTGAGCTGATTGCTGAGCGCGATGGCGCTGACGCTGAACGATCTCCCATCGTAGGGATCGATCGAAAGAGGCGCTTCGAACTTGCCGAAGCCCTGCCCGCCGGCCGAAAGCACGACCTCCAGGCGATATTTCCCCGGGGCGATCTGAAATTGATTCGAATAACGCATCGGTTTCTGGGTGAGCTGCTTCAATTCGTCCTTTTCGAGATCGAGCGGAACATCGTCGCTGAATCGCGCCCCGACCGAGCCGTCGGGCCGGTACGCGATGCCGAGAATTTTCATGTCCGCATGGTATTTGCCCTTGTCCTTCGCGAAATCAATCGAAGCGGAGGGAAATTCCATGGCCACATTGACGCGCGCTTCGTTGGGCGAGGTGTAAAAGAAGGGCGCTTCGAGCGTGCCGGCGATCGTTCCTTTGTCCGCGCCGGTCGCGTGCGCTTCCAGCTGGGAGCCCTCAGGCTTGCCCGCGAGCAGGTCCTTCGATTTCGCGGTGCAATAGCCGCTGCGCGCGCGAACCTGCACGCCGCCGCGATCCATTTTCACTTTGAGCGCATGGCAGGTTCCCTGCGGGCCATCGGGCGGAGTGTAGCCGAGGAAATAATATTCGTCCTGTTCGTGCGCGATTTTCGAAAGGCCGCCGAGCAGATCGTTGTCGTTGACGATCGGAAACCCGCCCGTACCTTCGGCGAGCGCGTAGAGCACGGATTGATTCGTCGAGCCGGTTTCGGGCATCTGGGGCATGATCGTGCTGGGGTCGACGCCGGGCTGGAGCGGATTCATACCGGGATTTCCCGTTAACGGATTCACCATTCCGCCGCCCCCTGACGTAGCACCTCTGCCGCCCCCCGTACCGCCGCTGGTGCCGCCGCCGCCCGATGTACCGCCGTGACCTCCGCTGCCGCCCGTGCCGCCTCCACCCACTGCTCCTCCACCGCCACCATGGCCTCCGCCACCGCTGCCTCCACCGTGTTGAGGGTCGGGCGGTTCGAAAGCCGCGGGAGTCGGATAGGATGCCAGCATGAGATGCGGCTCTGAAGTGCGCGCGGCCACCGGAGCGGGGGTGCTTCGTCCGTCGTCCCGCCGCAATTGCGTGGCGGGGCCTGCGGGGGCCGCGGCGATCAGCCCGCGCACATCGAGTGGGTAGATGGCGACGTTGGCCTGATTGCAGGCGGAAATTGTGGCGGTCAGCTCCGCTTCGGCTTCCGACGTCAGCGGAAACCCTGCGGTGAAGAGCACCACGCTCTTGCGGCCCGGGACGTTGGTCAGATTCTTCGCCAGGCTGCGGATTCCGAGAAGCAGGGTGTGCACGCCGAACTCGGCCTCGGAATCCGGAAGGGCCGGTGCGCCAGGCATATTCGTGGCGAACGAAGTGTCCGCAAGCGAGGGGTCGCCGTTGGGGGACACCGCCGAGGGCTTCATGTTTTTCGCCGCTTGCTTCAGTCGCGTTGCGTCCGCGGTGAAATTCTGAATCACGCGCAATGAGCCGGTGAAATCAACCACTGCCATCACGCGATCAGGGCCGACGTTTGCGTCGATGAATTTCTGTGCGGCGTCGCGGGCGCGAATCTGATCTCCCATTTCCATGGTCGAATCGTCGAAGAACAGGACCAGGTAGCGGCGCTCGGGCGCGCCGGTCGAGGTGGTCGAGGTGCCGTAGGAGAAATTGACGACCTTCTGCTCCTGATTGTTGTCGAAGACATGGAAATCCTTCGACGCGAGATCGTGAATGTAGTTGCCTTTTTTGTCCGTGACGATCACGTCGACGCGCACGACGCTGGATTCGGCGCGCAGCACGGGGCCCGATGCAGGGGCGGCGGGTTGCTGCGTGTCGGCGGGTGAAGAAGGCGTAGCGCCTTGTTGCGCGCGGGCGATCGAGGGCGCCGCGAGCAAGAGCATGGCTGCGAAAAACATCAGCGGGAAGTTCCGGACGCTCATCATTCACCTTCCTTGAACAAACCCAATATTCCAGGACGATTGGGCGTCTCGGCCCAGCGCTTCAAAATGCGAACTCGAATACAAGCTTCCTGCGCAGCTCAGTACGGAATCTCGACGACGCCGTTTTCCGCCGACAGCAGCGCGGCATTGGAATCGCGAACGACCAGGCGGACCACGTAGTCTCCGGGCTTTAGATCGAAACTCGTGCGTACCGTAACGCCGGAATGGGCGAGTTTTTGGAACGTTTCGTCGCGCAGTTTCATGGAAAGGACGCGCTGCTGGCCGCTCAGGAAGTTGCCGTCGCGATCAAAAACTGCGGCGACCACGGTCAGGTCGTCCACATTGCGCCCACCCGATTTTTCGAAATGCACGCGCGCAAGATCCACATGGGCCAGCACGGAGAGCTTCGCATCGGTCGCATCGGTCTTGTAATACTGCGTCTGAAGCCCGATCGGCAAGCCGTGGCGTTCTTCCTGCGAGAAAATCGCGTCGTCGATGTCGCGGCGGGCTACCTCCTCGGGAGTCTCGCCGTGCTGCGGCGCGTAATATCCGCGGCGCGCCTGAATCGCGTACTTCTCCTTACCCGCGAGCGTCACCTTGAGCGAGTGGAAGTGCCCGTCGAATTTCAGATTCGAGGGGACGTAGGCGAGGTAGTAGTAGGCGTCGGGCGCGGAGGCGACTTCCCGCAGCCCCTGGGCGAGATCGTTGTTGTTGTGGAAGGCCCAGCCGCCCGTATCGGTCGCAAAGGACAGCAAAGTTTCGGTCTGGCGCTCCTGGCCGTCCAGGCGCCAGGTTGTGCGATATCCCGCGTAAGCAGGGTTGGGATCGTTGGTTGCCTGGCTAATATCCGGACCAAGCTCTGAAGTGTAGAGCCCGCGGGCGTCGAGCGTATTGACGAACACATTCTGGCGAATGGCGCGATCGATCAAATCGGAATACTCCACTTCGCGATTCACGTAGATGAAGCCAGGAGAAATCAGCACGAGGTTGCGCTGCCCCGGCAGGGCGGACATGCGTCCGATGAGTTCGCGTACGCGTCGGAAGACGGCTTCGGTCTGCTCCTCGGCTTCCTGTTCCTTTCGCAGCGCGACGGCCATGACCAGCCCCTGGGCCTGTTCGACCTGGCTCGGCGTCGGGCCGCCCGTAAGCGGATTGTTCGACTGATTGTTCGCGCAGGCCAGGGCGTCCTGGGTCGCTATGCCAATGGCTTGGGAGTCATTTCGATTCTGAATCTCATCCGCTTCGATCACATCCATGGGCGGGCAATCGGTGTCCGTTTCCGCGGCGTCCGCGGTGACCGGGCGCGGTTGGATACTGATGAGCGAGGCGTGTAGCTTCGCGCGGTCGTCGGTGAAATCCATCTGGAACTGGCCGGAAATGGTGAAGATGGCTGCGCGATCGGTGGGCGCGAGCGACGCGTCCAGGTACTTCGTGGCGGCGATACGCGCCTGCATGGCGTCCTGGATGTTCAGGTGGGCATCGTCAAACAACAGCGCCACGAAACGCGAAGGTGGCACAAATCCGGGCGCGGCCGGCGCCGCTGGCTTCCCGGCGTCGGGTGCCGAATTGTCCGCCGCGATCGCAGGCGTGGCTGGCGTCGGCAGCACCACGGAAAAATTGGAGATGAGTTGGGGCTTGCCGTCCTGGAAGAGCTGGAAGTCGTCCTTATGGAGCGTAGTGACGGCCTTGCCCTTTGCGTCACGGACGATCACCCGCACCGGAACCAGGTTAACCATCACGCGCAAGGGAACAGGTGATTCCTCGCTGGTCATCTCCGCAGCATCGGAGTTTGTGGGAGCCTGAACGGCTTGCGCCGCCGGAGCTGCGGCGGAATCCGGCGCAGGAGGGGCCGGAGCCAAAGGCGCCGGCGGGGACTGTGTTTCAGAAGATTGAGCGCGCGCCGTGTTCCAGGGGGCGCCGGCTGCGCATACCACCAGGACTCCCAGGAAAATGACGGCACCTGTTCCGAGAACCCTTGCCGACGGAGCTTTCATTCGGAACTCCCACCACAATCCGGCGCCCACCGCACCGGGGTCAAACGGTAGCTTCAACTCGGGGGAGTTTACATCGAACTCACGTTGCGGGTTGAGTTTTCTTTCCGCTTGACCGGGCGAAAGGCTTGGCGTACCGTCGCGCGAAATCAGGCCAGGCAAAAGGCAGGCGGCTCGCATGGAATGAGCCAAAAAGACTTACGGCGCACAGGAGGAGTTCATGGAACGTCCGGCGGGCGTGACGATTCTGGGGGTCTTGGCGTTTATCGGTGCGGCGCTGTCGGTGCTTGCCGCGCTGGGTATGTTCCTGGGCGGCGCGATCCTGGCGAATATGGCCGCGCGGCCGGGAATGGGAATGATCGCCGGCGTCGGCGGGGTTGCGCTGGGAGTATTTTTCCTGGTCATTGCGGCGCTGTATGCCGTGATCGGGACGGGCATGTTCAAGCTTCAGAATTGGGCGCGCATACTGGTGATCGTTTTGAGCTTTCTCGGCGCGTTTCTGAATGCGCTTTCCTTGCTGGGCTCGCTGATCCGCTTACATCCTCTGGCCGTTCTCTGGAGCCTGATCATCGTCGGAATCAACGTCTGGATTGCCCTGTATCTGCTGAAGCCGCATGTGAAGCAGGCGTTCGGCGCCACCGGATTCTGAGCGCCGCCGGCAGCCTTCGCGAGACGCGCCGATGAAATTCGCAAAGCTCGTTTTCACGGTCGCGGGCGTGGCGCTGGCCTGGCAGATCGCCTTCTTCGTGCTGGCCGGCAATCCGCAGCGATTCGGCGCGATGACGATTCCCGCCCTGGTGGAGAAAGTCGGATTCGGCGCGCCTGCGTGCTGCTATATCTTCAGCGGCGCCTGGGCGCCGGCGATATGGCGCTCGGCTGCATCGACCTCTTGCTCGGCGTGCTGTTCCTGATCGCTTTTCACGCGGCGGCCGTAGATTCCGACGAAATTCTCGCATCATTTGAGGAATCTCCGCGCGAAAGACACTCCCCGGCGCTTGCGGACCGCGTGAGCTAGATGCTATCGTGGTTTTTCAACGCAAGGGAGCCGAAATGAAGTTTGTTCAAACCACAGCCCGGCGTGTCGGCATTGCCGGCGAGCTTGTTTCCTTTTTCGCGCGCAACAAGCGCTGGTGGCTGCTGCCGGTGATCTTCGTGGTGCTGCTGACCGGCGTAATCATCGTGGTGGCGCAAAGCTCGGCCCTGGCACCGTTCATCTATACCCTCTTCTAGGCGACGCAAGACTCGATGGCCAACGGCTTCGTGCAAAATGTGAAGTCCCTTTGGAGCGCATGGAAGCGTCTGGCGCACAAGATCGGGAATTTTCAGGCGCGGGTGCTCCTCACGATTCTGTACGCCGTCGTGGTCCTGCCGTTTGGCGTGGCCGCGCGTCTGTTCTCGGACTCGATGAGAATCAAGCATCGTCCCACCGGATGGGCCGCCACACCGCCCGAGACTCACGACGTCAGCTGGGCCCAGAAACAGTAGCGGATGCATATTCTCGGAATTTCCTGTTACTACCATGACGCCGCGGCAGCGCTGCTGCGTGACGGGCAGCTGGTGGCTGCGGCCGAAGAGGAGCGATTTTCCCGCAAGAAGCACGACTTTGATTTCCCCGCGAATGCCATCCAGTTCTGCCTGCGCGAAGCGGGTATAGACGGCCGCGATCTGGATTACGTGGTTTTTTTCGAGAAGCCGTTCCGCAAGTTCGACCGCATCCTGGCCAGCGTCCTGCAAACCTATCCGCAATCGTTGAAGGTGTTTCGCGAATCGATGATTGGATGGATGCTCGACAAGCTCTGGGTCGCGAGCACGCTGCAATCCGAGCTGGGCATCGACCGCGAGAAGATTCTTTTCTCCGACCACCACATTTCACACGCGGCGAGCGCTTTTTTCTGCTCACCCTACGATGAGTCCGCGATCCTCACTGTGGATGGCGTGGGCGAATGGACGACCACCGCGTACGGCGTGGGCCGGGGCACGCAAATCCAATTGACCAAGCAGGTCGAATTTCCGCACTCGATCGGGCTGCTCTACAGCGCCTTCACGGCGTTTCTGGGATTCGAGGTGAACGAGGGCGAGTACAAAGTGATGGGCATGGCGCCTTACGGCACGCCTCGCTACGTCGACAAGGTCTGGAAAGTGGTGCGGCAGAACAGCGACGGCTCATTTGCACTCGACATGGATTATTTCTGCTTCCAGCATTCGACCGACAAGATGTTCAACCGGAGGTTCGTGCATCTTTTTGGCGAGCCGCGGCCGCCGAATCTGCCTTTTTTTACCGAGTCGACCGGTTATCCGCGTTACTTCGGTGAAAAACCCTCGGATTACGTCGCGCAATGCCGCGCGAACGAGCATTACGCGGATATCGCCGCCAGCATCCAACGAGTCACAGAGGATTTGCTGGTCGGCATGGCCCGCGCGGTACAAAAGCAAACGGGACTCAAGAAACTTTGCATGGCGGGCGGCGTGGCTCTGAACAGCGTGGCGAACACGCGAATTTTGCGCGAGTCCGGCTTCGACGAGCTTTTCATTCAGCCCGCCGCGGGAGATTCCGGCGGGGCACTTGGCGCGGCCTTGTGGGCCTACCATGCGGTCCTGGGCCAGCCGCGCGGCTTCCGCATGGAGCACGCCTACTGGGGCCAGGAATACGGCCCGGGCGAGATCAAGGCGTTTCTCGACGGCGAAAACATCGCGCATGGGCACGCCGACAGCCGGGACGCGCTGCTTAATCGCGTGAGTGAGTATCTGATGAACGGGAAAGTGGTGGGTTGGTATCAGGGCCGCTTCGAATGGGGCCCCCGGGCGCTGGGCAACCGCAGCATCCTGGCCGATCCGCGAAACCCCGCAATGAAAGACATTGTGAACGCGAAAATCAAGTTTCGCGAGCCATACCGGCCGTTCGCGCCCTCCGCCGTGGCGGAATGCGCGGCGAAATATTTTCAGATGGACAATGCAGCGCAGCAATATCCGGCGCGCTATATGCTTTACGTGATGCCGGTGAAGCCCGAACATCATGCGACGCTTCCTGCGATCACGCACGTGGACGGGACGGCGCGTGTGCAGACGGTTTTTAAAGAACACAATCCGCTCTATTACGGATTGATCGAACGTTTCGGCCAGGCGACGGGAGTACCCATCGTGCTGAACACATCGTTCAATCTGCGGGGCGAGCCGATCGTGACCACTCCCGCCAATGCGTTCAGCACATTTTCCCGCAGCGAAATGGATTGCCTGGTGCTGGGTGATTTCCTGATCGAAAAACCGTGAACCAGGAAACAAATTCGCCGGCCGGCGCCGCTCCGAAGCGCACTTTTCCTGGCGCTCTGAGCTATGCGCTGCGGGTGATCGCCGTCAATTTCCTGATTTTCGCGGTCCTCGCGGAACTTGTTTCCATCGTGCTCGTCCACCGCAAGAGCTGGCCGGCGAGCAAGCCGACCTACCATCTGAACTACAACGAGTTCTGGGCGGACACCAATCCCGCCTTCGGAGTCTGGCACCGCCCGAATGGCCGCTTCCTGCACCAAGAAGGCTGTTTCAGCGTGGAATATACAACCAACAGCTACGGCGCGCGCGACCGCGAACGATGGCAGCACTCGACCCAGCCGCGCACGATCCTGTTGGGGGATTCGTTCGTCGAAGGACTTGGGCTGCCCGACAGCGAGCGCTTAAGCGACATTCTTGAGCGAGACACGGGCCGCGAGAACCTGAATTTCGGTACGGGCGGAAATTTTGGACCGCTTCAGTATGCCCTGCTCTATAAAACTCTGGCGGCGAATTTCGATCACACGATGGTCGTGGTGGGAGTGTTGCCGGACAATGATTTCCACGACATGGACTACGCGTATTGGAAATCCATCGGGGAGGGCAACCGTTACAGGCCATATTACGCGCCGGATCTTTCCATTTTCTACGCCGGACATTTCGATCCAAAGGCAGGTCAGGGCGCTTGGGATCACGTCGAGGCGCTTCTGCGGGCCTACCTCGCGTCGTATCACGTGGGCCAGTATCTGTACTCGCGGCTCTACTGGCGGACGCGCGGAGTCTATTCAGGCTACAACGACTACGACGACACCGATCTGGCTCGCTTGCAGGCGGCGTTGAAGGACATCAAAGCGACTGCTGGCGCACACGGGGCCCAGGAGCGCGTTTTTCTAATCCCGCGTGCGAACGACTTCCTGCGGCTGCATCAAAAGGGCACGGATCGGCTGGGACCCGTGATGGAGGCGTGGGGTAAAGACGCTGGAATTCCGGTGAAGGATCTGCTGCCGCAGATGGACGCCGATTCCGGTGGTGACTTTATTTCGTATTTCCTGCCGTGTGATGGGCATTGGTCCGCACGGGGCGACCGCGTAGCGGCCCAAATCCTGGAGCCATGGCTGGCTGAGGCGGCGATACCGGCAAATGCCGGCGCCGCAGGTGCGAAATAAAAAGGGCCGCACCAACCCTCGGCGCGGCCTGGTCCCCCGCGCTATCGCTTCGCTGCGGTTAGGCCGCGTTCGGCAAGCCCTGCTGGCGCTTGGAGAACATGCCGAAAATCGCCAGCAACAGTAGGCCCGATCCGAGAAGCAACGCCGAGTTCGGCTCCGGCGTTTGCGTCAGGGTGACGTCGTCGAGACGGCGCGCTGCTTCAAATTCCGATATTCAGTACGCTTCCTTGACCGTGCTACGGCGGTCGCATACACTAGGAAATTCGCTTGGGTCCGCGAGGGGCATCCGATGCGCCAACTCCGCCGCTAAGGCAGGCCAGACCGCGAAAATAGAGGAGAGAATTCGTTGCCGAAACGTACGTTTCAGCCCCATGTGCGCCGCCGTCACAAGAAACACGGCTTCCGCAAACGCATGAAGAGTCAGGGTGGACGGAAAGTCCTTGCGCAACGCCGCAAAAAGGGACGCCACAGCCTCACGCGAGTCTGACGTGGCGGCTGGTGGCCTGCCGCGCGAATGCCGCGTGGCGCGCCGCGCCGAATACGACGCCGTGTATCGCGAGGGCCGGCGCCGTTCGAGCCGCGAGTTCACTATTTTCGTACGCCCCAATGGCCTCGAGCTGAGCCGGTTCGGCTGGAGCATCAAGAAGGCGCTGGGCAGCGCCGTCCGGCGTAACCGCATTCGGCGACGGCTGCGCGAGATTCTCAGGCTACACCGACAGGAGATTCCCCGGGGATGGGACATCGTAATTCACCCGCGCAGCTCGGCGGCGACGGCGGATTTTTCGGCGTTGTGCCGGGAATTGCTCCAGCTGATCCCGCGCGGCCACAAGCCGTGAATCCTTCTGGCGCCAGCGGCGGCGAAGACAGAGGCGGCAGATCGGCCGCAGCGTGGGCGATGCTCCTGCTGGTTCGCATCTACATCACGTTCCTTTCGCCGTTTTTCGGCGGCGCCTGCCGTTTTCATCCTTCGTGTTCGAATTACGCGTCTGAGGCGATCGCTCGTCACGGAGCGCGCCGCGGCACCTCGCTCGCGCTGCGGCGACTGTTGCGCTGCCATCCATTCCATAAGGGCGGATTCGATCCTGTGCCGGAGCAAAGCGAGCCCCCGGCCGCAGCGCGGGTGACGCAAAACCAGGGTGAAACGCAGTGAAGGAGATGTCGGACCAGACTCGGGGAATCGTTTTTGTCGTCATCGTGGTGGTCATCACATTTGTCTGGGTCAAGTTTTTCCAGCCACCCTCACCGCCCCCTCAGAAAAATCCCGCGCCCGTCAGCGGCAAGATCGTTCCCGGCCAAAATTCCGGCGCAGGCTCCGCGCAGCCGCCCGCCATGCAGTCTTCCGGGCAAGGGACCGTGGGCGGCGCGCCGGCTCCGGCTGCCAAAATTCCCGCTGTCGAGGCCGCTGGCGAACAAACCGTTGTTGTCGAAAGTCCGCTCTATCGCGTCGAATTTTCAAACCGCGGCGCGGTGGTACACAGCTGGACCCTGAAAACATATTTCGACGATCAGAAGCCGCCGCATCCTCTTGACCTAGTGAATCCTGACTCCGCGCAGGAGCTCGGCTGGCCTCTTTCGCTGACGTTGTCCGATCCGCAGCTTGAATCGCAGGCGAATTCCGCTCTCTATCAGGTCACTCCCGCATCAGGGAACCTCGCTGCGCCGGTTGAAATCGTTTTTCACTGGAGCGACGGCCACCTGGACGTCACCAAGAAATTGAAATTCGAACAGGGTTATCAGCTGTCGATGGAAGTTTCCGCGTCGCTCAATGGGCAGCCGCTGGCGCCGGCGATCGCCTGGCGCGGTGGCTTCGGTGATAAAGAGGTGTACCAGGCCTCGCAGCTCGTCACCGTCTTCTACAAGCAGGGCGACAGCCTGAACCTGCTGCAATACAAAAAGCTTGGCGTCCCCGGTAACCAGATCCAGGCATTCCAACAGTCCGGCCCGCTGCAATTTGCCGGCATCATGGACCAGTTTTTTGCCGCGGCCTTCATCCCGGACGGCACGGATCTGTCCCTCTGGCACTGGACGCAATGGCACCACTTCACCGGCTCAGACAATCAGCCTGCCAGCGAACCTGCCGCGGAAATCGCGGTGGGTACAATGTCCGCGGGGCCTTTGAAAGCGCGCGTCTTTGTGGGGCCGAAGGATTTGGGTCTGCTCACAAAAGTGCAGCCCTCGCTGGAAGGGCTCGTTAATTTCGGCTGGTTCAGCGCGATTTCGAAAGCATTGCTCTTCGCGCTGCAATGGCTGCACCGCTACATCCCGAATTGGGGATGGGCGATCGTCGTCCTTACGCTGCTGATCAACGTCGCCGTGTTCCCGCTGAAAATGAAAAGCTGGCGATCGATGCAGCACATGCAGAAAATCGCGCCGGAAATGCGCCAGATCCAGGACAAGTACAAGAAATATTCCATGACGGATCCGCGGCGCAAGGGCATGCAGGACGAAATGACCGAGCTGTACCAGCGCAACGGCATCAACCCGCTGGCGCAGATGGGCGGATGCCTGCCGATGTTTTTCCAGATGCCCATCTGGTGGGCGCTGTGGCGCGTACTCACCGGCGCCCTCGAATTACGCCACGCACCGTGGATTCTATGGGTGCACGATCTTTCCGTGCGCGACCCGTATTATATTTTGCCCATCGCCATGGCCATTACCATGTACGCTTCTACGGCCATGACGCCGCAGACAGCCGCCATCGATCCGGCCCAGCAGCGCATGATGCGGCTCATGCCGTTGATGTTCGTGGTTCTATTCTTCCGTTACGCCAGCGGATTGAACCTCTATATGTTCACCAGCAACCTGATCGCCACGGGCCAACAGTATTATCTGAACCGGACGCGCCCGATGCCGACCAACAGCCCATTCAAGAACAAGGGTAAGAAAAAGCAATGAACGGAAACCGTCCTACATCGGTGAACCGGCGCCCCAGCCGGCCATTTCAGCGCCGCGAACAATCGGCGCCCCCCCCGCCGCTCGATATCGAGCGCGCCACCGCCGAGCTGCGCCGTTTTCTGGACCTCGCCGTCCGCGAAATGGGGCTCGCCGTCGAGGTAGAAATCACCTCCACAAGCGGCAACGAAGCGGAGGTGGCCGCGATCTTCAGCGGCGCCGATCAGGATTTGCTGCTGGAAAAAAATGCGGAGCTGCTGCTGGCGCTCGAACACGTCGCGCACCGCTGGCTGCGTCTGGATCCGCGGCTGCACGATCGTGTCCGTTTCGATTGCGGCGATTATCGCGCGACGCGCCTCGCGGAATTAAAGCTTTCGGCGCGCGTGGCCGCGCAGCGCGTTCGTGAAACCGGCCAACCTTTCCAGTTCAACCCGATGTCGTCGCGCGAGCGCCGCATCGTGCACCTCGAGCTCAGCGGTGCCGCTGGGGTCCGCACCGAAAGCGAAGGCAGTGGCGACCGACGCCAGCTCGTAATTTATCCCGCGACTCCGCCGCCCAAGAGATAGCTGTTTTTTCGTTGTGGGGATGCCGCTTGCTGCGCCTCCTTCAGAGGGTGGGCGCAGAGTCCGTCATCGAGTGATATCCACGCGCGGCGCTAAATCT
>Ga0210391_10001503_pt1 | contig 21138 bp, 26 predicted proteins | sample IncBWC12OmetaG_FD_160573 | JGI IMG/M metagenome (GOLD analysis project Ga0210391, IMG submission 160573) | Forest soil microbial communities from Barre Woods Harvard Forest LTER site, Petersham, Massachusetts, United States - Inc-BW-C-12-O ...
CAGTCTCATTCCTCATCTGGACGACGACGCCGTGGACGCTTCCGGCAAACGTGGCCATCGCTTTGCGCGCCGACGCGACCTACGGGCTCTATCGCGTGGACGGCGAGATGCTGATCGTCGCCGAGGCGCTCGCGCAACGCGCGCTGGGCGAGCGATTCGCGGACGCGACCTTGCTCGGTCGTGCGCTCGGCGAAAAGCTCGACGGGGTCGCGGTTCGCCATCCGTTCATGGACCGCGATTCGACGGTCGTGCTCGCCCCGTATGTGGACTTGGAGACCGGGACGGGAGCCGTTCATACCGCGCCCGGCCACGGCGCCGACGATTTCGATACCGGGATGAAGTACGGTCTGCCGATTCTCAATCCGGTCGATGCGGCCGGCCGTTTTACCGCCGAAGCCGGGCCGTACGCGGGCATGAATATCTTCGCGGCCAACGCGCGCATCGTCGACGACTTGCGCGCGAGCGGCGCGCTCTGGAGCGCGGCGGAGTACGAGCATTCCTATCCGCATTGCTGGCGCTGCCACAATCCCGTGATCTTTCGCGCGACGGCGCAGTGGTTTCTCGCGATGGATCAAAACTTGCTTCGCCAACGCGCGCTCGACGCGACCGACGGCGTCGAATACGCGCCGGAATGGGGGCGCGCGCGCCAGCGGCAGATGATCGAAACGCACCCCGAGTGGTGCCTTTCGCGGCAGCGAACGTGGGGAACGCCGATTCCGTCCCTAGCATGCCGGCAGTGCGGCGAAGCGATCCTCGACCCGCGCGTTGCGCGTCTTGCCGCCAAACGCTTTGCCGAAGCCGGTGCCGGTTCGTGGTGGAGCGATCCAGTTCAAACGTATCTTCCCGAGGGGTTCGTCTGCCCGAAGTGCGGCAGCAGCGACCTCGAAAAAGAGAGGAACATCGTCGACATTTGGTTTGAGTCGGGCGTGACTCACCTCGCCGTGCTGGGGCGCGACGGGATGCCCTGGCCCAGCGACCTCGTGCTCGAAGGCGGCGATCAGTTTCGCGGCTGGTTTCGCAGCTCGCTCATTACCGCCGTCGCGATCAAGGGACGCGCGCCGTACCGGCGCGTGCTGAAGAACGGCTGGGTGAACGACGAGCAGGGCCGGCCGATGTCGAAGTCGCGGGGAACCGGCATCGATGCAAGCGATGCAATGACCCGCTGGGGCGCCGATGTTTTGCGGTTGTGGGCCGCCTCGGTCGAACCCATCGACGACGTTCGCTTCGGGCCCAACGTCGTCGACCAGGTCGGCCGCGTCTACCGAAACCTGCGGAATCGCATGCGCTTCATGCTCTCCAACTTGGAGGACCTTTCGGCGGCCGGCGTCGTCGCGCGCGAGGCGATGGAGCCGCTCGACCGCCTTGCCTGCACCGTTACCGACGCGTTCGTCGCCGGAGTCAAAGAAGCGTACGACGCGTGTGAGATTCACGACGCTTATCTGCGAATCGTCGAGTTCGAAAGCTCGATGTCGAGCCTCTTTTTCGATGCGCTCAAGGATCCGCTCTATTCGCGCGCGGCCGGCGATCCGCGTCGCCGCAGCGCGCAGTCGGCGTTGCTCTACATCGCGACGCGCTTCTTTACGACCGTCGCGCCGGTGCTTTCGTTTACCGCCGAGGAGGCGTGGCAGCATCTTCCCGCGTGGCGCCGTGCGCAGACCGAAAGCGTCTTCGACAGTTCCTTCGAGGTCAACCGCTCGCGAGCGGTGGCCGAAAGCGACCTCGCGCTGTGGCGTCAGTTGCGCGCATTGCGCGCCCGCGTGGCGGCATCGGCGCAACCGCGCGACTTCGAAGCGCAGGTGCGCCTTACCGTGCCGCCTCCGGCCTACAAACGGCTGCTCGCGCTCGGCGACAACTTGCGCGAGGCGCTGGTCGTCTCACAGCTGACGCTGAGCTCCGGCGATGCGGAAACCTTCGAGCTGCTGCCGGCCGACGGCGAAAAATGCGTCCGGTGCTGGAAATTCCGCGAGCTCGGCACCGACCCCGCCCATCCGGAGATCTGCGCCGACTGCGCGCGCGTCGTACGTTCTATCCCTCTGTTACCCTGAGCGGAACCTCGTCCACTCGCGCGCCTCGATCGCCGCGCGCGCGTCGCGCATCAAATCGTTGACGAGATAGACGTTGTGATACGATAGCAGCCGCGGGCCGAGCATCTCTTTATTGCGGAAGAGATGCGCGAGATAAGCGCGCGAAAACGTCGTGCACGTCGCGCAGTCGCAGCGCGCGTCGAGCGGCGCGAAATCGCGCGTGAAGCCGGCGTTGAACAGGTTGAGGTCGCCGTCGCGCGTCATCGCGCGACCGTTGCGCCCGCAACGTGTCGGATAGACGCAGTCGAAGAGATCCAGGCCGGCGTCGATCGCTTCCAAAAGGTCGGGAATCGTACCCACGCCCATGAGATAGCGCGGTTTTTCCTCCGGGAGCATCGCCGCCGTTGCGCGCGCCGCTGCGTACATCGCCTCGCGCGCTTCGCCGACCGAGAGCCCGCCGACCGCGTAGCCGGGAAAATCGAGCTCGACGATTTCGCGAGCGCTGCGCGCGCGTAGCTCGAGATCGAGGCCGCCCTGCACGATGCCAAAGAGCAGCGTCGACGCCGACGCCCGTGCGTAGGCCGAGCGCCGCGCCCAAGCCGTCGTCAGTCGCACCGACTCTTCGAGCCGCTCTCGCTCCGACGGCAGTTTCACGCAGACGTCGAGCACCATCGCCACGTCGCTGCCGATCGCTTCCTGAAATGCGACGACGTTCTCCGGCGTGAAGCGGTGGACGCTGCCGTCAAAGTGTGAGCGAAACGTGACGCCGTCGTCGTCAACCTCACGCCGGCTCTCTAAGCTGAAGACTTGAAACCCGCCCGAATCGGTAAGAATTGGTCCGTCCCAGGCCATGAAGCGATGCAACCCGCCCGCGGCTTCGATGATTTCGCGGCCGGGGCGCAACCACAGGTGATAGGTATTCCCAAGCACGATCTGCGCGTGCGCGCTGCGCAACTCTGCGGGTGTCAATCCCTTCACGCTTGCCGCCGTGCCGACCGGCATGAAGCACGGCGTCTCAACGACGCCGTGCGCCAGTTGCAATTTCCCTCGGCGCGCGTTGCCGTCCCGAGCGAGTAGCGTAAACCTCCCGGACATCAGTCGCCCAAGGAAGCGGAGGCTACGACGGCGCGCGCCTGGAGATACTCCGCCGGGGGCTGTGCCTCGAACGTCATCGTTTCGCCGGTGCTTGGGTGGCAAAATTTTAGTCGCCACGCATGCAGCGCTTGCCCTCGAAGCTCGAAGCGCGATTCGACCTTACCATAGAGCGGGTCGTTGAGAACGGGATGACCGATCGCGGCCAAATGCACGCGAATTTGATGCGTTCGACCGGTTTCCAAGCGAAAGACCAGCTCTGCGTGTTGCGCGAAGGCTTCGCGCAACTCGTAATGTGTCACCGCCGGTTTGCCCTCGTCGACGATCCCGAACTTCAAACGATTGCGCGGATCGCGTCCGATCGGCCCTTCGATCGTGCCCAACGGATGCTGCGGAACGCCACGGACCAATCCGAGATACTCGCGTTCGACGCGCCGCCCTTTCATCGCGAGGCCGAGGGCTCGCAGGCTCTCTTCGCGCTTCGCAACGACGAGTAACCCCGAAGTATCGCGGTCCAGCCGATGGACGAGCCCCGGCCGCAGCAAGTCGCCCGGAAGCGCCGCATGCACGTGCGCCAGCAGCGCATTGACGAGCGTGCCGCTAACGATCGTGTGCGCCGGGTGCGTGACCATTCCGGCGGGCTTGTTGACGACGAGCAGATCGTCGTCTTCGTACACGACGTCGAGCGGAATCGGCTCCGGCCCCGCCACCAGCACCGGCGGCTGCGTAATCTCGAACTCGAGCACGTCGCCGGCTTCGAGCGAGTGGCTCGGTTTTACCGGGCTGCCGTTGACCAGGACCTCGCCGCGCCGCGCGCTTTGGGTTATGAGCGAGCGCGAGGCCCCGCAAAGAAAAGCGACAAGGACGTCGGCGCGTTTCCCGGCTTGTTCAGCGGTGACGACGTGTAACAAGGCTCGAGAGGAGCAGAAGACCCACGCCGGCGGTGATGCACGAGTCGGCAACGTTGAAGATGTTCGGCCAGATCCGGTAAAAGTCGATAAAGTCGACGACGTAGCCGTAATGGAGGCGATCGACGACGTTGCCGATCGCCCCGCCGACGATCATGCCGAACGCAATCCGGACGGTCTGCGAATGTGCGGCGGCCTCCCGGAAGCTGAACCAAAAGAGCACCAGCACGACGATCGCCATCCCGATCAGCGCCACTGCGCTGCTGCCGAAGAGGCCGAACGCGCCGTGAATGTTTCGCTCGAACGTCCAGTTCAGCAAGTTGGGGATGATGACGCGACAGGAGCGTTGGAGCTCCTGGATAGGCGGACATACCCGAACGATCCAGGCCTTGCTGTACTGGTCGGCGGCGAGCACGGCGATCGCGGCGGCCGCGATGACGAGCGTTTGCTTTAGGCTAAAGATTCGGTTGCGGTACAAATTGATAGAACCATCCTGCGACGTTGAGGAACGCATTGTTGACGAGAACCAACCCGACGATGACGAGAAATGCGCCCGACGCAAACTCGATCGCGGGTAACCAAGACTTGATGCGGGCCAGCAACGGGAGGATCACGCCGATCGCCATCGCGGTTGCCAAAAACGGCAGCGCCAATCCCAGGCAGTAAAACGAAAGCAAGATCGCGGCTTGGCCGCTGTGCTGTTGCGATGCAATGGCCAAAATGCCGGCGAGAATCGGGCCGATGCAGGGCGACCATCCGGCGGCAAACGCGATGCCGACCAAGCCGGAGGTCCACAGCGTGCGCCGGTCGTGTTGGAGATGCAGCCGCGCGTCCATCATCAGCAGGGGGATGCGCAACATGCCCATCATGTGCAAGCCCAGGACGACGACGAGCACGCCCCCGATCTGCGCGATCAGCACGCGATTTGCATCCAGTGCGCCGCCGATCGCGCTGGCGCTCAGGCCCAATCCGACGAAGATCAGGCTGAATCCGACGACAAAAGCGAAGGCGTGCGCCATCGTTTGTACCCGGGCGCGAGCGGTCGCCTCGCTCTTGAGGTCTTCGAGACTCTCTCCCGTGAGCAGCGAGAGGTAGGCCGGTACCATTGGAAGGACGCACGGCGAAACGAAGGAAACGAGGCCCGCAAGGAAGGCGATGCCGGCGGTGATATGTGTCGTCGCGGTCATCAGTCAAAGATTGTTATAAATGCAGCACTGGTTCACCTATCCGACAAACATCGACCCGGTCGCGATTCATCTCGGTCCGCGATTCGGCATCCACTGGTACGGCATCGCCTATTTGGTGGCGTTCGTCTGCGTCTATCTGTGGATGAGCCGGCCGGCCGGGCTGCGCCGCCTGGGCCTCACCAAGCAGCAGGTTCAGGATTTTCTCTTCTATTCGCTGATCGGTGTGCTCGTCGGCGGGCGCACCTTCTTCGTCATCAACGACATCATCAGCAAGCACGACGCCTCGTTTTACCTCTCCAACCCGATCAACTTTATCGCGGTCTGGAACGGCGGGATGGCCTTCCACGGCGGCTTGATCGGCGTGCTGGTCGCTATTTGGATTTTCATCCGCCAGCACCCAGGGCTCAAGTACGTCGTCGTGGGCGACGAAGTCGTGATGATGCTGCCCATCGGCATCACGCTGGTGCGAATCGTGAACTTCATCAACGACGAGCTGTGGGGAGACATCTGCCGTCCCGACCATCCCTGGTGCTTAGTCTTTCCCTCGGCTCCGGGCGCTCCGGCATATCGGCACCCTTCGCAGATTTACGAGGCGATTCTCGACATCCTGACGCTCCCGATCCTCTTGATCGTCTACCGGCTCAAACCCAAGGACGGCGTCGTGGCGTGGACCTGGTTCACGTGCTACGGCATCACGCGCACGATCGCGGAGATGTGGCGTCAGACCGATTTTAGCTGGATGGGCTTGACCGGCGGCCAGCTCTACGCCCTGCCGATGATCGTGGTCGGAGTAATCGGAATCGTCTACTGTGCGACCCGGCCGGGGCCCCGGACGGAAGCCCGGCCGGTCAAGCCGGCGCGTGGATGACGCCGGGCGTCGAAGCACGCTATCGCGCGCTGCGCAGCGCAATCGACGAGGAACTGCATAAAGGGGGGCGCGACCCGGCCGGCGTCACGCTGGTGGGAGTCGGCAAGCGCCAGCCGCCGGAGATCGTCGCCCAGGCGATCGAAGCGGGCCTGACCGATCTCGGCGAGAGCTACTTGCAAGAGGCGCGCCGCAAGTTTGCGCTGCTGCCTGCCGTGCGCAAGCACTTCATCGGTCACGTGCAAACCAACAAGGCGAAAGCCATTGCCGCCGCGTTCGACGTCGTCCAGAGCGTCGATCGCGCCGAAGCCGGCATCGCTTTGGGAAGGGCGGCGCAAGAACGCGGCTCGGCGCTTCCGGTGCTCCTACAGCTCAACGTCACACCCTCCGATCGCTTCGGCTGTCGTCCCGATCAGGCCGAAAGGCTTGCCGAAACGCTCCGGGGCCAGCCAGGCTTACGCCTCGAGGGCGTGATGGCGATGGGGCCGCTGGGTGCCGAGCGCGATGCAATCTTGCGCGCATTCGAGCTTGCTGCCAAGACCTTGGCACGCATAGGTGGAAGTACGCTTTCCATCGGCATGTCGGGAGATTGGCGCGAAGCGCTGCAGGCGGGCTCGACGATGTTGCGCATCGGAGAGGCGCTCTTTGGCCCGCGCATTGATGGGAGGCACACGTGAGCGTGTTCAGCAAGATCGGTTCGTTCTTTTCGATTCGAGACGACGAAGAAGAGTTTTATGAGGAAGAAACGCCCTCGGGGCGCGTCGTACCGCTGTCGACCGCCGGGCGGCGCGGCGGCACGCAGGTGAGCGTGTACTCCCCGCGCAGCTATCAAGACGTCGTCGAGATCGCCGATTCCCTACGAAACCGGCAGGTCGTCATCATGAATCTGCAAAACGCGGATCGTACGCTCTTGCAGCGCGTCGTGGATTTTACGTCGGGGGTTGCCTACACGATCGACGGTAAGATCCAAAAACTCGCGGAATCTATTTATCTGGTCGTCCCCGCCGGAATCGTCGTAAACGCCGCAGGCTTGCGCGATTCGATGATGGCGGACGGCACCTTCGATTTCATGACCAATAGAACGTAGGACACGAAGCGATGGAAAAGATTACACCGGTCGACATACAGCATAAGAGTTTCAAGAAGGCTCTTCAAGGCTACGAGCGCGCCGACGTCGACAAGTTTCTCGACGAAATCATCGAGACGCTCGAGGACGAAGCGCAGCAGCGAGCCGCTTTGGAGGCGGAGATCGCCGACCTCAAGGAACGCGTCAGCCATTTCAAAGCGATCGAAGAGTCGCTGCAAAACACGTTGGTGCTCGCGCAGCGCACCGCCGACGAGGTCAAGGCGTCGGCGCATAAGGAGGCCGACCTGATCCGCGAGCAGGCGCGCTTGGCCAACGAGCGCGAGATCGCCGGCTACAGCAATACGATCTCCGACGTCCGGCGCGAACAGCAGCGCGCGGTCGAAGCGACCGAGAAAGCCAAGAGCGAACTGCGCAGCCTGCTGATGACGCATCTGGCGTTGCTCGAACGGGCAGAAGGCACTGCGAACAACGGCGAGATGGTCCAGGCTGCGGCGGCCCCGGCCGAAAACAGCGCGCCGGTCGAGTCTTCCCCCAAACACGACGACACCAAGCGCATCACCGTCTATTAAACACGTCGCATTGTTGCCGGGCGATGGGATCGGCCCGGAGGTTATCGCGTGCGCCGCCGAGGTTTTGCGGCGCGTCCGGCCCGACGTCGAATGCACCGAGGCGCCGGTCGGCGGGGCGGCGCTGGGCGCCGGGCTCCCCGCGCTGCCGGTGGAGACGCGAGCGCTCTGCGATCGCAGCGATGCGATCCTCTTCGGCAGCGTCGGCCTGCCGCAGTACGACGGACTTCCTTTGGCGCAGCGCCCCGAATACGCGCTGTTTTTGTTGCGGCGCGACTACGAGCTGTACGCGAACTTGCGGCCGGTACGCGTCTTTCCGGGGCTTGAAGAGGCCTCGTCGCTGCGGCCCGAAATCGTGCGCGGTCTCGATCTGATCGTCGTGCGCGAGCTGACCGGCGGCATCTATTACGGGCAGCCGAAGGAACAGCGCACCGTGGACGGCGTCGACGAGGCGGTCGACACGATGATCTATCGCGCACCCGAAATCGAACGGATCGCGCGCATCGCGTTCGATTTGGCGCGCGAACGGCGCAAGCACCTCACCTCGGTCGACAAGCAGAACATCTTGGAGACGTCGCGCTTATGGCGACGAGTCGTCAGCACGATGTCGGCGGAGTATCCCGACGTTCGGCTGGAGCATCTACTGGTTGACAACGCGGCGATGCAGCTCGTTGCGCGGCCGGGAGATTTCGATGTGATCGTTACCGAGAATATGTTCGGCGACATCCTTTCCGACGAAGCTGCGATTCTCACCGGTTCGCTGGGGACGCTGCCCAGCGCCAGTATCGGCGCCGGCGGTTCGCCGGGGCGGCAGTTCGGCCTCTACGAGCCGATCGGTGGCACGGCGCCCGACTTGGCCGGCAAAGACGTCGCAAATCCAACCGCGGCGATTCTCTCGGCCGCGATGTTGTTGCGCCACAGTCTGGCCGACGATGCATCGGCGGCGCGCATCGAGCGCGCCGTGGACCGCGCTTACGCCGACGGTTTACGCACCGCCGAGGTGGCGCGATCCGGTGGCGCTGCGGTTTCGACGCGAGCCTTCACCCAAGGGGTCCTCGCGAGGCTTTAGTTAGAGCGTCGTCGATTCGTCGGCGACCTTGCGGCCGATAAAATCGATGAAGCGCACGTGCAGCACCGCATGCGCGTGCGGATGGGCGGCACTCCAAGCCGCGCGCCAGCGCCGCAGGACGTCGCGCTGCATCGCGGCGACGGCGCCGTCGTCCATGTCGAGGTAGCTCTGCAGGTCGAGGCTGACGATCAGCGTCTCGGGCGAGCGAACGTCGAAGCCCATCACGACGCCGGGATACCGCGTTTTCAGCGGCGCAACTGCGGCGAGCTCGGCGCCGGTGGTGCGCTCCTGGGCCGAGGGCGAACTGCACCCCACGGCGAGCATCGCCACAACCGCACACGCGAGAAACCGCAGGCCGGCCATCGTACGGAAACGATTCGGCTAAGCCGCTTGCGTACCATTCGGGCATGGATGGAATCGAATGGGCCGCCAGTGCCATGGTCGCGGCTCGAACGCGGCTTGAAATCGCTACCGAGAACCTTGCCAACGTTTCGACCGACGGTTTCCGCCGCATCGACGCACGGGGCTTCCTGACCGCGCTGGGGGTAACGATTGCACGACGGACGTCGGGCGACGGCGGAGCGTTGCGCCACACCGGTCGCGATTTCGATCTCGCGATTCTCGGCCGAGGCGCGTTCCGCGTTCGCGACGCTGCCGGTCACGTGAGCGAGACGAGAGCGGGCGCGTTCATCCGCGAAGCCGATGGAACATTGCACGATTACCGAGGGCGGGTCGTACTCGGGCTTCGCGGCGCGTTACGCGTTCCATCCGGCGGCGCCATCGATGCGAGCGCGCTGGGTCTGCCTGCGGCCAGCCGCGTGCAGAGCGGATTCTTGGAGGGTCCGGCAGTCGACGCGATCTCCCAAATGATCGACGTGCTTTCGGCGGAGCGCTCCTTTGAGAGTGCGGAAAAGGCCGTCGCTGCAATCGATGCCACGCGTCAGAAGTCGGCCGATACGGCGCGCGTGAAATAGAGATACAGCGTGGATCGCGCACTTTTTGTCGCCGCCAGCGGCATGGCGGCTCAGCAGCGGAATCTCGATACGATCGCCGATAATCTCGCCAATGCCGGCGTCGTCGGATTCAAGGGCTCGGCGCAAACCTTTGCCGAGCTAGTCGCACCCGGTGGACAGGGGCTTGGAACCGTTGCGCTGGGTTCGCGCGTGCTCTTCGCTCAGGGTAAGCTGGCGCGAAGTGCCGGGCCGTTCGATCTTGCGATCGATGGTCCCGGCTTCTTTACGCTGCTCGACGGCCGCGGGCACAGCCTCTATACGCGAGACGGTGCGTTTTCGCGCAGCGCCGACGGAACGCTGCGCAACGCCGGGAATTACCGGCTTGCGGGCATCACGATTCCCAGCGACGCCCTTGCAGTGACGGTCACCGGCGACGGAAGCGTTCGCGCAACTTTTACCGAAGGCGCGCGCACGCTCGGCCGTATTCGCCTCGCGGAGTTTACGGCCCCCGAGCATCTACGAGCGGTCGACGGCGCGATCTTCGAAACGACGTCCGAGTCGGGAAAAGCGAAAGACGTCGTTGCGGGTTCGCCGGACGGTCCCAAGCTTCACTTCGGGATGCTCGAAGAGTCAAACGTCACGATCATCGATGCGATGATGCAAATTCTCACCGCACAGCGCGCGTATGAGGCCAATGCTAAAGGCGTCCAAGCAGCGGATGAAATGCTTCGCATCGCCAACAACTTGCAACGTGGGTAGCGGGGAAGAACTCGACAGCGGTGGGGTTAGCACTCGGCGATCGCGGCGATGGAAACTTTGAGCCCTGGTATGCGCGCCGGCAATTTAGCGCCTTGCCGAGCCGGCGGATCGCTCGGAAACCATCGCACCCACTCCTCGTTCATGCCGGCGAAGTCGTTCTCGTCGGCGAGCACGACGGTCGCACTGACGATGCTGTCCATCGAAGTGCCCGCTGCTTCCAAGATAGCGGAAATATTTGTCAGACACTGGCGAGTCTGCTCCTGAATCGTCGTTCCCAGGATCTGACCGGTTTTGGGGTCTGCGGGGGCGGTACCGGAGACAAATACTAGTCCGGCGGCTTTGACGGCCTGGCTGTACACCGGCGGCGGCTTAGCCGCATGGCTCGTGTAGATAATGTTGCGCATGCTCGACACATTTTGCATGCCGGCTATTTATCCATCCGGTGATGGCAGACTTCTAGGCGGTTCCCCAGCGGATCTTCAAAGAAGACCGCATAGAACGTCGGATGGTGTTGCGCGAAGTAGGCGGGGCCATCTACGTTTTGCCCGCCGTGCGCGCGTACGACTCGGGCGACCTCATCGACGAAATCGGTGCTGGGCGCCGCGAATGCAATGCGCGTCGCCGTCGGGCGCGCGTCCGGGTCTTCGAACACGTTGAAGAAATCCGCCCGAACGGTGCCGTAGCGCCGCGTGTATCCGTAGCGCGCGACGCGGACCATCGTGGGCTCGGTACCGAACAGCGGCATCAGCGCGTCGTAGAATGGTCGCACGGCAGCGGCGTCACTAACGCGAAAGTCGATGTGGCTGAAGAGCGGAAACGCGTAACGCTCGAAGTAGCGGGTGCGCTCTGCGCGCAGGTCTTCGTTCAAGTCCATTTCGCGCACGGCTTCACTCCTCGCGATTCCATCCCTTTGCGGGAGGCTCGCGGCCTTTGTTCATCCGTCAATGGCGAGATCACCTTGCGGCAACAATCAACCGGTAGGATCCGATGAAATGCTGCGAATCGCCAACAACCTCCAGCGTGGATAGCGTTACCGCGCGACGCGCCGGCGAGATGCTCGAGTCCGTCCTGCTTGCCCCCGTGCTTCGCCCGCTGGTCGCGGGTAACGGCATGCTCGGCGATTACGAACTGGAACTCTTGGCCCAAGAGATAGCGCATACCGATGGCGGGGGATTTGCGGCCATGATCGCCTCGAGCTTGGAGCGCGCTCGATGAACGCCGGCGACCGCGACGAACAGATCCGAAGCCTGCTGCCGATCGTGAAAAGGCTGGCGCGACGGCTTAAACGGCTCGTCCCGAGCTTCGATCTCGACGATCTGGTCGGCGACGGATCGATTGGCTTGATCCGCGCCGTCGACTCCTTCGATCCGTACCGCGGGCCGCAGCTCGACGACTACGCGCGACGCCTCGTCGTCGGCGCGATGCTCAACGGAATCCGCCGCATGGATCCGGTATCCGAGCGAGCGCGCCGAATCGTACGCGACGGCGAGAACCAGCGATACGCGATCGCCGCCACCGCCGGTTCCGTTCCGACGTCAAACGAGATGGAGCAGCGGTGTCCCGGTTATCACCGTGCCGTTGCCGCGGCCTATCGCGGTCAGCCGCTCTCGCTCGATGCGCCGCTGCCGCTGGGAGAATCTTTGGTGAACGACTGGAGCGACGACCCGGCTAGGATCGTGGAACGCCAGTCCGAAAGCGCGCAGCTCGCGGAGCTTGTGTCGGGCCTGCCCCGGCGCCAGCGCGAGGTCGTGCTGCTACATTACTTTCATGGAAACTCGTTGCGCTCGGTTGGGAGACGTTTGGCGATCTCACCGCAGCGCGCGTCGCAACTGCACTTGAGTGCGATCGCCAAGCTCAAACGGGAGTGCCGTGCTTCGCCGTATTGAGCTCGATGAAACGCCCGCCGCGCTCGCCTCGCGCCTCGAAGCGGGGCGCTCCGAGGCAATCGTTCCGGCCGTTGCCGAGGCCGAGCTCGAGACGGCGCTGCTGCCGCAGGACCATCCGCGCTGGGTAAAGGACGCAGTTGCCGTCTCGCAGCGAGCGCGGGAGCTTATCGGCAAACTGCGCCCCGTCGTCGTCCACGTCCTTTCGTTTTGGGATCATCGAATTCGTTCGATTATGGTTGGCAACCGCTGCGTTGCGGTGGATCCGAGCGGCTGCTATCGCGCCTCTTGAGTTTGCGCGAGGCGGGGCGCGAGTTTGCACTCGTTCGGTCTGCATGCGGAGCACTTAGTGCAGGTGGGCTGCGACGGCGATTGCGACCGTTGCAGCTCCGACGATGATGAAGTAGGTCAGACCTTGTGCGAATATCAGGACGTCGTGAATCTCTTTACGCTGACGTTGCATCGTGGGACCCTCCTCTGGGCCGTCCCCGCTATGCTCTCACACGTTCCTGAACGCCACCGTAAGGGCGCCTGTGAGTTGTATGAATTTTACCGGGCTTCGAAAAGATTGCGTCCGGTCATTTGTGCGGGAATCGGAAGCCCCATAAGGCGCAGCAAGGTCGGCGCGACGTCGCCTAGCTTACCGCCGGAGGCCAAGCTTCCATGCAAGCCGTTGGCGATAAGGACGAACGGAACCGGGTTGGTCGTGTGCGCCGTGAGCGGATTGTTCTGCTCGTCGAGCTTCGTTTCGGCGTTGCCGTGATCGGCGGTGATGGCGAGCAGCCCGTTTGCGCGAAGTGTCGCCTCGACCAGCCGCGACAGACATTCGTCGATGATTTCGACGGCCTCGATCGTCGGTTGCCATTTGCCGGTATGACCGACCATGTCGGCATTGGCGTAGTTCATCACGATCGCGTCGTAACGGCCGCTGTCGATCGCGTTGACGGCGGCGTCGGTAATCTCTCGCGCGCGCATGGCTGGTGCGAGGTCGTAGGTTGCTACCGTTCGGTCCGACGGGATCAGCTCGCGGTCTTCACCCTCGAACCGATCCTCACGCCCGCCGTTAAAGAAGTAGGTGACGTGGGCGTACTTCTCGGTTTCAGCAAGTCGCAACTGGCGTAAGCCGGCTGCGGCGAGGACTTCGCCGAACGTCCCGTGCTGCGGCCGCGGTCCAAAGAGTACCGGATTGGTGTAGTTCTCGTCGTACTTCGTCATCGTGGCGAAGTACGGATCCTGGTACGTCTTACACGCGAACTCCTCGAAGCCACCGTTGTAGTAGAGCGTCGTTCCGGCGTCGAACGCGGTCGTCAACTGCCGCGCGCGGTCGGGGCGAAAGTTGAAGAAGACGAAGGCGTCGCCGTCTTCGATCGGTCGCGGCTCCCCGACGATCGTCGGCAGCACGAACTCGTCATCCTCGCCGCGCGCGTAACCATCGCGAACGGCGGCGAGCGCGTCGACGGCGCGGAACTGCGCGCGACCCTCCGCCAGCAGGTCGTACGCCGGCTTCGTACGCTCCCAACGCGCGTCGCGATCCATGGCGTAGTAGCGTCCCACGATGCTGGCGATCGCTCCGGGGCGATTGACCGCGGCAAGTTTTGCTTCTAATTGTTCAACGTAGCTGATCGCCGAACGCGGCGGTGTGTCGCGCCCATCCAGGAAGCAGTGGACGGCAACCGGCACGCCGGCTGCGACGGCGGCGTCCAGCAGCGCGAAGAGGTGGACGATCGAGCTGTGCACTTGCCCGTCGGAGAGCAGGCCCATCAGGTGGAGCGTTCCGCCGGTTGCCGACACATGCGCCAGCGCCTGCCGTAAAGTTCCGTTCCTAGCAAACTCGCCCGATGCGATCTCGGCGTCGATCAGCGTCACGCCTTGCGGCACCACGCGCCCGCTGCCGAGGTTCATATGGCCGACTTCGCTGTTGCCCATCACGCCCGGTGGAAGACCTACCGCTTCGCCGGACGCTTGCAGCGTCGTATGCGGATAACGGTCGAAGAGCGCCCGCCAATGCGGCAGGCTTGCCGCCGCGATCGCGTTGCCGTGAGTCGCATCGCGGCATCCCCAGCCATCGAGCACGCACAAGATGACAGGCCGGTACTGCTCTCCCTGTGTCATCCTGAGCGCAGTCGAAGGACGGCCCGTTCGATCAGTGTTGCGAAACCGTCGGGATCCAGCGATGCGCCTCCGACCAGACCACCGTTGATATCGGGACGTTCCGCGTACGACGCAACGTTTGCCGCCGTCACGCTGCCTCCGTAGAGAATCGGCGTCGCGCTCAAGCCGTCGATCGCGCGGCGAATCGTCGCCATCACCCGATTGGCTTCCTGAGGCTCGCAGTTCTGACCGGTGCCGATCGCCCAAATTGGTTCGTAGGCGATTGCAACCGTCGCGAGATCGGCCGCCGCTACGCCGTCGAATGCGGCGCGCGTCTGCGCGACGACGCGTTCGTCGGTCGCGCCGGCGCGGCGCTCCTCGAGCGTCTCGCCGACGCAGACGATCGGTACCAGGCCTTGCGCGAGCGCCGTATGCACCTTCAAGTTGACCGTGCGATCGGTTTCGTCACAATAGGCGCGGCGCTCCGAATGCCCGAGAATCACGTGTGACACACCGAGTTCGCGCAGCATCGGTGCGCTGATTTCGCCGGTGAAGGCGCCTTTGAGCTCCCAATGCATCGTCTGCGCTCCCAGACGTACTCGCGTATCCCGGAGACGCTCGCCGGCCAACTGCAGGGAAGTAAACGGGGGCGCGACGACGATCTCGATCTGTGCGTCAAGCGCTCCGGCGCGGGGCAGAAACGCATCGAAGAATGCGGCAGTCTCGGCCGCAGTCTTGTGCATCTTCCAGTTGCCGGCGACGATTCTCCTAATCTTCAAGTGCGGCGACCCCGGGCAGTTGTTTTCCCTCCAGAAACTCCAGCGTCGCGCCGCCGCCCGTCGAAACGTACGTCATCTTCGAGGCGAAGCCCAGCAAGTGCGCTGCGGCAGCGGCGTCGCCCCCGCCGACGACGCTCGTCGCTCCGGCCTCGGTCGCGCGCGCGATCGCATCGCCGACCACCTGCGTTCCGTGCCGGTAGGCGGGCTTTTCGTACACGCCCATCGGACCGTTGAAAACGATCGTCTTGGCAACTTCGATCGCGTTCGCATACGCCTGCGCGGTTGCCGGACCGATATCGAGAATCATCTCGTCGCCGACGGCGTCGACGGGAACGACGTGCGCCCGGTCCTGCGCGTCAAACGAGGGCGCAACGACCGCATCGCTGGGCAAATGCAGAGCGACGCGGCGTGCTTCGATCGCCGCGAGAATGCGGCGCGCCGGCTCGAGATCGTCGTCGCGCAGCGACGTGCCGACGTTGACGCCCTCTGCCGCGAGCAGCGTGTTGGCCATCCCGCCGCCGATGCAAAACGCATCGACCAGTTCGCTCAAACGTTCCAGCATGCCGATCTTGTCTTTGATCTTCGCGCCGCCGATGACGCAGACGAAGGGTCTGCCAGGACGATCGGTTAGCCGGGAAAGGGCCGACAGTTCGGCTTGCATCAGCAAGCCCGCGGCGTTTGGGAGCAGGTGCGCGATGCCTTCAGTGGACGCGTGGGCGCGATGCGCCGTCGCAAAGGCGTCGTCGACGTAGAGATCGCCCAGTTTTGCAAGCTGCCGGGCAAACGCGGGGTCGTTGCGTTCTTCGCCGGCGTGGAAGCGCACGTTTTCGAGCAGGAGCACGTCGCCGTCGTGCAACGCGGCCACCGCGCTTTCAGCCACCTCGCCGACGCTGTCGGCGGCAAAGGCGACGGGAATGCCGAGGCGATCCGACAGCGCGCGGGCGACGGGTCGCAGTGAGAGCGCCGGATCCGGTTTGCCGTCGGGGCGGCCGAGATGCGAGAGCACGATGGTTCTCGCTCCATGCTCGCGCAGCCAGCGCAGCGTCGGGAGTGTCGCATCGACGCGCGCATAATCCGCAATCTCGCCCGTTTTGTCATCCTGAGCGTAGTCGAAGGAGAGCGGTACGTTCAGATCTTCGCGCACCAAAACGCGCCTGCCGCGAACGTCGCAGTCTTGCAGGCGTCGGAAGGCCATTACGCCGGGGCTGGGATCGTCGAGCCAACCAAGGCCGTCAGCTCCGCCAGACGGCACGAATAGCCCCACTCGTTGTCGTACCAGGCCGCAATCTGGATCAGATCGCCGTTGGCGTTGCTGAGCCGAGCGTCGATGATCGAGCTGTTCGGGTTTTTCTTAAAGTCGCTCGAGACCAGCTCTTCTTCGGTGTACGCGACGTATTTGCTCATTTCGCCCTCGGCGGCGCGGCGCAGCAGCGCGTTGAGCTGCTCCTTCGTCGTCGGGCGTTTCGTTTGCGCGACGAGATAGATCATCGACACCGTCGGCGTCGGGACGCGCAGCGAGAAGCCGTCGAAGGTGCCTTCGACTTCGGGAATCGTCAGGTACAGCGCTTTGGCCGCGCCCGTGGAGGTTGGAATGATGTTGGTCGCGGCGTTGCGCCCCCGGCGAAGATCCTTATGCGGTCCGTCGAGCACGACCTGATCGTTGGTGTAGGAGTGGATCGTCGTCATGAAGCCTTTGACCCAGCCCAGTTCGTCAACGATCGGCTTCACGGCCGTCGCTAAACAGTTGGTCGTACAGGACGCGTTGGAAATGATGTTGTGCTTTTGCGGATCGTAGCGGCGATCGTTCACGCCCAGCACGATCGTGATGTCTTCGTCCTTTGCCGGAGCGGAGATCAGGACTTTTTTTGCCCCGCCGCTATCGATATGCGCGCGAGCTTTGGCGGCGTCGGTGAAGAGCCCGGTCGACTCGATCACGATGTCGACGCCGAGGTCGCGCCACGGAAGCTTGCCGGGGTCGCGCTCGGCAAAGACCGCAAGAGTCCGCCGGTCGATGGAGATCGTGCCGTCTCCGGCGCTGACGCTGCCGTTGTAGATGCCGTAGTTGCTGTCGTATTTAAAGAGGTGGGCGCACTCCTTTGCGCCGGCGAGGTCGTTGACGGCAGCGATCTCGATTTCCGGATGGCGCTCCACGATCGCTTTGGTGAAGTTCCTGCCGATACGGCCAAAGCCGTTGATTCCAATGCGCATGAGCCGCGTTTACCGGGCCGCTTTCGCGCTCCCCTGCACGCCGCGCAGGGCGGCGGCCAACTTGGTCAACGCGCCCAGCCGGCTGCTGACCGTCGGTTTGCCAATGGCAGGATTGCAGCGGCGCCCCAGCTCTGCAAGCGATTCGTCGGGGTGTCGCAGTCGCAGTTCGGCGACTTCGCGCAATGGCGGCGAGAGGCGCGACAAACCGTAGGCGCTTTGCAAAAACTCGATCACGTGGCGCTGTTGGGCACCCGCCTGGGCGCTGCGCTGCAGGTTCGCCGCCTCGGTATTCACCAGGCGGTGAATTCGGTTCTTCGTCTCGCGCAAGGCGCGCACGTCCTCGAGCCGCAGAACCGCAGCGAAAGCACCGATGCGCGTCAGCAACTCCGCAATAGCGTCGAAATCCTTGAGATACAACACCGTGCGCCCTTTTCGATTGGTTTCTTTTACGGCGACGCCGTTGCTGCGCAACATCCACGTCAGCCGCGCCGCGATGCTTTCGTCGCGGACGACGAACTCGAGATGGTAGCCGCGCACTCCCGCGGCCAGCGAGCCGCACGCCAGAAAAGCGGCGCGCACTTCGATCAAACGATCGCACTTATGCACCGGCTTGGGCGGCATCGCGTGTAGCCGTGGCGGTAGTTTCACCGCAAAGGTCGGCAAGCGTTGCAGTCGCGTCGGGGCGCGCGATTGGATGGGGTGAAGCTTGCGCTCCTCCAGCAGCGACCAGAAAAGGCGCGCGACGGCGTTGCGATGGGTGACGAACTCGCCGTCGTTACCGCCGTACACGCAGAGGCCGGCGAGCAGCGAATCGCGGCAGTGGCGCTCGTCGGGAAGCTCGCGCGCCAGGGCGTCCTTGGTGTCGGCGGAGATCACAGCCACTCCGCCTCGTCGCGGCGCGAGTCGAGAATCTCGTAGAGGTCGGCCGGCTTCACGCTCGGCGTGATTCGCAGCGGAACCTCGCGGACGCGGACCGTCACGAACCGCGTCGCGTAGTGAATCTCGAGAACGTCCCCGGGTTTGACCTGATAGCCCGGCTTGAGCGGCTTTCCGTCTCGAGTGATGCGGCCGTGCTCCAAAGCCTCGTGGGCCTCGCTGCGCCGTTTGGCCAGGCGCGACACCTTCATGAACTTATCCAACCGCACGTGGGGAGAGTTCGCCACGGAGGCCACTAAGGTCAGCCCTCCGTGTCATCGTCAGCCCTCCGTGTCATCCTGAGCGGAGTCGAAGGATTGACAGTATCGCGATATATCGTTTAGTATTGCAATATGCATAGATGGGGCGCGCCCCGGCACGGAATGCGGCGCTTAAAACGTGGAATCCTCAAGTTTGCCCTGCTCAAACTGCTCAGCGAGATGCCGCGACACGGTTACGACCTGATTCGCGAGATCCGCGAGAAGGGTTGGGCGGGCGGCGCAGGCTCCGTCTACCCGCTGCTTGCCGCGCTCGAGGCCGCCGGCTTCATCGCCGGCCGGGACGAGGAAGGGCGCCGCATCTACGAACTCACCGAGAAAGGACGAAAAATGATGGAAGAGCGCTGGGCCGACATCGGGCGCTTTTTCGAAGATGACGACGAGGAAGAGGGCACGCGCGACCGGCGGGCGCAAATGCGCGATTCGGCGACTCGATTGATGCAAGCGGTTTCGCAGCTCGGCTATTCTTCCAAACCCGAATCGATCGAACGCGTGCGCGACATTCTGGACAAAACGCGCAAAGAAGTTTACGAAGTGCTAGCAACAGAGTAAGGAGTTCGCAGATTGGCGCAGCCGCGAGCGGCGCACCGCGGGGTCAACATTTTCGAGGAGGGCAAGCCGATGTGGCAGATCCTCCTCGTTTTTCTCGTGCCGTTGATGCTCAGCAACGTTTTGCAATCGGCTTCGCAGACGATGGCCAGCATCTGGATCGGGCGGTTGATCTCGACGCAAGCGCTGGGCGCGATCTCGGCGGTCTTTCCGATTATCTTCTTGCTCTTCTCGTTCGTCTTCGGCGTCTCGAGCGGCAGCAGCGTCCTCATCGGGCAGGCCTTCGGCGCAAAGGACTTCCACAAAGTCAAGAAGATCGCCGGTACCGTCACGGGAGCGGCCCTGTACTTGGGCATCGTCGTCGCGGTGGTGGGATATTTCGGCTCGCCGACGATTCTCAAATGGCTGGCAACGCCGCTCGACATCCTGCCGCAATCCGACGCCTACGCGCGCGTGGTCTTCCTGACGATGCCGGTCTTTTTCGTCTATTTCGTCTATGCGACGATCTTGCGCGGCACCGGCGATTCGACCACGCCGTTCTACGCGCTGATCGTTTCGAGCGTGCTGGCCATTGCGATCACGCCCCTCTTCATCGTCGGAACCTTCGGCTTGCCGAAGCTCGGGGTCGTTAGCGCCGCCGTTTCCGGGCTCATCGCCAACACGGCGGCCTTCGCCTGGCTCCTCATCTACCTCCGCCGCAAGAACCACCCGCTACAGTTCGACCGCGAAACGTTGGTAGACATGGGAATCGATTGGAAGATTCTCGGAGGGGTGCTGCGCATCGGCCTGCCGACCGCGCTGCAAGTGATGATGGTCTCGCTTGCGGAGATCGCGGTCATTTCGTTCGTCAATCGTTTTGGATCGAGCGCGACGGCGGCCTACGGAGCGGTCAATCAGGTCGTCGGCTACGTGCAGTTCCCCGCGATTTCGATCGGCATCGCGGCTTCGATTTTCGGCGCGCAATGCATCGGCGCGCGCCGCGAAGATAAGCTCGGAAGCGTTATTCGCTCGGCGGTCGGGCTGAACTACGTCGTCGGCGGCATCATCATCGCCGCCTGCTACTTGTGCGCCTGGTTCATTCTGGGTTGGTTCATTACCGACCACGCCACCCTGGTGATCGCGCACAGACTGCTGATGATCACCCTGTGGAGCTATCTCTTATTCGGAAACTCCGCCGTCCTGAGCGGCCTCATGCGCGGCAGCGGCTCCGTACTTTGGCCGACGATCAACGGGATCTTCGCGATCTGGGGCGTGGAAGTGCCCGTGGCCTGGATCCTCATGCACAGCTACGGCCTCAACGGCGTCTGGATCGGTTATCCGGCAGCCTTCTGCGTCGTATTGGCGCTGCAGTTCACCTACTACGAGTTCGTCTGGAAGCGCAAGACGCACGAACGCCTGGCCTAGGAGCCTAGAGGTTTCCTGCTTCATTCCTGGTGGCAAGCAGCCGACTATATGATTAGGCGCTTTTGAGCACGGGCGAAAGCGCGTTGTACGGTCCGCTCACCAAAAAAGGAGGCCCTCATGAGGCGGACGCTCGGACACATCACGTTTTCCGCGGTGCTTTGCACGGCGGCACTTTGCGCATGTTCGAACGGCTCCAGCGGTTCTTCACTCGCGCCGGCTGGGCCGGACGCGCCGGCTCATAAGCCGGGGACCCAGACGTTCCAATTTACCGGCGGGGAACAGAACTTTACCGTTCCGGCCGGCGTGAAGAAAATTACCGTCACGGCGAGCGGCGCAAGCGGCGCCGGCGCCGAGGGTTCCGGTTCCAGTTCGGGTTCCGGCGGATTTGCCGGCGGCACGGGAGGCGTCGTGAAGGCGACCGTACCGGTCACCCCCGGGCAGACGCTGGCAATCTTTGTTGGCGGCCAAGGCGGTGGTGCGGGTTCCGGCAGCGGCCCCGGCGCCGGTGGTTTCAACGGCGG
>Ga0210391_10001505_pt1 | contig 21127 bp, 18 predicted proteins | sample IncBWC12OmetaG_FD_160573 | JGI IMG/M metagenome (GOLD analysis project Ga0210391, IMG submission 160573) | Forest soil microbial communities from Barre Woods Harvard Forest LTER site, Petersham, Massachusetts, United States - Inc-BW-C-12-O ...
TGTTTCCATCTTCGCGCACCAGCTCCAACTCAAGATTCTGAATTGAACCCGTTTGCAAAGCCTCTCTCATTGCGGCGCTGAGCCGACGCCAACTTTCCGGAGTGAAGAGCCGCGCGTATTGCGTATAGGACGGAAGGGGCAGCGCGGGGTCAAGACCATGGATGCGGTAAAGCTCCTCTGACCATGTGAGCGCCTCGGTTTTTGTATTCCACAGCCAATTGCCCACCTGCGCCAAGCGCTGCGCTTCCGCGAGTTCCACTTCCTTCTGACGCAGTGCTTCTTGGGCGCGCTTGCGCTTCACGATATTGCGAAGCAGCAAGACGATCAGCACCGTCTCCAACAACAAAAGTGCGGAGAGCCCCAGGATTCTCCAGCGGTAGAGCTCCCAGGGAGAGTATTCCCAGTAGCGCACTTCGGTTTCCCTGGGAAGCTGATCTTCGGAGAAACCCCAGCGGTGCAGCTGACGCCAGTCGACGACGTAGTGCTGGAAGTCGGCGGTTGAAACAGGAATATTCTCCGGCTTCTCTCCTTTCAAAATGCGAGCGCCATCATTTCCCAGTACCCGCCCTACCTCGGCGAGATCGGCTACGCTACCACCCACAACTCCGCCGCCCACAACGGAGGAGAACGTTCCGTAGATCGGCGCGTTCGCCGACTTGGCGATAACCGGCAGAATGCGCGCCGGCACAAACTGCTCCCCACGAGAATCCGTTATGAAGTCGAGAAAGAGGATGATGCTTGCTGGCTGCACGTGTGCCAGCCGTGACACTAGCTCCGAGAACTGTAGATCCGTCAAGTATTGAAAATCCAGATTCGATTCATACGTCTGGAATTGCTCGCTGGCTAACTTCGCATCGAGTTTCTCTGCATCCGACGACCCGGTGATGACGATCACATGAGAAGTGCCTGGATTTTGCCGCAGAGCCAGTTGCAACGTAGGCAGGAAATTCACCTTCCGGATGACGCCTGTCCTACCTGGTTCTCGGTTATCCCAGCTTGAAGGATCCTTGGGATTGGACACGAAGAACAACAGAGTAGCATCAGGGGACAATTTCGCCCGAATCTGTTCTGCAAAGGCCAACGTATCTTCGTTGATAGTGATCACTAGGTCGAAGGTCTGTCCGCTGTATTTTTGCAAGAGATACGCCGATGTGGCCCGCTTGCGAGATGGATCCGCAAAAGATGAAAAAGGCTCGAGGTATTCAAAACTAAAGTGCACAGGCAAGTTCGAGCCATCAAGAATGCGGGTTTCGGCCTGCTCGATCATAGCGGCGACGTCAGGTAAGTCCGGATCTTCAGAGGAAAGGAAAAGCACGTCGATTTGCTGTCGCGTGTGGCGGGGAGCAGGGTCAGACTTCGCGGCAAGGCCGGGCAGGACTATGAAGAGACAACATAGGCACAGCACCGCGCACCAGGATCTACGAAGTTCGGAGCGGCGCCGTCGCTGATTTCGCATTGTAGACGTATCGAGTGGTGCATTTTCACTTCTGATCAACTACTCGAACCCCGGAGTATCACCCTCCTGAACGAGGTGATGGTTTAGTCATGAGTTTTCAGAACTGAGGTGCTAACTCTTCTCCAACGTTCGGTCGAGATGTTGGTTGCGCCGGTCACTACGCTACGGCAGGGTGTCCCATATCACTACTGTCACTGTTGACAGTTCGCACAGCAGACTATGCGGTTCCGAGCACACTTGTTTCTTGGAGCTCCGGGATTTGCCTGGCGTCGTCGGTTAATTTGCCTTGCCGAGGACGGTGCTGGTCCTGGGCTGTTGCGACTGGAACAAAACGCCGAAGACCTGGGTGCGACCGTTGACTACGATAGATGGCAACATGATCGAACGCTCGGGACCTGTTAGTTATGACAGGTTTTCGAGCTTCAAGCTTCAGCTAGTGTCGAGGGCGATCAAGCGGGCTATATCTCTTGCCGTGTATTGAAACGCTCGCGGACTCATCCCGGCTAAGTATTCTTCGGACTCTGCATTCCGATCGAACACGCGCGAAAGCGATGTCGACCATGTATAGGTTTCGACCTAAACAAGACCTTCGGCCCCAGCCGGCTTATGCCACGCACTCTGATTTTTGCGAGAGCTTGATCCATGACTTGCAGCCTTTGTACTTGCTCGCTTTTCTGTTGACTGGAAGCCACACCGAAGCTGAACGATGTTTCATCGCGACCGTCGAGGATGCGGTCAAAGCGAATGACGTCTTCGAGGGATGGGAAAGCTCCTGGAGTAAGCGCTGCTTGATAATGAACGCCCTTCGCTGTGTATTTCCCAAGCAAACCGGAAGTATGCGGCAACCACAGAGCGGGGGCAGAGTCGAAGTCGAATCGCCAGCATGTTGCACGATCAATTCCGTGGCTGGATTGGCTCCGCCCATTCAGCGATTCGTCTTTGTTATCTCGGTTCTGGAGAAATACTCCGAGCATGAGTGCGCGCTTCTTCTCGGCCTCTCGCCACGGGATGTGGTCGAGGCGCGAATCCATGCGCTGTGGCAGCTTTCGGGCGTCGGTTCCGCGTTCCCGAGGGCTACAGGATAAAACGCAACCTCCACGCACACGCTTTGCCGGAGACTTCAGTTTCTCGCATCTGGGCCGGGTTGAAGGAAAATTCGCGTGCTTGGCATGGCGCACTGATTGTTGGCCTATGAATCCGCTTAAGTCTACTGTGCATGGAGTGTCTCAGACAGGCTCAGTAGGTTTTGCGGGTGCATGCGAATCAAACCTCTGCGCGGGCTATCAATGTCGGCTATGAGAAAGAATGAGACAGACACAGCGAGGGGGAAGACTATCAGCAGAGCGCTCCTTCGATGCGCGCCGTAACCGATCAACAGGTTACAACCGATGCCGATCAATGCCAACAGAAACCAGGCTTCAAGTGGAATGCGGTTCCACCAGGCGGCTTGAGTGTAGCCCTGGGAGTTCAGCACATCATTCATACCCGAAACGGCGAGGGCGGTCATGGCCGTGGGCTGGGCCCCGGCAGAAGACTGGACGACCGACCACAACTGGTTCTGTAATTGAGCCGTATCGTTGTCGATCTGCTGAAGCGGCTGCCCATAGCTGGAGGTATAAAACAGCACACGCTTATCGAGATAGGTTCTCAGCAGTCCACGCGCTCTCTCCGCATCTCGCGCAGACAGCAGGCCCAAGCGGATGTACTCGGTTCCGATCGCGTTGGCCTCATCCTCTTCATAGTTCTTGCGCTGTTCGAAGCGGTTGATGGCCATCGAAAAAGTGAATCCGATCAGAAGGCCGAGTAATGTCAGAACAGCGCCCTGCACTACGCCAAAACCGCCCCGCTGGTCTTCTCCCAACGGTTTCCACTTCTTACTAACGAACGCGCCGACAATAGCCGAGAGCCAAAGCGCGATGAAAGATAACGCAAAGACAAGACTTGGAAAGTCGACGATCGTGTTCATAGGCTATAGCGGTCGACAGAGCCGTCCGAGAAGGCCTGAGTTCGTATTGTTCTCGACAGGGTATTCTATCGTTGATTCCGGGTGCTTGCTCGCGGAAGGACTATCGCCTAGCAATGGCCGGGGCCGAAGGAATCATCATTCCACCACCTGACTCCAGCTGGCATCGGGATCGAACTCGGTCATTGCGGCTGCTGTCTGTGCCGTGGTCTTTCCCAAATCCTTTTGGAGCAATACGCCATCCTGGTTGATGATGAAGGTCATCACTCCCGAGTTGCCGTATTCTGCCGGATAGGCCACGAAAGCGAAGCCCGCGGCCATGTTGCCGTCGACCACATAGTCTTTCGCACCGCCCGGTGCGTGACTGCCTTGCCGGGTCAGCATATGGAAGTAGTAGCCGTGGAAAGGCAGGTGTGAGTTCGGTTTCACGTTGTATCCTTCGTCGGTGGCGAAGGCTACCAGCGGCCCAAGTGGGCTTCTCGGCTGATCTTCCGGCGATTCCCAGTACAGACCGTTCCGTTTGCCGGAGTCGCTGATGAACTTCAGAGCGTAGTGTTTCGCGCTGCCGTCATCGCGGACCTGTGAGAAGTACTCAGCCTGGGCGTCCGCCAGCGCTTCACAAACATCGATGACCGCCAGTTCGTTGCGACCGACCCGGCGCGCCAGTATCTCGTCTCTTCCAGCCACCGTGTCAAAGTACCACTGGCCATTGCCATTCTTCTTGAGCGGGATCGGAAAGGCGAAGTTGTCTGCCCCGATCATCAGGATTTGGGCTCCATCCGGCATTTTGCGCCAGCGGTGCATTTGTCCATAGGCGGCCACAAATCTTTGGACCGTCGTCTGGTCTTGCACGGTGTCGCCGGAAAAAATTATGTCTTTCGACTCCGGACCGAAAACTGCCAGCACCGCGTTCAGATCTCCTGTCTTCGCCGCCTCCATTAGCCCATTGCCTGCATCGTCAGGCGAAGCAAACACTTTGAAGGAGGGTTTGTCGGACTTGTTGCACGCCACCAGCGGGATGATCACCCCCAGCAATAGGAACCTGGTTGTAAAAGCGACTCTGAGTCTTGCGCGCAACATACGATCCTCCAATCCTTCGGCTTTTTGAGCCGTTCACGAACCACAACTGTCACGAGTTGCCAGCGCGTGCTGGGTTCACCTTCGACCACCGCCCCAGCCACCACCGCCGCCCCGACTTGCCGAACCACGGGCGCTTTCCGACTTCGATCCCCACCCGCCGCTACTGCTGCTGAAGGCCGATGACCCTCCGCTTTTTTCCTGCCCTCCCCAGCCTGATGCGCTGGATCTGCTTCCGTTGGTGTTCGACCAACCGCTCCCGGTGTTCTTGTAGGTATTGCCGTTCGCGGACGCATACTTGTCGCCATTTGCGGTCTGGCCGACGGCGGCGCTGTTACCGTACTTGCCCGACGCGCCATAAGCCGAGGCACCGTTCGAACTGTGCATCTGACCGGTTGTTCCATTGGCGTTGGTTTGATGCTGGCTGTTCACGGTGGTCCCGTTCTTCGAAGCCGTCGAGGCTCCATAGCTGCCATAGGCGTTGGAACCCTGCACGGTCGAGGCAGAAGCCCCGGTTCTTGGGTTGTAGGCCTGACCGGCGCTTACGGTGCCGTAGCCGTTCGACACGGTGCCGCCACGTGCGTAAGTCCCGGTAGACGGGTTGTAGCCATTGCTGACGTGCGCAGATCCTCCATAGCGGTTGTATGCCGACGCACTCGATCCGTAATATCCACCATGCCAGGCGCTGTTTCCGTAGTAAGCCCCGCCGTGATACACCACCGTAGTTGTACCGTGCCAGCCACAATTCCAACTGCTATACCCCCAGCCGCAACATCCACCGCTCACCATTGCACCCACGGCGATACCGACGCCAAAGGCCATCACGGCAGTCGCCGCCACCGGCGGAGCCACATATGCGGGAACGACATAGGGATAGCCGTAAACCACTGCGGGGTTGTAGACGGGGACGTACACCACCTGCGGATTTGCCGATTGAATGACGATGACTTGCGGCGACTGTTGCGAAACGACAATCTGCGAACCTGACTTAAGGTTGCCGGCGGCCAACGCTTTCGCCCGCAGGAATTGAACGGCCGCCATAACGTCGGCGGCCTGCGTGTGATACGCCTCTCCCAGCGAAGAAGTCCAGCTCAGGTTCGTTGCCAAGTTAGCGAGCACCGAGGGAAATTGTGTAAGTGCCTTGACACTCGGATCCCACGGTTGCGCGTCAACTGCCGTCATTAGGGCTGTGCCCGTGAGAGAGCTGTTCTGCTGCAGCCAACTAGCGGCGGCGGCAATCTGGTCTGGAAAGGTTGCAGCCCCAAGAATCTGCGCAACCAAAGAGTCTGGGTACAGTGCGATAGGCGCCACGATCGCTTGCAGCTCATCGGCGGTCAATGGGACGCCTTGTCCCGAATACCCCGCCGGTGCTGGTTGCTGAGCGGCAGTTCCCAATGGAGTAGTGCCAATGACTAGCAGGACAGACAGCGCCGTTGATAAGAGCTTTTTCGTCATCCTGATCATTTTCACGCCTCCATAGAGGAATTCGCTCGTAGTTGGCCCGTCGCCCAGACGGAGCCGCAGAAGGCAATCGCCTTGCCGTTAATGCTCAGCGAGAACCTTCTTTCTGGCAACTGTCAATTTTGACAGACTCGGGTCGATTCCGTTTTCAGGCCCGCCTCACAATTGACGGGGTGTGGGTCGTCAAAATGTCCATCGTCATCCCGGCGCACACCTGTCAGAACTGACGGTTGCTCACTTTCTACAGGCAGCTAGACTCAGCGCGGAGCTAAAGTGTGAGACGACAGCCTGTCTTCCCTCTTGCGATACTTTCTTTCCTCGCCTCTTCTGGTTGGCGCGCCGGGGTGCCTAGCTCGCGAACCAGCAAGGGGGGGCTAGGAGTAGCTCTCTGTTTTCTTTTCTGCTGCGGGTTGGGGCAGGCGCAAACAGTCCAGTTCCTGCCGGAGGTTGATACTTACTTGAAGCTCAACACGATGTTTCGAGTGTACAACCAGGCCAAAGACGACCGAGACGGAGGTGACTCAACTCAAATTACCAGCGGTCCGAGTATCGAGTTGTACCTTAAGCCGCTTCTGAAGCTCAAGAAAATTACCTCCTTCGATCTTGACGATTCAAAACCACGGGCTCTTGTACTCGAAGCTGGATACCGGTACATCACTGCTCCGAATGAGCCTCTCGACAATCGCCTCATAGTGTCTGCAACCTCCCACTTTCCCATGAAAGCCGGATTTCTGATCACCGACAGAAACCGCGCGGACCTCGACTGGAAGGGCGGAGTGTCTAACTGGCGTTATCGCAACAAGTTTACTGTCGAAAGAACATTCGCGATTCGTTCCTACCATCTAATTCCCTACCTAGCCTTCGAGCCCTTTTACGAAAGCCAGTACGATAAGTGGAGCACTACCACGGAATACGCAGGTTGCCTTCTCCCGGTCGGGAAGCATGTGGAGTTCAATCCCTACTATGAGCATGAGAACGACACAGGCAAAAGCACGAACACGCAAGAGAACTTTGTCGGCCTTGCGGTTTACTTTTTCTTTTCAGTCGAGAATAAGCAAGTTCCCGATCGCTAATTGTGATGACTGGACCAGTTCCGGTTCCTGGGAGACAACGACCACATGAGTCGCGGGCGGGCTCTTGCGGATCAAAGTTGCCGGACGAGTCTTCGCCTTCGCTGTTCTTTCTCACATAGGCGACAGGGACTTCAGGTTGAGGTACTTGATGAGCAGCACTTCATTCCCTTGCTCGTTGTAGACGAGCTGATCGACGAGTTTCTGGGCGAGTAAGACGCCGAAACCACCGGGCCGCATGCCGCGGGCCTCTCGATATTCCATGTGGCGCAACATATCATCGCCTGGATTGGCTATGGCAGCATGAGGAATCTCATCCAGAGTAAAACCTTCACCCGGGTCGCTGATCCGGCACGTGACCACGTGACGGGCGCGCACATACGAAATCTCTACCTGCTGGTTGGGGTCGAGGCGCCCGCCATGCTCGATGGCGTTCATCAGCATCTCGCGGAAGGCCGCGCCCACCGCACTTCTTTCCTGCTCCGGCAGTTCGGCGATCTCGTCCAAAAAGTGTAAAACTCGATCTGCAGTCTTAAAATCGCAGCGGACGCGGAGACGGATCCATTCCGGCGTTGCCGACACCACGTCGATACCGTCATCCCAGCAAGGTTCTTCGATCGCATGCTGGATCATAACGCGCAGAACATCCAGGGAAACCGGCGTGGAAAAATAGCCGAAGACGTGCTCGCGCATGGAGTCGATTACATCCGCTGGAGTACTTTCGTCTGCCAAGATGATGAGGCGTGTATGGGGGTGCATGCGTCGGATCTTACGAAGTAATTCGACGTCCTCCCCGCCGGTGGTCTTTTCGCTGGTCAAGATCAGGTCGAAGCTTTTCCAACGAGTCAGCACAAGGGCGGTCGCATTGTCCGTTGCATGCTGAATTGCCCATGAGCCCGGTTCGAGAATGTTTCGCAGCTGTGCCTCTATCCGCGCATCTCCGCCCACCAAAAGTGCCCAGCGAACCGGGAAGGGAGCCATTGCTGTGTTACTAAAAAGGGCGTTCATCTTGAGAACCGTCGAGTCTTGCCTGAAACACTCGTCAGCAACGGAACCGCAGAGGTGGTTCCACGTGGCCGTCTCGACCCAGAGGGAAAAGCCGTACGCTCTCAATGCTTCCGCGACCTTGGCCGCCTCGTGACGAGGAGGCCAAGGTCGACAGATGCGTTAGTTAGAGGAGGCGCTACCACCCCAACCGATGACGATACCACTCTTCAGCCTGAAGCTGTTCTGGTTGTTGTTATTGCTGCACAGTTCCAGTTGGCAGCTATTGCCAAAACGGGTGTAGAGATATTCGGCCTGGATGGGGCGCAGGGAAAACTTCTTGTTTATCTTGAGGTCAAACCCTCCACCTACTGTCAAAGCGAAAGCATTCTTCGAATAAGTATTGCCACTGCAGGCAGTGTTGTTGTTGCAACTGAGGCTGAGGCGATTCCCGCCGAAGTTCAGTTCAACAAATGGCCGGAAGGGGCTGGCGCTTCGAAAGGTGAGCCGCGGCCCGAACATATACGTAAAATCACTCCCGCTAAATTTTGCGCTCAAGGCGGGAACTGTATTACCGAAGTATTTGCAGCCTCCCAGGTCAGCCGCCAGGCCAATCAAACTACTTATGTTATAAGCAAGCGTACCCCCGCCACCGGCGCAGTTAAAGCTTTCGTTAAAGCTCGCGCCCGGGGCGAGCGGAGCCCCCTCCGGAACGTTGAAAGACGTAGGGGTCCGGATGAACATGAACGCCGGCGATGTTTCAACCTTCGGAAACTCCTGAGCCAGGACCGAGCCGGCAGCTAGCAACAACAAGCCCACTAAAACAAAATATTTACGCATTGTCTTCTCCTCTTCGATTGAAATTAAATTGAAACTCGTCGAAACGTTCCTTGATCAGCCGCGATGGGTTCCTCGTTGGCGCCAATCCCCATTTTTCTTGCGCCATGAGGATTTCGTGGCACGTTCTTCGCTGGCTCTTCTCGGAGTAACTCACGAAGAGCATGTTAGGAAACGTTCTCTTCTGCGCATACTGGCAAAAGTGACAGTTAGACTGAGGATGGAAATACTACTAGTGGAGTGAATCCCGAGAAAAGCAGACACGCGAGAGACTTCATTTACAAAAACTTAAAACAGCGAGCGTTCTCGGCGCCGTCAGGCCAACAAGATTTCGCCGAGGTGTGTGAGGGCAGATCTCGCAGTGAGGACATCGTTTGCATCACCAAATCGCGTCCAGGATTATCCGAGACCTTACTTTTCCAGTGCGATATACCCTTGCTTGTAGGAGGCGTGAAGGGACTGCGCTGCGGTGGCTGAAGCTACGCGGACCTTTATCTTTCGCCATTTTCCGTCTCTCGGAAGAGTCGGACGATACCCGAGCACATATTGACTTCGAATTTCCCGACTAACGGCGGCGGCGGCCTCGGGAACTTTTTCTCGCTTTTGTATGGCGACAGTACGGCCGCCAGTACAGTCGGTGATTTGGCTCAACCAGATCTTGCCGAGCTTTTCTTCAACAGTCCCAAGGGGAGCGGCCTCGAACAATCCGATGGCATATACTTCCACGTCCCTCTCGCGGACCAGGCCTCTTATTTCCCTGTGACTATGATGGCTGACGTTATCGCCGCCGTCCGACAAAATGACGATCGCCCGCCGCTTGTACTTTGCCGTACGCAACTGATCCTCGGCCAAATAAATAGCATCCAGCATTGCAGTCGGCCCGCTCGGTTCTGCCAACATTAGATGCCGTTCGATGTCCTCGATCGACTTGGTTGAGCTGGCCACGAGTCGTGGACGGTCTGAAAAAGTGATTGCGAAGTATTCGTCCTCTGGATTTGCATTATTGAAGAAATCTTCCAGGGCCTCCCGCTCGGTATCGATTTTGTTGCTCATGCTCTTGCTTACATCCAGAAGCAGTGCAATGGAAAGAGGCTCCTCATCCTCGAAAAAATAGCGGATTTCCTGGCGTTTCTCCCCTTCGTAGAGCGCAAAGTCTTCTTTCTGCAGAGCAGCGACTGGCCGGTTCAACGCGTCGGTCACGGAGACGGGCACCAGTACAAGGTCGACATCAACCCGAAGAGGCTTCTCAGACGACTCAGCTTTCGGTTTCTGACGCGGTTCGACGTGCACATTATCCACGGACTGTGCCTGCGCAAACCAAACAAGAAAGAGGATTACACCTGCAAACGAAAGGCGGAAGCCGACATTTTGACTCAGAGTGAGAATGCCGCGCATACGCAGGAAGGAGGGCCCACCAGCAGTGGTAATGTCATACGAAAATAATGGCCTTGTCAACGAAAATCGGATCAAGGTTTTGCGGCCGAAGACCTGCGCCCAATCGAGAGTTTGCCCTGGTCGAAGGGCGCTGCCGTCACCTGAAAACGGCTCAATTGTCGGACCTGTGCTATATTGCTGGCCATGGCCAGCCGATCCCGCATTCTGATTGCGGACGACCACACTCTTATCGCTGAGTTGTGCAGGAAACTTCTCGATATGGAGTTTGATGTCGTCGGAACCGTAAGCGACGGTCATGCCCTGGTGCGCGCCGCTCACGAATTGAAGCCGGACGTAGTCGTGGTCGATATCGCGATGCCCATCCTGAATGGCTTGGATGCCGGGAAGCAAGTCAAGGAAATGCTGCCCGCCGTCAAGTTGGTCTACCTGACCATGAATCCCGATATAGAAGTGGCCGCTGAAGCCTTCCGGCGCGGCGCTCACGGATACCTGCTCAAGACATGTGCCGCCTCTGAGTTAGTGGTCGCGGTTCGCGACGTGTTAAGGGGCAAATCGTATATGTCACCGGCCTTGTCGAGAGACACCGTTAACTTTTTGCGGAAGCAGCATAAGAGCCTGGTCAACGAAGATGAACGCCTGACGCAGAGGCAGCGGGAAGTGCTTCAGTTGCTGGCCGAAGGCAAGGTAATGAAGGAAGTGAGCAACATCCTTCACATGTCAACCCGGACCGTTGCGTATCACAAGTACCGCATGATGGAAGTACTTGGCGCCAAAAGCACAGCCGAACTGGTCAAGTACGCCATCAAGAACCACATGGTGGCCGCTTAAGCATTTTTTCTCTAGTTGCCTCTGCTTTATCCTCTCATCAGCGCGAGAAGCGGAAACCCTGATTTCGGCATCCCGATCTGGCGTACCTCAGGCGGAGATCGCGGCCGTCAGCTCAGGAAGGCCGACGCGCTGCGACAGGTCTTGGAACCGCGGGTTATTCCGTAAACCATCCATGCTCGGATCTATATGAAGATAGATAAGCCAGTGAGAGCGCTCTTCGTAGGATTTCTCCAAGTATTCAATCGCACGATCGTTTTCGCCCAGGCCGACGTGGATTCCGGCGAGGAAGTAGGGTGCAACGTATTTTTGCTTTGCTAGCTGTGTCAAAACATCGAGCGTCTGAACTGCTTCCTTCGTCCTACCGGCCGCGGCCAAAGTGTGCGCCAGTGCGGCGCGCATCAGAGGGCTTCCGCCAGACAGCTTCACCGCTTTCTCACCCTCTCTGATGGCCGGCTCGTAGCGACCCATCTTTCGAAATAACAGGCCGAGAATCCAGTATGTGACCGGATAGTTTGGTTCCAACTCGATAGTTCTCTGGAGTTGCTCGATGGCTTCGTCATATCGGCGGCCAAAGTAGAGAGCCCAGCCGACTGCGACGTTGATAATGAGCGACAGGGGATCGAGATCCTGGCCGTTTTTCATCTTGGCGATGGCTTCTGCGTGCCGGCCCATCGTCATCACATATTCGGCGTACCAGTGATTAGCGGTTGGGTACGTGGGACACAGTTCGAGGCTGCGTTTGAATTCTGTCTGAGCTTCTCCCCAGTGCCAATCGTGAAGCCATAACACGGCCGCCAAGGGAGTGTGGGCTTCGGCGAGATCCGGGTCGAGTTGCAGGGCGGTCATCGCCGCCGCTTTACCTTTAGTGAACGCTTCGTTTGGCGGTTGATAGCTGTTCCATCCCAGAAGCACGTAGGTGTCGGCCAAACCGGTGTAGGCGAGGGCATAACTGGGGTCTTTCTCCGCCGCCTCCTGAAAGTACTCGATCGCCTTGTTGAACCCTTCTTCAGTCCATCGGTTCCAATGATGACGGCCTTTCAGGTAAAGCCGGTACGCCTCGGCATTCTCCGTGTGGTGTCTGGTTAGTCGCTTTTTTTCTGCTCGGGTCAACTGCAGCCTCAGTTTCCCCGATATCTCGTCGGAAATTTCATCTTGGACCGCGAAGATGTCGCCAGGCTTGCGGTTGTATTGGGCGCCCCATAGTTGAGAGCCTGTGGCTACGTCGACTAATTCGGCACCAATGCGCAAGGAGCCGCCGCTCTGCATTATTCTTCCGGTGAGCACGGCGCGCACCGTGAGCTCGCGACCGATGGCTTGAGGGTCAAGTTTTTGGCCCTTATACCGCAATACCGTGCTCTGCGCCATTACTCGCAGTTTTGGTACGGTCGCGAGGATATTGATGAGGCTCCCCGTGATGCCATCGCTGAGGTATTCGTGCTCTGGATCGCCACTAGCGTTCTCAAAGGGCAAAACTGCCAGCGAATCAACGATCTTAGAAACCCGCTGTGGTCGGAGAGCATCGGTTTGCGCAGAGGAGGTCCGAGCCCTCCGCTTGCCAGTCGAATTGCCGATCGAAGATACACGGCTTTTGGTTGGTATCTGGACCGCTCCGGTTTCTTCTTCCGCGTGTCTCTGCCCTGATTCGGTGTCTCGCTTTACCCGTTGCAGTTCAGATCGCATGTCGGCCGCGTGCTGATAACGCAGGTTGCTGTCCTTTTCCAAGGCCCTGCGGATCACCTCTTGGAGCGCCGGTGGGATATCGGGATTAACGCGTATTGGAGCCACAGGATTACGGTTGAGAATGGCTTCCGTGATGAGGCCCGAACTGCCTCCTTGAAAAGGCAGCCTCCCGGTCGCCATCTCGTACAGAACGATACCGAAAGAAAAAAGATCCGTGCGACCGTCCAACTCCTTGGCCCGCACTTGTTCAGGGGACATGTAGGCCACGGTTCCCAGAGCCGTCCCCGGGCGGGTGAGATGTCCCTCGACAACGTGGGACAGAGATTGCGTCGCCTCGGCCGCAATCTGGTTTGCCAGGCTCTCCGCAACCATACTCTTCGCTAGGCCGAAGTCGAGAACCTTGGCGTGCCCCCGTTTCGTGACGAAAATGTTGGCGGGTTTGATGTCCCGATGGATGATGCCTTCGGTGTGGGCTGCGTCGAGCGCATCGGTAACCTCGATGGCAATTGCGATGATTCGCTCTGTATCCAAAGTGCCTGCTGCTATCAGGTATTTCAGGGTTACGCCATCCAAGTACTCCATGGCGATGAAGGCACGGCCTTCGTGACTCCCAATTTCGTAGACAGTGCAGATATTGGGGTGATTCAGGGCGGACGCACCTCGCGCTTCACGGCGAAAGCGCTCCAGGGCACGCGGCTCCTGAGCCGCACTTTCAGAGAGGAACTTCAAGGCGACAAACCGGCCGAGTTCCTGGTCCTGGGCTTTGTAAACAACACCCATGCCGCCGCTCCCTAGTTCCTCCAGGATCTGGTAGCGCGAGATCATTTGTCCCGTAGCGGAGTCGGATTGAGTCACACTCGATGCTAGGATGGGGCACACTTCGGTGCATACTGGCAATAATGTCAGTGGCTGCGGATATTACTTGAGCGAGCGGGCGAATATACGCACAATCGCCGTCACCCCAACTTCAGGCTGCCCATCGAGATTCCCTAAGCTCTCCGGAAAGACGCTCACTGCAGCGTCTCCTCCCTTGGATCAAAGGCAGCGTGCGCAAAGGCAAAGGAGAACTCCATTCGGTTGAAAGCAAGACTGTAAGTTTAACCAGTTGTCCATCTCCCCTCCTGGCCTTAGAAAACGAGAGAAGCGTCAGCTGGTTTCTGCCTTGGGGATCATGAGCGTAGAGGCATGAGCGAACGACAGTCCGTCCAGGAAGAGCAACCGTCATGAAAGGCGAGCTTTGGTGCACGAGTTTGGCCTTCAACGTTAGAGCTGAGTTCGGGTTTTCTCGGTGTACCGCCGTGAAAGTCGCAAGGAGACATCAATGAAAAGCTACAAGGCTGTTTTCGGACTGATGGGTGCTTTGTGTTTGCTGACTGTCGCCGCGCCAATTTTGCGCTCACAAGAAAAGGGTGCCCTGGCTGCGGTGCAAGTCCACCTGGTCATCACGAACGAGGCCGTCCGTGGTGATAGCGAAGTTCCGAGTTTCGAATCAGGTGATGTGAAAGTCAAACAGGGCAAGACTTTCCTGAAAGTGAACCAGTTGATTCGAGCTCAAGGAGATAACGCCGCGCTGCAGCTGTTTGTGTTGGTCGACGACACGCTCGGCTCCGGAATTGGGAACAATCTCAACGATATCCGGGATTTCATCAACGCTCAGCCGGCATCAACATCGGTTGCCGTCGGGTACATGTCGAATGCGACCGTCAACATCGTACAGAATTTCACCTCAGACCATGACCTGGCCACCAAGGCGCTCCGCCTCCCGCGGGGGACGTTGTCGACGATGGATAGTCCATATCTTTCGCTTATCAGCTTGGTGAAAGGATGGCCTCAGCAGAATGTCCGGCGTGAAGTCCTGATGGTGACCGATGGCATCGACCGGCTCCGAGGTAATCCTACGTCTTCGCGTCTGGGCCCGAACTATGGTCCCGCGTATCACAGCATGTCCACGATTAGTCCGGACGTGAACTCGGCGAGCGAGATCAGTCAGCGCTACAACGTGCTTGTATACTCGCTGTACGCTGTGGGCGTCGGACGAGCCGCGCGAAGTTCCTGGGACCTGCAAGTCGGCCTTTCCGCACTCACCAAACTAGCAGATGAAACCGGCGGCGACTGTTTTTCTCTGGGCACTTCAAGTCTGGTCAGTTTCAAGCCCTACCTGGAACGTTTCCAGAAGATGCTCGACAATCAGTACTACGTCGTTTTCCAGGCCGTTCCGAAAAAGAAGGCGGGGCTCCAGCAGGTCAATCTCACAACCGAAGTGCCGAATTCCGAGATAGCCGCTCCCGACAATGCCTGGGTTCCGGCGGCGAAATGAGCTGTTTTTCAGGAAAGAGCGACACCTATTTTTCGTGACTGAATCGTCGGCGCTTCTGCTTCCGGAAGTGCTGAGAACTTTGCGCGGTGATTTTTTAGAAAAGCCATTCCAAGAGTCAGGACACTATGCTTCCGATGCAGAAAGCAGTAGCCATATTGATGAGTTTTCTTCTTGTCCTGACGACGTTTCCCGTTGGGGCATTCGCGCAGAACGCATCCCCATCAGGAACTCAGAACGCGCCCGCGTCGGGAACCGGGGAGGAGTCTCAACCTCTTTCTAGCGACGAGCTCGACGGGCTGGTTGCTCCCATCGCGCTTTATCCCGACGCTCTGGTCGCGCAGATTCTCGGTGCCGCAACTTTTCCCTACGAAATCGTCGACGCCACCCTATGGCTCAAGGACAATCCTGAGTTGAAGGGCGAGGCCCTAGCCAAGCAGGTCGATCAACAATCATGGGATCCAGCGGTGAAAGCACTAACCCAGTTTCCCTCCGTGCTCGACAATCTGGCGAAAAACCTCGCTTGGACTTCCTCGCTTGGTGAAGCATCCGCCACCCAGCAGTCGGACGTCATGGCTGCCGTCCAGAGAATGCGCGCCAAGGCGCAGGCGGCGGGGAATCTGAAATCGACCCCGGAAATCAAAGTCGTTCAGCAGACCCCGCAAACAATCGTGATTCAGCCGGCGAATCCACAGGTTGTGTATGTGCCCGTTTACAACCCTGCAGTGATTTACGGCACTCCATACGTGTATCCCGGTTACGTGTATGTCGCGCCGCCGCCTTCGACTGCGGTGATTGCCTTCGGGGTCGGGGTCATGGTGGGAGCCATGGTTTATGGAGGCTGCTGCGGGTGGGGTTGGAGTTATTGGGGCACCAACTGGCACGGCAACACCATAATCTACAACCGCAACATTTACGTCGGGAACAGCTACTGGCGCGGTGGCTATTACGGAGGCGGCTATCGTCCGGGATACCCGGGGTATCGTCCCGGCGCTCCCGGATACCGTCCGGGCGGCCCCGGGTACCGTCCGGGTTATCCCGGGTATGGTCGTCCCCCCGGCTATCGTCCACCAGCCACCACGCTTCCAAGTCCGGGCAATCGTCCGGGGAATCGCCCTCCAGCTACAACTCTGCCTGCGAATCCAGGCAATCGCCCGAACGTCCCAAACAATCCGGGCACGAGGCCGGGAGGGGGGAAGCCGAGTACGCTGCCGGCCACTCCGGGGAGCCGTCCCGGCCAAACCCCGAGCACGCGGCCCAGCACAAGTGAAGCGCGAGGTTATCAGCGTCCTCAGACCGGCGCCGTGCAGTCCGATCGTCCGAATGCATTTTCTGGAAACGGGGGCGGCCGTGCGCAGAGCGCGCGCGGGAACCAGAGTATGGCAGCCAAGGGTGGCAGGGGAGGTCGCTAGTGGTGCGAACTCCTATGAGAGCAGAGTAAAGAGCATTAGTTCCGGGAAGACTTAAGTTGGTGCGATGAGAGTGGTAAGACGCAAGGTAGGTTTGGACCAATGAAAATAAATTTGCGCAATTCGCTTTTAGTGTCTTTGATCACGATCACTGCCTTCGCCGTGAGCTGCAACGACTCGCAGCAAGCCCAGACTCCCAGCGGGCCGCAAGCGTTCGCGTCCCCGGACGTCGCAGGGCAAGCCGTTTACACGGCCGCAAAAGCGGGAGACGGCAATGGGCTGACAGTGATTTTCGGCCCGGAGGCGAAGGACCTAATTTTCTCCGGCGATCCGGTTCAGGACAAAGCTGCGCTCGATCTATTCACCGACCGCTATGATCAGATGCACCGCTGGGCCAGGGCGGCAGACGGTGGAATGGTCCTCGCCGTCGGCGCCGAAAACTATCCCTTCCCCTTCGCCTTGCTGAAAAACGCCTCGGGGCAGTGGTATTTCGATACTCCCTCGGCAAAGCAAGAGATACTGGCTCGACGGATCGGCGGCAACGAACTGTCAACCGTCGAGGTTCTAAACGCTGTAGCGGATGCCCAAGCCGAATACTTCAGCCAGACTCACGATGGCAGTCATGTGCGGCAATATGCGCAGAAGTTCGTCAGCGACGACGGCAAGCAGAACGGTTTGTACTGGAAGCCGTCTGATGAGAATCAACCGGAGAGCCCTCTCGGACCACTGGCTGCCCATGCAAGCGCCGAGGGCTATGCCGGAAGTACACAGGCAGCACCCTTCCACGGCTACTTTTATCGGATCTTGACCAAACAAGGCGAACGAGCCCACGGCGGAGCAAAAGAATATGTCGTCAATGGAGCCATGACGGGGGGCTTCGCTATATTGGCGTACCCCGCCGAGTATGGCAATTCAGGAGTGATGTCGTTCTTAGTCAACCAGGATGGCGTCATATTCCAAAAGAATCTCGGGGAAAACACCGCAGATTCAGCCAAGGCCGTCAGCGCGTTCAATCCTGACGATACTTGGAAACCTGTGGAATAGGCTTTCTCATCGATTGGACTCTGGCGTTGCGATCGCCCCCGCCTCATACGATAACTGCTGCGGCCAACTCCACGAGCAGACCATGCGCCCACCCTAACGAATAAGGACCATGGCTCACGGGGTCGCCGACGAGAGCGAATCGCCACGTTCCCGTTCTGGAACTGGTTCCGTCAGAAAGCACCACCTTTGTGTAATTGACATGTTGGCGCGAAGGAGGATGATGGTTTAAAGTCAAAAAAATGTCTCATCTCTGTAAAGAGACAGTGCGGTTCGACTGCGGAAAGGCGGGCCCCGGGATGTCATCACTCCGCGTTCTGGTTGTGGAGGATTTCGCGCCCTTTCGACGATTCATCTGCGCAACCCTGGAGAAAAGGCAAGACTTGCAGGTCGTCGGCGAAGCTTCCGACGGATTAGAAGCGGTTCAACAAGCAGAAGCGCTGAAGCCGGATCTGGTTCTGCTCGATGTCGGGCTCCCGACGCTGAATGGAATCGAGGCCGCTCGACAAATTCGCAAGCTGGCCCCGGAATCCAAGATAATTTTCTTGAGTCAGGAATCTTCCGCCGATGTCGTGCAAGAGGCTCTCAGCCTGGGTGCGTTGGGTTACGTGGTCAAAACAAAGGCCGCGAGCCAACTGTTACCTGCTGTAGAAGCCGCTGTCATGGAAAAGCAGTTTGTCGGCAGCAGATAGCCGTTAGGCTCCAAGCGCCATCCTGCGGCGGGAAACAGCCTCCTCAACCCTCGGCTCCAAGGTCGACACTTCATGTGTTACGGGACGTCTTGCCAGTTGCGACAGCTCGGTTCCCGGCGTAATAAACAGCGAAGAACCGCAATCCAGACACACAAACAGCTTCGGGAATACCAAAACGCCGGGGTTATCAATATTCTCGCGGCCGTGGAAATGGATGTTGATTTCAGCGGTAAATTCCGCCTGGTTGGCTGAGGCACAGAGCGGACACATCATAAGGCACCCCTCGTGCACGATATTTGAACAGATAAGGAAATCTCTGTCTGTTCAATATTGCACACCTCTGCAAATTTTGTCTCATGAGCGACTGCCCTGAAAACAAAGTCGTGATGTTGGCGTGGGGCTGACTCTGCTCTATTCGTGCAGGACAACACTAAGAAGCGAACTATTCACCTGCAGTCCGCCGTTGTAGTGGATGAAACCAAGCTCTCTGAATTTGTTCATGAAGAAATTCACTCGTGAGCGGGTTGTACCAACCATTTCCGCCAGAGTCTCCTGACTCACTTCTGGGACCACGGTCTCGGGCCTGTCCTCTTTGCCGAAGCGGGAGAGTATTAAAAGGGCTCGCGCCAGCCGTTTTTCGCTCGAATTGAACAGCTGATCAACCAAGTCTGCCTGCGTGCGGTTGTGACGTTCCACTAAATAAGCAACAAACAGGTCGGAGAGCCCATGTTCCGCGTGCAGGGTGCGCAGCAATTGGTTCTTTTCGATCCTCAGGACAGAGCAGCGCGTAATCGCGGTCGCAGTCGTCAGGCGGACTGGTTGATCGGAGGCGATGCATCCTTCGCCTAAGAAATCGCCGCGCTCAAGCAACGCGATGGTAGCTTCCTTTCCCTGGTTGGAGACCACGCTGAGCTTCACCCTCCCTTGCTGAATGTAGAAAACAGCATCCGCAGGTTCTCCCTGCGAAAAGATGGCTTGTTTTGGGTTAAATTGATGAACGGTCCTGCCGAAACCTGCCTGTGCCAAAAACGCTTTGGCATCAAAAGGCTTGACTGGTTTCGACACACGGCGCTGTCGTTTCGACGACCTACGAGGCGATTTCATGGGAGTTTGCGGGCCTCCCCCCGGCAGAGATCTGAATTTTCGGAATATTGTGCCACAGACGTCATCAACACATCCAATGGGAATCAAATCGGGGGAAGAAGGTCCGCGGCGCTTCCGCTTGGGGGGAGCCGGCTATTCGAACTTCACTGTGCTCCGCCGCTTCTGCCCGACCATATTTTCTGAATCATGCCGAACAAAAAAGCGGTCGTCAGCCCGAATAGCAAGCATCCGTTCAGTGCCTCCATCGCTCCCATAAGCTGCCAGTGAGACTCCAGCATCAGACTATCGTGCCCGTAAGTCGTTATCGCGTTCAGCGAATAGAGCATCGCGGATTTGAAGTCCGGCAGAGCTCCGACGAATTGATACGAAGCGGCCCAGATGCCGGCCTCTAGCGCGTGCAGGGTTGTCGCTAAGAAGGTCGTTGTGCCCATGACCACCGCGAACACCAGCGTGGGATGGTGGCGCTCCGACATTTGGCTAAGAAGCCCTGCACCTCTCTGATTTATGAACTCGAGGCTCAAGACATGGATGACCAGAGTCAATACAATTAACGGCAGACCCCATGCCCAGTCATCACGCCACCCCACTGGGACGGCGAAATAGCTGAGAACGGCTAGGGTATTTCTCATCGAATCCTCATTGAGACTGCCTCGCTCGGCTCACATCAGCCACATTCACCTCTGCCGTTGCCCCAGTTCCTGCGGTTTCGGTTTCGACTTCGCGAGCTCAAATCAATTTTCCAGCTCATTCACGATCAGGGCATCCGCCACCGCGATCCAATATCTGGGATTGCCAATGTTCTCCTTGTTTGCATTGAGCAGGGCCATCTCCATCGCTGTGAACAGATCATTTCCCGTTTCATCCAGAAGGATCATCGCCTGCACTGTCGGGTTGGGAAAGTAGATATTCATCAGAAACCTCTCGCATTCACTTCTGCGGCTCCTGTTCCAACTGCTTTAGCTTTTGCTCCATCAGCATCTTCTGCTGCTGCTTGGTTAACTTGGGAAACAGAAACGAAATTTGCAACTTCATGTTCCAGGACGAAGCTCCGGGAGGATGGACAGAATTGCCATAAAACTGTGCCGTGAGGTTCACGGGCTGGAATCCGAGCTTCATGATTCTCCCGATGCCGCCGCCAAACGGCACCACCCATCGACCGCCATTGGTCGCTTCCCAGTTCGCCGTCAAGGTGGGCTGCCAGGTGATGTACCAGCCTTTGTTCAGGTTGTAGTTGATGAAGTATTGAAACAACATCTGGTTCACATCCGGACGGCTGGATTGACCGGCGAATGACCAAACATTGTTCACGAGCGCGCCGAGCGTCCATTTTCCCGGCTGTGCCAGCACCACGACGGAGGGCCCCATGCTCCACTTTCCCTGCCCCAGGAACGGATTAGTTGCTGTAGGCAATACGACTGCCGTCCCGACCCCCCAAATAATCTTGCTGGCCTTTGCCGGAGACAGGAAAAATGATGGGTTTAGATCTCCGAATCCCGAGGCGCCCTGGTTGATTGGCTGGCTCACCGTCGGCTGATAAATAATTGGGGTGATGATGCGGGTGATGAGATTCCAGTTCGTGCTCAAGCGCACGGGAATGACGGGCTGAATGTTCAGTACGTCCTGCGTGCGGTTATCCGGTTCAGTATTGAAGTTGCTGTTATTTTGCGCTGGAACGCTGATCAGACTAGCAATAGGATTCTGCGCCGCTTTTCGCAACGCATCAGTACTTTCGGCTGCCGCTGGCGTTTCCTCCGTGGCAAGCTCGGTTCCCGGCACGCCAATCGGAGTATCTTGTGCAATCAGAGGCACAGATAAC
>Ga0210391_10001506_pt1 | contig 21119 bp, 13 predicted proteins | sample IncBWC12OmetaG_FD_160573 | JGI IMG/M metagenome (GOLD analysis project Ga0210391, IMG submission 160573) | Forest soil microbial communities from Barre Woods Harvard Forest LTER site, Petersham, Massachusetts, United States - Inc-BW-C-12-O ...
CCTTGATGAAAGCATCGGCGACCGGCGCAGCGATCAGAAAACGCTTGGCCGCAATGCAACTCTGTGCGTTGTTGGAATAGCGTGAAGTTACGCCCAACTGCACGGCTTTCGCGATATCGGCATCTTCCAGCACGACAAACGGGTCTGAGCCGCCGAGTTCCAGCACCACCTTCTTACCGTGCAGTCCGGCCTGCTGAGCTACTGCCCGGCCGGCGGCCACGCTACCAGTAACCGTCACTGCGCGTATGCGAGGGTCTGCGATCATCGCCGGCACAGCTTCGCGCTGAACGGAAACATTGACGTAGAGCCCTTCCGGTCCACCCGCGTCGCGAACCAACGCTTCCAAAGCCAGTGCGCACCCCTGCACCGTCTCCGCATGCTTTACCACGACTGTGTTCCCCACCAGCGCTGCGGGAATGAAGAAGCGCAGCACCTGCCAGAAGGGGAGATTCCAGGGCATGATCGCCAACACCGGACCCAGCGATTCATAAACCACGCGGCCCGGTGTTCCGGGAATGGCTTCGGGCCGGATGTACGCCGCGCCTTCGCCAGCAAAATGCCGCGCGCCAAAGGCTGCCTTCTTCACTTCTCCCAGCGCCTCTCCGACCGGCTTACCCATCTCGAGAGTGATCAAGCGCGCGTAATCGTCTGCGCGCGTTTCCAGCAAGTCTGCGAGGCGAATCAAAAATGCAGTTCGCTCGGAAAGCGGAGTACGCGACCACGTCTTCCATCCATCCCATGCGCTCTGCAAGCGGATTTGTAGTTCCTGGGGAGTATGCTCCGGGTAAGTGTTCAGGAGCTGACCGGTAGTAGGGTTTCTCGACTCGAATGCCATAGCGTTTTATCCCTTCAAAGATAGTGGGGGCACGTCCAACCAACGACGCTCCGCCCAGCTCTTCATTCCCAGTTCGGCCAATTGGACGCCCTTTGCTCCTTCGAGCAAGTCGAAGCGCCAGGGTTTGTTCTCGACCACGTGACGGATAAAGTCTTCCCACTGCAGTTTGAAGCCGTTCTCGTAGGTTTGGGTGTCAGGCACTTCTTCCCATTGATCCGCGAACACCATCGTCTGGGGAAGGTCAGGGTTCCACACTGGCCGCGGAGTATTGACCCGATGTTGGGAGTAGCAGCGGGTCAAACCAGCAACTGCCGAACCATGGGTTCCATCCACATGGAAAGTCACCAGGTCATCTCGCCGTACGCGCACTGCCCACGAGGAGTTGATATGCGCGATCACGCCGCCTTCGAGTTGAAAGGTGGCATAGGCCGCATCATCCGCATCGGCTTTGTAGGGTGCTCCACTCTCATCGACACGCTCGGTGATATGGGTGGCGCCGATGCAGCTGACCGCCTTCACCGCGCCGAACAAGTTGTCGAGCACGTAGCGCCAATGGGGCAGCATGTCGAGAATGATGCCTCCGCCATCTGCTTTGCGGTAATTCCAGGAAGGCCGCTGGGTAGGCTGTAGATCGCCCTCAAATACCCAGTAGCCGAACTCACCCCGCACCGCGAGCATGCGCCCGAAAAAGCCCGCGTCTTTCAGCATGCGAAGCTTGCGCAGGCCGGGCAGATAAAGCTTGTCTTGTACCACGCCACTCTTGACCCCGCGAGCGTCCGCCAGGCGCGCCAGTGAAAGCGACTCCTCCAGCGTTTCTGAAAGCGGCTTCTCGCAATAAACGTGTTTTCCCGCCTCGATGGCTCGCTTGAGCAAGGGAACACGCATCTGGGTCGAGCCGGCGTCGAAGAAGATCGTGTCCTCGGGGTTCGCTAGCGCAGACTCTATGTCCTTTGCTACTCGCTTAATGCCGTGGCGCGCCGCCAGGGCTGAGACTTTTTCCAAGTTGCGCCCCACGATTATGGGGTCGGGCATGGCCCGGTCTCCGTTGGAAAGGCTTACCCCGCCCTGCTCCTGGATGGCCAGAATGGAACGGACCAGGTGCTGGTTGTAGCCCATGCGGCCCGTGATGCCGTGCATGATGATGCCAATACGCCGACTAGACACTGTTCATTCTGCCTTCTATAGTTTCTAATGTTTGTTCTATAAGTGCGTTCTTGAGTGGACCATACGGGCGCTTGGACTGTCAAACCATCTTAAAACGTCACACGGGGGATTCTTGAAGAAGCGAGCCATGGTTTGTTTTCTCTTTGTCTTGTGGGCATCGGTGGCGCTGGCGGCAAGCGATATACCAAAAGCAGCGTGGTCCCGGCCCATTGGACTCCCACTCGAGAATCCCGGCGTGACCAAAGATCCCGGCATGATCGACGATGGTTATTGGCAGGGAGCGCCCGTCGGCGGTATGGGGGCAGGCACCTTCTCCCGCTCGTATCGCGGAGATTTCTCCCGCTGGCATATCAAGGCCGGTGTTCACAAATACGAGACGGTCTACGTGAATGAATTTGCCATGTTCCAGAAGTCGGAAGGGGATTCGGCGGGAACAGCGCAGGTCCTCATGACCGACCATCCCCGGAACGGCGAGTTGTCTAGCTGGGCATGGGATTATCCCGTGGGTGCGGGGGAGTACTCGGCCTTGTATCCAAAGTCCTGGTACGACTACAAATGGGGCAAATTTCCTGCGCATGTGGTGCTGGAACAATATTCGCCCGTGCTGCCGGACAACTACCGCGAATCCAGCTATCCGGTCGCGGTTTATCGCTGGCATGCGGAAAATCCGACCGACCATGCCGTCACCGTGTCGGTGCTTCTCTCGTGGGCAAATATGGGCGGCTGGTTTCGTACGTTTACCCATGACTTTAACGGCACACCCAACCAGGGCAACTACAACCAGTGTGTGAGCGAAGCTGCGGGACCTGCCGGCACCATGAAAGGGATCGTCTTCGATCGCGGCCGGGATGGAGGGACCTTAAATGAATGGGACGGGCAGTTTGCCATCGCGGCCCTCGAAAGCCCGGGTGTGGAGGTCACCTACCAGACAACGTTTCTCGCCCAGGGAGACGGAAAGGCAGTGTGGGCACCGTTTTCCAAAGACGGACGGCTGGCAAACAGCACTACTTCGTGGGTAAGCGATAGTGAAAAATTGGCCGGCGCCATCGCGCTGCGTTTCACGCTGCAACCCGGGGAGAAGAAGATTATCCCCATGGTGATCTCGTGGGATCTTCCTGTGGTGCAATTCGCCCAGGGCCGTAAGTGGAACCGGCGCTACACGGACTTCTATGGCGCCACGGGCAACAATGCCTGGAAGATTGCTCGCGACGGGTTGGTGAACGCCGCGAACTGGAGCGATGCGATCGACAAGTGGCAGGCGCCTTACGTGAATGACGAGAGCAAGCCGCTCTGGTATCGAGGAATGCTCTTTAACGAACTCTATACCCTGGCGGATGGGGGCACCTTCTGGGGCAGGCAGGTGGGCAGTGACAAAAACCTTCCTGCTTCGTTTGCGTTGCTGGAGTGTTTTGATTATGCATATTACGCAACTCTGGATGTTCGCTTTTATGCGTCTCTGCCGCTGTTGAAGTTCTGGCCGGTCATCGACAAGCAGGTATTGCGCGAATTTGCCGACACGGTTCCGCGTGAGTGGCCGGAGAAAGGGCTTTGGGTCTGGAAAACGCAGCAAACCGGCGAGCCGGTTTTGCATAAGCGGAAGAAGAAGGGAGCCGTGCCGCATGACCTGGGCGTGCCGGAAGGGGATCCATTCATCGCCGTCAATCAGCCGGGCTGGCAGGATACCAACGACTGGAAAGACCTCAACTCAAAGTTTGTACTGATGGTCTATCGCGATTACGTGCTCACGGGGCGGAAAGACACTGCATTTCTGCGCGAGACGTGGCCTGCGGTTAAAGAGGCGATCGCCTATCTGCGGCAATTTGACCATGGTGGTGGCGTGCCTGAGAATAGCGGCTATCCGGATCAGACCTACGACTCATGGGTGGTGCGGGGAGTCAGCGCTTATTCCGGCGGCTTGTGGCTCGCGGCCCTGCGCGCGGGCGAGGAAACGGCGCGCACGCTCGGGGACAAAGCTACAGAAGACACGTATCATCAGCTGTTTCATAAAGCACAGCAGACTTACATCAGCAAGCTCTGGAATGGCGAGTACTTCCGCTATGACACTGAGAGCGAAAACCAGAATGCAATCCAGGCTGACCAGCTTGCCGGACAGTGGTACGCCAACATGCTCGGTTTAGGGGATTTGGTACCTCACGACATGCAGGTGTCTGCGGCGAAGAAAATATTTGAGGTCAATGTCATGAAGTTTGCCGGAGGGCAGATGGGCGCAGCCAACGGCATGGCTGCGGATGGTTCGGCTATAGACAACGTTCAGGCGAAAGAAGTTTGGGCGGGGACTACTTTAGGCTTTGCTGCGCTGCTGATAAGTGAAGGGATGAAGGACGAAGCGTTTAAGTCGGCCTGGGGTCTTTACCACGTGATTTACGAGACCAAGGGGTATTGGTTCCGAACGCCGGAAGCGTGGGATATTACCGGGAACTTTCGGGCTGGGATGTATATGCGTCCGGCGGGCGTTTGGGCGATGGAGATGAGCCAGCCGCCGACGAAACGCCGAATGTTGCAGCGCAACCAATGATCGGGTGGCCCATCCTTCGCGCTCCTTGCGAAGGGTGGGATACCACTGCTCTGCACCCGAAGCCCTTCCCCGCATAATCTGATTTTCCCTCCCTTCGCAAAGAGCGCGAAGGATGGGCCACCCGATCGGTTTTCATTGAGGAACAGTTGCACGGATCAGGCCAGCAGTTGGGTCACGGCTCGATCGGACTCCGCAATCGAGGCCCGATGATCCATAATTCCGGAAAGGTCGGAATTGGCAAACGCGATTTTGCCAAAGGGTGCGCGGCGCATCACCTCGCGGGGAGCGATCTTGCCCTCAGTCCCGAAGAAAAAACCTGGCTGGCCGCAAAGATAAGCATGGCCCCAGCGGTTTACGATGATGCCGGCAATATCCCGCCGGGCATCGAAGCCGCTGCGCGCGAACATCAATGTCATTTGCTCGCGAATCAACCGCTCATATTCCGAGTAGGGCGTGCTGAGCAGGCGCATTCTTCCCCGCGTGCACTGCTGCGGCAACGGCACGCCCGGTTCCGTAAAGGTGATTTTTAAACGCAAGACTGTTGGATCGTCAGGACTGACGGTGGGCGGAACGTCGGCGAATGTCGCCACTTTGCGAACCGCCAGCCACTTGTAGAGTCCCTCGAAACACTGGCATTCCGTAATGCCCATCTTGGCCATAAAACGCCAGTTGCGGATCGCGACATTAATGACGGCGCAAGGCATGCGATAGAACTGCTGGTAGGCAGCACGATAGTTTTCCGGCAGGTCGGAAATGGTTCTTGCCGTTGTCCAGCCCGCAGCCATGACCACCGAGCGCGCGTGTACGGTGTAAAGCCGGCCTGCTACCGCGTAACTAACCCGGACGCCGTCACCCTCGTGGTGCACGTCCGCCACGGTTGCGCCGAGCCGTATGCGCACCGGTTGGCCTTCACGATCAAGCTTGGTAAAATCCACGGGCCCGTTACACATGGCCGCCAGGGTATTCGGGCCGGGCATCGCCTCCGGGATCATGGCTTTTACAATAAAGCGTGCGATGCCGGTGTTACCCCCGGGGAATATCTGCTCGCCGACTTCGTTCTTCCAGGGGAAAAGTACCTCGGGGGCGTAGTTCGCATAGGCGGAGTTCTCATCCGCGGAAGAACCCGCCCAGTCTGCAGCAGCCGGCATATAGGTACGGATAAATTCACGCGTCAGGCCGTCCCGCTGGATCAGGTGCTCTTCAAAGCTGATGCGGTCGAGAGCCCGCGAAATTTCATCGCCGTCCACCTTGGGGGGAACAAATGTTTTATTGCCATCGCGCTCTTTCAGCAGTTGCTGTTTCGTTGCCTCGGGTAGAGGCGCGCCAGCTAGCCTTTTTCCCCATGCATCGAATAGCCAAAACCCCTCGGGATGGCCATGTTGTGCGCCGAAAAACATGCCGGAACTCTTACTGCCCCTGGCGTAGGGAAGTGTGTTGACATCCAGTTCAGGCTGGCCACCGCCCCATTTCTGGTAGTCCAGCGGTTTCCCGTCAAAGCCGATCGACTCGTAAAACCTTTGCGTAAGAGATTCGGGGAGGGAAGGAAAGTACGTGGCCGAACCCTGGCCAGCGATCAGCCGATGCCCATCCACCATGAATTCATTGCGACGCGCTTCGCCACCAAAGATCGCGTGGTCTTCCAGCACCAGGCAGTGCTTTCCCCTCCGAGTCTTTTCCGAAAAGAGATGAGCGGCTGCTAATCCGCTAATGCCTCCGCCCACCACTACGCAGTCGAAGGTCTCTCCGGTCGCTTGCGCTGTTTTGAGCTGCCCGGTATAGAGGGCGTCGCGGATGCCGTGACCTGCGGTCATGACTGCATGAGTATTGCCGTTCGATGTGGCGTAATCTCCCACACCTCCGTACCCGTCCCAATCCTCTTGCGCCATCATGGGCGCGCTGTCCAGAGGGCGGGGACGCCCATCGAGGAAATCTGCGCGGGTCATTTCGGCGTCCATGCCCAGCGCGCGGTCCTGTGGTTTTTGCGGCGGAAGTCCCACTTGGTTTCTCCCAGGGGATGTGGTGGTACACTTCGACCACTGTACTATAGAACGTTTCTTTACAAAGTTGAGGCGGTGGAGACTATGAAACGCCGACGCTTCCTTCAATTGGCCGGGACCGTTGCTGCTGGGGCCGTGCTTGCTCCTTCCTTCGCCTCCCTGATTCAGGATCGGGAAGTCTTTATCAGGATTGGTGGCAAATCGCTCGGCGCTGGAGAAACGATCCACGTACGAGCCGGCGAGCGGGTTCGGTTCCACTTAGTTCATGCCGGTGGTTCGGAAGAGATCCATCTCCATCTGCCGGATCACCGATTTACCGTGATTGCGCTCGACGGATATCCAGTGCCGACGCGCGCCGCAGTCGATGTGCTTTCGCTTGCCGCGGGCGAACGTATCGACGCGATGGTGGAGATGAGCAGGCCTGGAAATTGGATCCTCGGGTCTGTGGACGACGCTGAGCGGGCCGGCGGGCGCAGAGTTCGCGTTGCTTATGCCGATCAGGATGGTCCTGCCGCATGGCATCCTCCTGCGGTTCTCGATTGGTCGTATGCGCGATTCAGTGGAATCAACCGCGCTGTTCCGTTGCCCGATGAAACGATCGAAATGCTGCTGGAGAAAAGGCCGGGGTCAGGGGATCGCGGCGTTCATTGGATCATCAATGGCCAGTCTTATTCGGATATTGACGACGTGTGTTCCCAGCCAGGGCTTCGATATCGGGTGCGAATGATGAATGCCACGGATCGAGCCCATCCGGTGCAGCTTCCGCAGCATAAGTTCGTGTTGACAAGAGTCAACCAGGTTCCGGTTTCAGGGATCATCAAAGATACGGTGCGCCTCGAACGTTACAACGTTATCGAAGCAGATGTGGTTGAGCGTTTGTAGACGAGTAGTCTGGCGGGTTGCGCAAAGTCTAAAGGAAGGGCACGGCTTCAGCCGTGCCGTGAATGACACTGCCATACCCGGCTCTAGCCGCTGAGGTACGCTTTTTCCATCCTCTAGATTCTCTTGTGCGCTGATAAAAAGATGCCCTCAGGGGCTGAAGCCCTCATTTGTATGCTGTGTTTACGGCACGGCTGAAGCCGTGCCCTTCCTCCAGAGACTCTTTTCCAAGAACACGCGGAAAATTTGTTCCCGGGGCTAAACAGGCTGCGGGAAAAGTCCCAAGCGGATTGAGAAGCAGCCACCAGGGCTAGTGCCCCCAAGTTTATATACGGAGCATTGCCGCGGGTTTGAAAACCCGCTCCCCCGGACTGAAGTCCGGGGCTGGCATCCAAAGCGGATTACGCGAACACGCGTGCCCTTGTAGCATTCAATTTTGTTTTGGGATAGAAGGGGTGCGCTTGGCAGAAGCCGCCGCGCGTAACATCCGGGCGATATCTTTCGACGTGGAAAGATGTATCGACTTTACCGGCGCACCCAAAGGAGGGAGAGCATGCTGCTGATCGTGAGTCTGCCTTCCGCCTTGATAACTCGCAATGGCGCGAAAGTGTTAGGACGTAGACACGCCAGGAAGAAAACGATAACCGACGCCACGCACTGTCTCGAGAAACACCGGCTCGGCGGGATTGTCTTCAATATACCGGCGCAAACGCACCATGAAGTTATCGATCGCCCGGGTGTCTGTATCCTCACGCACTCGCCACACCTGTTCCAATAACTCCTTGCGCGAGATGATGCGGCCTTGGTTGAGAACCAGGTAACGCAATAGGTCCGATTCCATGAGGGTGAGCTTAATAGTCTTCTCCGGAGTCTTGAGCTCAAGCGCAGCGAAGTCGATGGTGCGTCCAGCAAAGGTGAAGGTAGACGGGGAAACCGCGTTCCGCCCGGGCTGAGCCGGCGGGGCAGCAACCTCGGGCCGATGCCACGCCATACGCCGCAGAAGACCATTGAGACGAGCCAGCAGGATGGCAAGATCAAACGGCTTGGGCAGATAATCGTCGGCCCCGGCGCCGAACCCATTTAGTACATCCTCGGGCCGGCCACGAGCGGTGAGCATGAGGATGGGAACGAAATTTTGTTGCGCGCGTAGTTCCGCGGCGACCGAAAAGCCGTCCCGCCCCGGGAGCATCACGTCGAGGATGATCGCATCGATTGGCTCGGCCGCGATCATCTCCAGGGCAGTTTCGCCATCGACCGCGAGCTGAGCGGTGTAGCCCTCGGCGCGCAGGTTAAACAGCAGACCCTGCGCCAGGTGAGCCTCATCTTCGACCACCAATATATTGGCGCTCACTTGAGCCCCTTTGCCAGCGCACGCGGGAGCTGCAGCCGTATGGTGGCGCCCCGGCCTTCTCCTTCTGATTCGGCGACCACGTCTCCACCATGCTGGCGGGCGATCGTCCGGACCAGGAACAAGCCAAGCCCGGTACCTTTGATGCGGAAGACATTGCGTGCCGGAACCCGGTAAAACCGGTGGAAGATACGCTTCAAGTGCAAGGGGGCAATGCCCAAACCATGATCGGAAACCGTGAGCATCAGCCATGCCTCGCTGTCGAGAGCCAGATTTACCTCCAGTTCAGGTCCTTGCGGCGAATATTTCACCGCGTTATCGAGAATGTTGAGCACCGCAGTTCGCAGGTCCTCCGGGTTGCCGAGAACGGCAAGTTGTCCGGCGCCAGAGCCTACGGTGAACCGAATGGTCGAATCCTGCAGGTTGTAGCGCTGTAAAGTCGTCTGAATGCAATCGCGAACCACGTCGTCGAACGGGACCGGCAGTCGGACCTTGTTGCGTGCGCGCTGGCCTACCTCTCCCGCCTTGAGCACTTGCTCTACCGTGGCCAGCAAACGATCGCTATCCGAGAGCATGATGTCGTAGAACTCTTTCCTTTGCGACTCCGGCACCTCGTGCCGCTGCAGGGTCTCCAAATACAAACGGATGGAAGTAATGGGGGTTTTGAGTTCGTGAGTGACAGCATTGAGAAAGCTGTCGTGGCGCTCATTGCGCTTGACCTCACGCACCAGGAAGATGGTGTTCAGAACAACACCGGCAATCAGCAGCAGGAAGAGGGGAATGCCAATGACCAGCAGGATCACGCTGCGCCAGTTGATGATGATCCAGGCGACGTTGAAGGCAATCGCAACCGCGACCAGACAGGCGCCAAGCGTAATGGAAAGAACGATCGCATTGCGACGCCTGGTGATCCGCATACCTCTTCAGTCTACTGTGCGGAGGGAAGGGTCCAGGCATAAACCACGCTGTCAACCGGAGTGATGAGGTACTGCCGGCCGCCGATTTGGTAAGTCATGGGCGAGCTGTTCAGGGTACCGCCGGCATACACGTGCCAAAGTAGATCCCCATTGGCGGGATCAAGGGCAAGGAGGTTGCCCGACGTATCTCCGGAGAAGAGAAGATGGCCTGCGGTGGTAAGGACTCCGGAAAAGCTGTGGCCTTTGCCCAAATCTCTTTGCCACACCGTCTTGCCCGTCTCGTAGTCCAGCGCCTTCAGCTGGGACGAAGACCAGAAGTCGCTCAGCGTTCCGCCCTGGTGGCCGTCCGGCTTGTGGTCCTCATTTAAGACCAGGTACCAGAGGCTGGCGGCGGTCTGCGCATTCACATAAAAGAGCCCGGTCTGGGGATCGAAGCTGGGAGCCATCCAGTTGGTGGCGCCATCCATATTGGCCTGCACCAGCACACCATCTGGCTGCGGCTCTTTCTCAGGCGCTGGAACGGGACGGCCGGATTCATCGATATGCGATGCCCAGTCGGTCTTAACAAAGGGCGCCGTCAGCAGGTCTTTGCCGGTCTCGCGATCGAGCACGAAGAAGTAGCCGTTTCGGCTGGCCTGCAAAAGCATTTTTCGCCTGGCGCCGCGAAAGTTTCCGTCTATCAGCACTGGCGTCTCAATCGCATCCCAGTCATGGGTGTCGTGGGGAGAAGGCTGAAAATACCAGGCAAGTTTGCCCGTGTCTGCGTGGACGGCAACGATGGAACAGGTGAAAAGGTCGTCGCCCTTGCGAACGCTGCCGGCAAGGGTCGGGTGGGGATTGCCTGTGCCCAGGTAGATCAGGTTGAGTTCCGGATCATAGGTCGGTGCGCCCCAGATGCTTCCTCCGCCGTGACTCATGCTGTCGCTATCCGGCCAAGTCTCCGATCCCGGTTCACCCGGCTTTGGCACAGCATCCCACCGCCAGTTGATTTTTCCCTCAGCTGGATCAAGCGAAAGCACGAAGTGAGGGACATCTGCCGAGTCACCCGACGTGCCGACGATGACTTGGCCGCCGATGACCAGCGGGGCACCGCTGATGTAATAGCCAACCGTTACATCCGCAATCACCTTGTCCCAAAGTTGCTTTCCATTGCGCGCATCGAGACAGATCACGTGGGCATCGGGGGTTCCAAAGAAAAGCCGGTCTTTGTACATGCCTACGCCCCTGGAGCCGAGATGATCACCCTGCGAGGGGCGGCTGAAATGCCAAACCTGGCGGCCAGTGGCGGCATCCACACCCCATACATGATCAGGGACCGAGAAGTAGAGGATTCCATTCACTTCCAGAGGGGTCGACTTCCCACTCACCGAATGGGTCTGGAACGCCCATGCTAACGTCAGCCCGTGCACGTTCGACCGATTGATCAAGTCGAGCGAGCTGTACCTGCGGCCAGTGTAATCGCCATTGTAGGTAGGCCAGGTATCCACAGGGGCGTGCAGCAACTTCTGCGGATCGAGTCCCTGCGCGCACAGGTTGCCTGCGGTGAGCAGTAGCAGGAACAGAAGTCTCACTGGAGAGTCTCCAGGTAAGCGAAGACATCGTGCAACTCTGCATTGGAGTATTGGGTGATCAGCTGACGATGCTTTTCGATCGGGTCTTCTACCCTTACCTTGATCCGGGAAGCCGGCCCGCCCGACAGAATGAAGGACCTATACCAGCCGTCCTGCCCTGTGATGGAGACAGAGAAAGCGTCAAGATGCACGAGGCTGCCTTTGATGACTTCGCCGGTGGGCAGGGTGATCGTAGCCAGCGCCGGGGTGCCCACGGGATAAAGAAATCTCGCCTGTAGGTTGATGGGCGGATACTTTTGGGCGACGTGGGCCAAGTCGCCTTGCGGGGAGTGGCACGCGGTGCAGCCGCCTTTACCGTTAAAGAATGCCTTGCCTTGTTCCGCATTCCCTGTGAGCAACAGCTTGAGGGAATAGTTGCTGGAGGGACCAGAATCGCCGGCGCTATCAGAGAGAGAAAGCAGAGCATGCAGATACGCGACTACGTCCGCAGCCTGATCAGCCGGAAGGCGTATGGCCGGCATGCCGCGGTCCGGCCTACCTTCCTGGATGACCGGCCCGATCAGATCTCCACTCTTGTCATGGCGAACCAGCAGCGATCGGATAAGATTCGGAGCTTCCGGCCCGCCGTCGGCGTTCTTGCCGTGGCAATAAGCGCAGGATTGTTGAAGAATGGCGGCTCCGCGTTTGGCATTTTCCTGTTCCAGAGGATTTTTCCCCATCCAGGAAACGGCTCGCTGCCCGTCAACAATTTGCCCCCTCAGACGGTCCACTGCCCAGCCATAACAGCAGGGAGCCGGCCAGCAGCCGGAGACACAGGGGGCGTGTTCGCCACCGGCGAACTCTGGAAGACTTAGTAATAGTCGGTAATTATGTCGCCGTCCGGTGCGGTTGGCAAGACATTTCGCAAAGCGGATAGCGAGCAGATAACGCGCAGCAGGACTATTTTTTAAAAGCTAGTAAAAAGTAGTTGCATTACGCGTCGCCTTCCTACATCCTTATGGAACTTTACAAAGTAATCAGGCCCAAAAAATCCAGCGATTTCTGCGAGGTTAGAATGCGATGTCTCCCAGAGCTCAAGAAGCTGTTTGCCGGCCGCTCCCTTTATGTCTTCCTGGCCGTGCTGCTCGCCACCCTGCAACTTCGGGCTGACGTCACTGGATCCCTTTCCGGCTATGTCCGCGATTCCTCAGGGGGTGTGCTTCCGAATGCGACCCTCACCGTTATCCAGGCGGCCACCGGCTACAGCCGCACCGCCACCACCGACGGCTCGGGCCACTACAGCATCCTTGCTCTGCCTCCCGGAACCTATCGCCTGACCGCCTCCAACGCGGGTTTCGAGAATGGAGTGGTGGACAAGATCACTCTCAACGTAAACGATGAGTTGAAGTTTGACTTCGACCTCAAGATAGGTAACGTAAGTCAGACCGTCTCTGTAGACGCGAGCACGGTGCAGGTGGATACCGCGAACACCTCGATGGGCACGACCATCTCGTCCTCGCAGATTCTGTCCATGCCGCTTAACGGACGGTCGTACCTCGATCTGCTAGCCCTGCAGCCAGGGGTTGCTCCTTCGAATACAGTCAGCACTTACAACGATCGCTCGCCTGCTTCTGGACTATACGGCTCGTCGGGGAATGTCTCCACGGATGGTCAGCCTGAATGGGCTAACGCCTTCCTGGTAAACGGTGCTGAGGTCAATGAGACCAAGAATATGGGCGCCGGCATGATTCCCGACGCAGACTCGGTGGCTGAATTTCGCCTGATTACCAACAGCTTCAGCGCAGAATACGGCAAGTTTACCGGTTCAGTTATGAACACGGTCACTAAGTCTGGAACCAACAGCTTCCACGGCACGGCTTTCGAGTTCTATCGCAACCAGAAGTTGGACGCGATCAACTACTTCGACACCAACAAGGCAGAACTGAAACGTCATCAGTTCGGTGGTGTTTTCGGCGGGCCTATCCTTAAGGACAAGCTTTTCAGCTTCACTGATTTTCAGCAGACGCGCCAGGTTGCGGGAGCCAGCACGGGGCTAGTGCAGGTTCTAAGCAATGACGAACGTAACGGCATTTTTACGGACGCTATCCTCAATACCCCTGTTCAGGGTGATGCCTGGGCCGCCACCCTGCAGTCCCGCGGCGGCGGAGTCATTAATGGCGCCGGCGGTGTGTGCCAACCTCCGACTTGTACACCAACCATGTACAACCAGCTGGGTACTGCGGTGATGACTACCGACAGCAACGGCAATGTGGTGCCTGGCCGCAATATCTCTGGCTATATGGACCCCGTGTCTAAATTGATGTTGCCACTCATTCCTGCGGCAAATCAGGCGGGCGGCTTCAACTATGAAGATTCCAGCCACGTGGGATCCATCATCGATACCAACATGGCGGAGCGGATCGACTTTGTGAATCATAGGACAGGCGACTGGTCTTTCTACTATCACTATGACGATGCGACCGCCATCAACCCCGTGTACAGCCAGGCCACCACGAACCCGGGGTTGCCGACTTTGCCCGGCTTTCCCACCACTGAACCTTCGCGTAACCAGTTGTTCGTTTTGAGCAACACGAAAACCATCGGAACGACAGCGGTCAATGTTGCCCGCATCCAGTTCTTTCGCACTGCGGTGCATACGGCTCAGCCGTCTACGAGTTCCACCATTCCCTCATACTCCCAATACGGCTTCAATACCAACGGCGCCACTGGCGGTCTGGTCAACTCCGGACCTCCCGGATACCCATCGGCTGTACCTACGCTTTTTTTCAACAGCTTTGCCGTGGGCAACAACTGGCTGAATCTCTACCAACCGGAAACTAACTATGGCGTTGCGGACACGGTGAGTAAGACGATCGCCAATCACGCGCTCACCTTCGGCGGCGACTTCCGCTACTACCAGCTGAACGCGCGAAACACCTGCGGACCCAACGGATATTTCAACTTTAACGGCGTTGAGACCGGGGCCGACGTTTCCGACTTCTTTATTGGCGCTCCCGCCTCCTTCATTCAATGCTCCATCCAGCTTTTGGATAACCGTACCCGCTACGGCGGACTGTTCGTCCAGGATTCCTGGAAGGCGGCGCCCAATCTCACCATCAACTTCGGGATGCGTTGGGATGTTGCCCGGCCCTGGAGCGACGTCTATGGCCGTCTGACGACGCCGGTTCCGGGAGAGCAATCCGTCAAGTTCCCCAACTCCCCACCGGGTAACCTTGTTCCGGGTGATCCAGGGGTTCCCAGCACCATCTCGCCAACCCGGTGGACGAACTTTGGGCCACGTTTTGGCATCGCCTACGCGCCTTCCGGTGGCCTGTGGGGCGCAGCGGGCACGACCAGCATCCGTGCGGCTTTCGGTCTCTATTACCTGGGGGTCGCGGATAATGGGAACTTCGGTATTCTCGGCGATGCTCCCTGGGGCCTCTACTGGGATTCGCCGCAACCAGTTGAGTTCGGAAGTCCTTATATCACCCGCGCGAATGGCGTCTCACAGGGCCAGCACTTTCCCTTTACCTTCCCATCGGGCCCAGGACCGTTTCCGAACTTCGAGTTTGGAAACCTGATGCCTCTTTACGTGCCCGGCTACTACAATCACAACAAGACCGATACCGCCCAGCACTTCAACCTCTCTATCCAGCGGCAGCTCGACAAGTCAACGGTGCTCACAGTGGCCTATGTGGGAACGCAGGCACACCACATTGAGCATGACGTCCCCATACTCTATGGAGATTCGTCGCTCTGCCTGGCGATTTCCGGTTGCGGACCATATGGCGAACCTGGCGTGTACACCCAAAATGGCCAGACCATCTACGGCACCTTAGTAGGAGCGATCGACAACCAGACCATCAGCCCGAATTACCACAATTCCAGCGGAGGCCCGGTGACCGCTTTTGCCGAGTCGGAATATGTGCAGAACTCGGGGAACTCTAGCTACAGTTCACTGCAGATCTCGGCGGAACGGCGCGCTCGGGATATCACCTACCTGGTGTCTTACACTTACGCCAAGTCGCTGGATGACGTGGGAGCCCTTTGGGACCCGCGGGATTCAAGCCGCGCCTATGGTCAATCTTCCTGGGACATGCGGCATAACTTTGTCGCAAGTTATAACTGGAATCTCCCCTTCGAACGCTTTCTCGGGGCCCACCGCTATTCCCAGGGATGGCATATCACCGGGATCAGCCGTTTCAACACTGGCTTTCCAGTTAGCCTGCAGAGCACCGGAGACGCCGCTCTCACCAATATCAATCTCGATTATCCAAACCAGGTGGCACCGCTGCAGAAATTGAATCCTCGTGCCCCCGGGCATGCTTACTTCAATACCTCAGCTTTCGCCAGCAATCTCAGTTGCGGCTTCGAAGTGTGTGGCGAGACCGGCAGCGCGAAACAGTTCCTCTTCCACGGGCCGGGGTCGATCAACACGGATATGGGAGTGGAGAAAGACACGAAGCTTACGGAAAGAACACAACTCAACTTTCGGATTGAGATGTTCAATGTATTCAACCACGCGAACTTCACTGACGTCATTGGCAACGCTAACAGCGGGCAGTTCGGCCAAGCCACCAATACGGCATCGGGCCGGATCGGTCAGATCAGTGGTAAGTTCATCTTCTAATCGCAGGAGCTGTTTTTATGAAAGACTACTTTTCATGAGGATGAGGCGGATTGGATGGCTCGCGGGAGCTGTCCTGGTATGTAATCTGGCAGTTGCACAAGCACCGCAAACGCAGAAAAAACACTTGCTTGTTCTGGGCGAGGAGAAGGGCTACCGCCACGAATCGGTTTCTCACGCCATGGCGGTGATTGAGCAACTGGGGGAAAAGACCGGGCTGTGGGATACCGTCATCCGGACCGATACCGAAGTCCTGACCAAAAAGAAACTCGAATACAACGCCAAGAACCTCAATGACTTCGACGCCATATTTATGTTTACCGGCGGAGACCCGGAAATGGACGCCCAGCAAAAGGCCGACTTCCTTTCCTTTATCCATGACGATGGAAAGGGGTTGATCGGCGTTCACGCGGCAGCCATTACCTGGGTGCATTGGCCTGAATTTGTCGATCTGCTGGGTGGGGATTTCGATGAGCATCCCTGGCTCACGTTTGACGCACCCATCATCGTTGAGGATCCGTCTTTTCCCGGCATGCAGCAATGGCCGCACGAGTTCACCCTGCACGACGAGATCTACCAGATGAAAGATTTTTCCCGCGATAAAGTGCGCGTGCTGATGCGGCTCGATCCCTGTAAGCTTGATTTGACAAATCCTAAAGTACATCGCAAAGATCGTGATTTTGCGGTTACCTGGGCGAAGTCCTATGGCAAAGGCCGAGTCTATTACTCGACTCTCGGGCATCCGAAAGAGAATTGGAACGATCCGCGGGTGCAGAAGATGTATATCGAGGCCATCAAGTGGGCGATGGGCCTGGAATCAGCTGACATCACGCCCGAGCCGGCGCCTGCTGTATCTTGCAAGTAATCCTGCAGTCGTGAGGTATTCCACCATGTGGAAGGTATTTGCAGTTCTGTTTCTTGCGCTAGGTGCTGCTTCGGCGGAAGTTCATCCCATCCTGGCTATTGGTTCGCCGGCTCCCGATTTTTCGCTGCCTGGGGTGGATGGCCAGGTTCATAATCTGAGCGATTACGCCTCCAGCCCCATCCTTGTGATTGTGTTCACTTGTAACCACTGCCCCATCGCGCAGATGTATGAACAACGAATTCAGAAGTTGGCTGACGACTATAAGAGCAAGGGAGTCGCGGTCGTAGCCATTCAGGGGAATGATCCGCAGGCGATCCGCATCGATGAGCTCGATTCCTCCGACGTGAGTGACACCTTGCCGGAGATGAAGATCCGGGTGCAATACAAGCACCTCACCTATCCCTACCTGTACGCCGGGGACACCCAGGAGGTGACGCGCGCTTACGGCCCGCAGGCTACGCCCCATGTCTTTATTTTCGATCAATCGCGGCATCTTCGTTATGAAGGCCGCATGGACAACAGCTACCGTACCGAGTTGGTGAAGACGCAGGATGCGCGCAATGCGATTGACGCGCTACTTGCGCGTAAAGAAGTCGCGGTAAAACACACCGGCGTCTTTGGGTGTTCCACCAAGTGGAAAGAGAAGGCGGCGGATAAAGAAGCCGCCCTGGAGAAAATTAACCAGCAGCCCGTGAGTGTGGAGATGATTTCGAAGTCCGAGCTCACCAGGCTGCGGGGAAACCCTAGCCATCAGATGATGCTGGTGGATTTCTGGGCGACGTGGTGTGGTTCCTGCATTGTCGAGTTTGCCGACCTGCAGAATACGCTGCGTATGTACGGGGCGCGGGATTATTCCGTGGTCACCATTGCGGCGAACATGCCGGATGAAAAGGCCGGGGTTCTGCGTTTCCTGCAAAAGCAGCATGCTACCAGCCGCAACTATTTATTCGATTCGCAGGATACTGCTGCGCTGCAGACGGCGTTTGATCCTAAGTGGGATTCTGCGGTGCCTTATACGATTCTGCTTTCAGGGGACGGGAAGGTTTTGTACAAGCAGCTAGGATCGGCGGATATGCTTGAGCTGAAGCGGATTATTCTGGCGAACTTGCCCTCGGACTATAAAGGTTTCAATCAGTACTGGAAGAACAACTAAAGGGCCAGGAAATCCGGGGGAGCGCAGCGTAGTGGAGAGATCTGCGGTTCAACGGTCCTTTCTTGGAAATGTTTCTCTCGTTCAGCTTGTAAGGACGCGTGAGGTTGCGGTCTCGATTGCCAGGTGGATGGCGCCGTTAACCTGCGCATCCGATCCCAGTCTGCTGCGCAGCAAATCTGGCTGAACGCGCTTGTCCCTTTGAGACAAGATATCCCTGGTCGCAGTCCACAGGGCTGGATGCATGCCCACAGTGCCACCTAAAACAAATAGCGGACAGTTCAGCACGATGGCCAGGTTGTAGATCGCGTAGGCCAGCGTCTGCGCGGACTTATCCAGCACTTGCCTGGCTAGGGCGTCGCCGGCTAGTGCGTAGTCAAAGACCTGCGTGGCTACCAGTTCCCTAGGATGCTGGGTGAGGTCTTCGCGCCACACGTTGCGCCATTGCGCTTTAATGCCCTCGCCGCCAACAACGCTCTCTAATGCGCCGGGCTCCCCAGTTTCGACAGGCGTCACTGGCGTTCCGGGAACGAGTAGGTAACCGATCTCACCCGCGGACCAGTTCATGCCGTGGAAGATTTGGCCATTCAATACAATGCCTGCGCCAATGCCGGTGCCCAGGGCCACAAAGACGAAGTCCTTCACACCTCGGGCTGCACCGATCTTGCTTTCCGCGATGGCGGCCACATTGACATCGTTGTCCACTGCCACCGGTACACCAAGCTTCGCTTCCAACAGCGCCCGGAACGGCACATCCCGCCAACCCATCAGATACGACGTGGCAATCACTACGCCTTCATCCACATTAGTTACGCCCGGCGCTCCCGCCGCTACTGCACGAAGCAAACTCCGCGGAACTGAATTTTGTTGCAGTAGATCGTCCACGCCTTCCTGAATCAGGCTTACGACCTTGTGCGGATCGCGGATCCCGGCGGTGGAAACCGTCCATTTCCCTAATATCTTGCCATCCATGCCGGCCAGGGCAAGACGCAGGCTGGTGCCTCCAATGTCTGCCCCGACGACATAGCCTTGCTGTTGAAACATCAACGAAATAACCTCGGATACGGATTGCGCCTAGGGCGCGGTAACGGTGGGCCGCGCGCTGATGCTTTCTAACTCGCGGCCCTTGGTTTCTGGAATCACATAGCGAACGAAAATCAACGTCAAGATGCAGAACGCGCCATAGATGATAAACGTGAGCGACGTGCCGGCAGCTTTCAAGAGCGACAGAAAGGTGAGCGAGACAATAAAGTTTGAGGTGCCAAAACTCAGGGTGGCGGCCGCAACGCCGCGGCCCCGCAAGCGCAGCGGAAAGACTTCAGAAACCAGGATCCACGCGATCGGCCCCAAACTGAAAGCGTAGCAGGTGATGAAAAACATCAGGCAACTGGTGGCAATGAGCCCCAGAGAATGTCCTAACGCGGCCTGGTTGTGGAAACACACGGCGAGCATCAGCAGCGCCACTGTCATGCCACCGAGCCCTGCAAACAGAAGAGGTTTGCGGCCGGCACGATCGACCAGCACCAGCGCGATCACGGTCGCAAGCACATTGGTGATGGCCACCAGAAACGTAGCGAAGATGGCGGTTTTATCGGAACTGATGCCGGCGAGGGAAAAGATCTGCGGGCCGTAGTAGAGCACCGCATTGATACCAGTCGCCGGTACCAGCAACATAAAGCCCACTGCAATGAAGAGCGAACCGCGCACGGCCGGGCTCCACAGAGCGCTCCAGCGCCGCTCCATTTTGGTCATCAAGCTCAGGCGAATGTCTTCCAGCAGCAACCTGGCGCCCGCCTCGTCGGTATAGGACTTGAGCACTAACTCCGCTTCCGCCACCCTGTTCTGGGCAAACAACCAGCGAGGACTCTCCGGCACCGTGAGTACCATGAAGAGAAAAAGCAAGGCCGGCACCAGCCCAAAAGCAAACATCCAACGCCATCCCTGAGAAGCGGCAAACCAGTAGCCCACCAGGTCGGCCAGGGCAATGCCCGACGTGAGGGCAAATTGGTACAAGCCAATCAGCATCCCGCGCGATTGCGGGGGAGCGAGCTCGGAAACATAGACCGGCGCCGTGACCGAGGTGAAGCCAACAGCAATGCCCAGCAGGGTCCGGGCAACAAACAGCACATAAACGTTGGGAGAAAGCGGAGCTAAAATTGAGCCTGCGATGAAAAGAATAGCGCCCCAGACCAGCGTTTTGCGCCTGCCAACACGGTCGGCCACGGTGCCGCCGATCAGCGCGCCGATCATCACCCCGATCAGCACCGCAATCACCAGAACCTCTTGCATCCAGGTAGAGAGGTGGAACGCGTCGCGCACATAGATCAGCGCCGCGGCGATGACCCCCATGTCAAAGCCGTAAAGAATGCCTCCCAGGCCGGCGATGAATGAGACCCTGCGGATAAAGGCCTGGTTCACATACGGTTGCATGGCAACGGGTTGATTCACTGGAGCGTTCACCTAACGAATGATACCTTTTATGAGGGGTTTCTTTGTAACGAATCTTTTCTAACAAAGTCGGTTTTTAAGTAACCGGGAAAGATGTCATGGAAGATAACCAAAAGCAAGCGCCGCGTTGGGTGGGAGGGGTTGAGCCGGCGCAAGAGCTGCTCAGCGCAACCGGTACCCAGATCCTCGAAATCGAGTGCCGGCAACAGCCGGAATGTCTTCGCCAGTTGCTTGCAGCCTATGCGGACGACTCCGGCATTCAGGCTGAGCTGGAGCAGTTCCGCAGACTGGCTCAGAGGCCCGGACCGGTACTGTTTATCGGCATGGGCGCCTCCTATTGTTCGTCCATTAGTGGATCGATCCTGCTCGAATCGCACGGCCGTCTTTCCTTTTCGGTCGACGCTGGAGAATGGCTGAACTACGCCGCCCCGGTGTGGGAGGATGCGGCGCTATCTATCCTGGTTACCACCTCAGGCGAGAGTGCGGAATTGGTCGAGCTGTTCAAGCGAGCCGGCAAGCGCACGCCTGGCCTGATCTGTAACAACGCGGCAAGCACCTGCTGGCATCTGGCGCAGGATAAGCTTCCAATCCTGGCCGGGCCGGAATATGGGAATGCGACCAAGACCTATACCAACGCGACCGCGGCTGCCATCATTCTCGCCTCTGCTATCGCTGGACGGCCGTGGCAACAGGAGGCGGAGCATGCGGCCCAGGTGTTCTCGAGCTACCTGGATCCTATCTTCGCCATGCGCGGCGAGCTCGACCGGTTCTGCCAGGGAGCAGCCAATATTGAAGTGATCGGC
>Ga0210391_10001507_pt1 | contig 21107 bp, 10 predicted proteins | sample IncBWC12OmetaG_FD_160573 | JGI IMG/M metagenome (GOLD analysis project Ga0210391, IMG submission 160573) | Forest soil microbial communities from Barre Woods Harvard Forest LTER site, Petersham, Massachusetts, United States - Inc-BW-C-12-O ...
TCTTCGAGCGCGACTTCATGGTGGTCGAGTCCGCACTGCCCGAGGTGGTGTTCGATGCGTCGGTTTTCGAAGCTGATGCAGACTTCGAAGAATCCGATGCCGCGTCGGTGGATGAATCAGCTGCGGCCTTCTTCGATTTCGACTTCTTGGCGGTGGCGGTCGAAGAGTCCGAAGCGGTTGAGGCCGACTTGGAGTCGGCGGATGCGTCGGTTGAGTCGGCGGCCTTCTTCGACTTCTTGGTCGTGCCCGTCGAAGAGCCCGAAGCTATCGAAGCGGAGGAATCGTCCGACGCGGCTTTGGTCTTTTTCGACTTCGAAGTACCGGACGAAGCTGCGGAGCTATCGTCCGACGACGCAGTCGACTTCTTCTTGGTGGACTTCGTCGACGATCCGCTCGTGCTGGAATCGTCGGTCGTGCTGCCATCTGCAGCGGCCTTTTTCTTTTTCTTCTTCGCTGTGGTGCTGCTGTCCGAGCTGGCATCGCTCGACGAGCCGCTGGCCGACGAGCTGGACTGCGCCTTCGCCGATTTTGCGGCAATGGACGCAGATACCAAAACCAGGGCCGCGCACGCCAGTGCGGTTAAAACGTTCTGCCATAGCGTCTTCATGATCGTCCCCCCAGTTAGTAACGATGCGAAGTCTGGATTACGCGTTCCCCTTATTGGTGAGGCCGGCGGCGTAGGCCTTGGCCTTTTCGAACAGGCCCTGTGCCGCGGGCGATTCGAGAGCCGCGACGCAGCTATCAAAGTGGCCGCTCAATGCCGACGGCAGATTGGTCTTGAAGTGGTTTACGACCGTGTCGACAATTTCCTGCGCCTTGTCTTGCGGCAGGCCGGTCTTTTGCATAATCACCTGGACGAGTTCGTTCATGCTGAGTTCTCCTTTAAACACGGAACAATTTGAGGTAACCCGGGGCCCGTTCGCAAGAATGCCGCTAAGACGTTCAGCCGGCCGCCGATTCCACCCTGGCCGCACACACTGGGGCAGGGGTGGCACAGTGTGAAGCAGCGTTCGGAGGCCGGAAATCGGGGCGATTGTACTGCCGTGCGGCGCGGGAATACAACGTGGAAATTCCCGAATCGGAACTGCGGAAATTGGCGTTGGTACTGTTACTTCGTACCGGAATCCTGCGTTTTAGTGGTGGGTAAAAATTGACTGGGCGCGCGCGACACGATACCTTCATCGCGCCTTTCTTCTCTCGACTCTGGAGGATTCCCCATGACCGCTGCAACCGCGAAGGCCGAAGCGCGCCACGTGTTGGTGATCGATATCGGCGGCACGCACGTGAAGATGTTGATCGCCGCAGAGAAGACGCCGCGCAAGTTCGTCTCCGGGCCGAAGATGACGGCCGACAAGATGGTGAAAGGCGTGAAGGCCGCGACGAAAGATTGGAAGTATAACTGCGTGTCAGTGGGATATCCCGGGCCGGTGATCAATGGGCATCCGCTACGCGAGCCGCACAACCTGGGCGGCGGTTGGATGGCGTTTAACTTCGCGAAGGCGTTTGGACACCCGGTGAAACTTGTGAACGACGCGAGCATGCAGGCGATCGGGAGCTACAAGGGCGGGCGGATGCTGTTCCTCGGGCTGGGAACGGGATTGGGGTCGGCGATGATCGTCGACAATGTGCTGGAACCGATGGAGCTAGCGCACCTGATTTATCGCAAAGGGAAAACCTACGAGGATTACCTCGGCATTCGCGGGCTCAAGCGGCTGGGGAAGAAAAAGTGGCGCGAGCATGTGTTCAAGATTTGCAAGACGCTGAAGTCGGCGCTCGAAGCGGACTACATTGTGCTGGGCGGCGGGAACGTGAAAAAAATGAAAGAGTTGCCGCCGGGGGCGCGCGAAGGCGACAACAATAATGCGTTTGTTGGTGGCTTTCGGTTGTGGGACAAGAGTGAGAAGGGGTTGAAGGACAACGTTATCGCGTAGCGCGCGGACGCCCGTAAGACGACCTGCGTGGGAAGCTGTCCTAGGAGCGGCATCGGCTAAAACACGCGGCCGACCTGGAAGAAGAAGCGGTGGTGGTCGGTGTCGCCGACGGAGCCGCCGAACAGAATCGGACCGATCAGAGTGTTGGCGATGAAGCCGCCGTATGCGTCCGTCGGCAAGCGCGATGAGAGCGCCAGGTTATACGACGAGGGTAACGCGAACGGCTTGGCGATTTCGTAGGCGCCTACGATGTAAACTTTGTCGCCGAAGAACGGCGGCAAAGGAAACAGTTCCCGCAGATAGCCCCCCTGGAAATAGTAATACTGGTTGGTGAGAAGTTCGTTTGTGCCGTACGCGCGCAGATCGTTACTGCCGCCAAGGCCGAAGATCGGCAGTCCCACCTGTTGCACACCAAACGTTGTGCCTCCCTGCGCCGTGAAGAAAATACTGTCCGGCTTGCCAACCCGTTGGAAGTAGCGGAAGTTCACACGGGCGGTTGGAAACTGCTGCTTCGCGCCGGGGTTCGCGTCGTTCCAGTGCCAATCGGCGTAGAGCGCAGTGCCGCTACGTGGGATCACGGCGTTGTCGAGGCGATTCATTTCGAAGCTGACTTTGGTGAAGCCGACGCGACCGCTTTCCGGAGGCAGCGTGGGAAATCCGATCCGCAGCGACTGGCTGAGATCGGCTGCCTGATAGCCGATGCGGAGTTCGGCGTCGCGGCCAAATTCGTAGCCGAAGTCGAACTCACCGCCGAACTGGCGGTTGCGATATTCACCTTCGAGCTTGTCCTGGTTGTATTCGTAGAACGGCGAGTTCTGCGCGAACGCGCGCGGCGCGATAAACCAGTTGCTGCCGAGATGCAGAGGAACGTAGTACTCGGAACTGACTCCGTATTCGGCGCCGAGAATAATGTCGTTACGGAGTTCGCGGCCGAATCCGCCGACGTCGTAGAGCGTGATGCGTCCGCCGATGGCGAAAACGGGATTCAGGTAGTCGGAGCCGTCGATGACAAGGAGCGGATTAACAGTGGGCGGCGCGTAGGGTTTTTCCACGGCGGTGATGAGCAGGCCCTGCTTGCCGTCCTGCTCGACGACTTTGTAGCCGAGGCTGTCAAAGCGGCCATTGCCCAGAATCATGTTGAGCTGCGTGTTCATGACGACGGGATCGATGGGCTTGCCGATCAGGACGTTGAGACGATTCTTAATGATGGTGGCGAGTTCGCCGCTGGTCCCCTGCACCGTCACAAATTGCGGCGTGGGCGTGGTGCTGCGCTTGCGGGAATCGCGGTGCTCGACGTATTTGTTCCAGGAATCATCATCGACGGCGAAGGAGAGGAGGATGTTTTTCTTGGATTCGGCAGCGGCGTAGCCGAGTTTGATCATCTCGTCGGCTTTGCTGTAGTCAAGCGAGCTGTAGTCTTCGAGCGGGACGGAGATGAGAACGTCGGCTTTTTCCATGCTGCGGAGTTCGTTGGCGGCGATGACAACGCTGAGCGAGCGGCCGAGGACGGTGAATGTCGAAAGCGATTCCTTGGGGTCGAGGCCTTTCACTTGGAGGTGGACGGCAACGGTGATGTCAGCGCCCATGTCTTGGGCGACGTCGACTGGCAGATTATCGAGGAGCGCGCCGTCGGCGAAGATGTGATCCAGCTCGCGGACCGGTGTGAAAATTCCGGGGAGGGACATGGTGGAGCGCAGCGCGAGCGAAAGAGAACCGGAGCGGAAGATTTCTTCCTTGCCGGTGACGAGGTCGGTGGAAACGCAACCGAACGGAATCGGGAGATCGTTGAAATTTTTGATTTCGGAGTATGGCAGAGCGATCTGGTCGAAGATCAGACCAACCGCCTGGCCGGAGTTGAAACCTTCGGGAAACTGCACACCGTGTTTGAGGCCGAAGCCCAGGGAGTTGGGGTAATCGACGGCGTCCTGTTTGCGGCGGAAGGTGAGGTCCTGAAACGAGGAATTGCCGCGGATGACGGTGTCCCAGTTGATGCCCTTGATTAGCTCTTCAATCTGCGTGGGCGAGTGGCCGGTGGCGTACACACCTCCGACGAGGCCGCCCATGCTGGTGCCGGCGACGTAGCTGACTGGGATATGGTGCTCTTCGAACCACTGAATCACCCCGATGTGCGCGAGGCCTAGCGCGCCGCCACCTTCCAGGACGAGACCGATGCGGGGACGGCGCTGCGCGCGCGACTGCGACTGCGCGTCGGCTTGGGCCCCGGCGTCGGATTTTTCTTTTACGGGCGGCGGAGGCGTGACTTGCGGGCCGGGTGGGAGGCCGGAGTTTTGGGCGCGCGCTGCGAAGCCGAGAAGAAGTGCCATGAGGATGGCGACGCAGGTCGAGCGGATGCTGCCGCGGACGGATGAGGACATTGGTGCCTCCGAATGAGTGGGGGAATGTTCGCGCAGATTTGTGGGCGGAGTCTATGGCGGAGTTGCGATCGAGATGGGGTGAAGTGCGATCGGCGAGAACGGCAAAGACAAAGGCAAAGGCGGAACATTTCACAGAGAACACCGAGAAAGGCGGAGGGCACGGAGGCGCGTGCGCATATTGGGGCAAGTTGCTCGCGTCGACTTCGATGGCGGGCGTAGGAGGACCGCCCGGGATCGACGGAAAAAAAAGCACGGCCCGAATCGGGCCGTGCTTTTTTGTTGAGCTTAGCTGCGCTGGTTACTGCGCGGGTGCGGCCGGGGCGCCGATTTTGGAGCCGATGATTTCGCCGGAGATGATGATTTCTACTCGGCGATTCTGTTGGCGGCCGTCGGCGGTATCGTTGCTCGCGACTGGATTGGCTTTCCCGAAACCGGTGGCGGTGATCGACGACGGGTCGAGACCCTGCTGGACGAGGTAATCGTGAACGGCATTGGCACGCTGCTCTGATAGCGTTTGGTTGAACGCATCGGTGCCGACGCTGTCCGTGTAGCCCTCGATCGAAAGATGCAGGCCTGGGTGGGCGATGACGATGCCGGAGAATTTGGCGAGCGCTTCGCGGGCGGCGGGCTGCAGATCGTACTTGCCGAAAGCGAAGAGCACGTCGGCCATATTGACCTTGAGGCCGCGCGGCGTGTCGGTGGTCGGAAGCACGCGGTTAAACTGCGCGAGAAGCGCGGCGCGAAGCTGCTGCTGTTGCAGCTCGGCCTGAGCGGCGGCGTCTTGTGCCTGCTTTGCACGTGCTTGCGCGGCAGCGGCAGCTTGTGCGGATTGCAAAGCCTGAGCATCGGCTTGAGCGCGAGCGGCGGCTTGCTGCGCGGCGTCGCGTTCGGCCTCTAGACGCTGCATCTCGGCTTGCTGGCGAGCGGCTGCTTCCTGCTGCTGTTTGGCTTGCGCAGCAGCGGTAGCGGCAGCTTGCGCAGCTTGCTCGGCGGCAATCTTTTCGTCGCTTTCGCGCTTCAGCGAAATGCTGCGAGCGTCGGCGGAAGTTTGCACAGCGTCACGGGCGTTCTGAATGATGGTTTTCTTATCGCCCTTGCTCTTGAGCAACGACTCGGCGTTCGCGAGGGATTGCTGCGCTTTGCGCAGCGCGTCGGGAGCGTATTGCTGTGCGCCGGACTTTTCGGCGATAGCAACGGCGTTGCGGGCCTCGTAGACTTCCAACGGCACCTTCGGCGAAAGCGTCACAACCGAATCGCTCATGTTGGACATGTCGTAGGTGTACTGACCGCGCTGCAAAAGTTCGTAGTTGGCGGTGATCGGCTGGAACGTGCCGCGCGTGTCAGGACGCACGGTGTTCTCAAGGACTACGACGTCGCTCGGCGTGTTGACAGCGAAGTAGGGCTCGGCGGTGACGATCATGCCGAAGGACTGCAGGTTCGTGGTGGCGTAGAGTTTGCTGTTCGTTCCATTCAAAAGAATTTCGCCGAGGTTGGACGGTTTCCCTTCCGGGGTGATGGCCCACAGCACGTAGGTGAGATATTCCTTTCCGAAGGTCTGCGCGGGCTGGAGCTTCTTGAAGCTCGCTGAAATGGTGATCGAGCCCTGCTTGCTGTTCACCGTGGCCTGGCCCGAAGCGAGCGGCAGGAGCGGCGTGCCAGTGAAGTCGACCATGGTCGAGCCGTTGCGGTGCTCATAGTTGATGGCCGTGACGCTCTTCGAGACCATCGTGATCTGGTACATCGTGGTGTTGTTGTTAGGATTCTGACCGGCTTGCTGCGCAGGGGCGACTTGCACCAGCCCAAAAGTGGCGAGAAAAGCGACCGCTACTATCTTCTTCAACGTGAATCTCCTTTTGCGACGCGAAACATTGCGGCTTGAATTCCGACGCTGGTGCTGGGTTTCCGCGAGCGCGACGCCCTGCGGGAGTGACCGTGTCTGCGCGCGCCGGTCGCACCAAGCGACGATTTCCAGGAAGATTGGAGCGCGGAGTTCATCTGAGGAGACGCGGAGGTTTCGTCAGAGACGGCGGCATTGTATCAAAGTACCGCGGCGCATGGGCGGGATTGTGAGGTGGACGCGGCGAGGACAAAAGCAGAGAGGAAAAGCAAAGGCGGAGGGCACGGAGACGGCGCGGTATCGGGTGGAGGGTGCATGGCCTTGTTGCTGTTAAAGCTAAATGCTTCGCGCCGGGCGTAGCTGTGTTGTGTGGTCCGTCCGCGCGAGTGGTCCAACGACGAGGTCTGTGCGTAGGACGACCGGCCTTCGGGCCTGTCGGACGTGGGATACCGGGCGCGCACAGTGGAGTTAGATTCTGGCGGCACGTGCTCGATTTTTTCGCCGGGCACAGGTTACGATGGAATAGATGATTCGACGGTATCTACTGCCCCTGTCTCTACTCGTAGTTTTCGGCGCGCTCCCAACTTTCGGTTGCACTTGCTCGAAACAACCTCCTGGCACGTGTCCAGGCTTGCAGACGGACGACGTGGTGTTCACGGGCACGGTGGTTGGGATCGAGACGCTCAAACCGGCGGCTTCGACGGCGGATGCGGGAGGAGGCGGCGGCGACGGGTCGGGTGTTCAAGAACCTGCGCAGGAAGGCTCGACGCCGATCACGCGTTACCGTTTTCATGTCGACGAGCGGTTCGCGGGAGCGGGCGGAGAAACGATCGACATTTTTTCGGGCGGCGATGACGGTGACTGCGGCTACGTCTTCAAAATGGGCGAGCAGTATGTTGTGTGCACGCAGCAGGAGACCGAAGGGCGCCTTTTTGCGACGATCTGCAACGGCACGCGGCCATTCATGGAGGCGCGCGCGCTGATTCCTCAACTGCGGGCGATGCGGGCACATCAGCGAGTCGCGTCGGTGTTCGGAGTTTTGCGCCGCGCTGACCCGCCGCTGCTTGCCCCTTCGGACGATCCGGAAGATCCGCTGCCCAACATCAAGCTGAAATTGCGATCGAAGGACGACCGGTTCTCGTCGAGCACGGGGCCAGACGGCGTTTACACTTTTTATGATGTGCATGCGGGCGAGTATTCATACACCGCAGATTTGCCGGCGCGATTCGAATTTTCGCAGAAGACGTTGAAGGGCGGGCTGCCGCCGTTCCGCATACCGAGCGGCGCTTGCTACGAATACAACGTGGACGCGTTGCCGACGGGAAAAATTCGAGGCGCGGTGGTCGGGCCGGAGGGCAAGCCGCTGAAACTCGCGTCGGTGGAACTCTATCGCGCGGACAAATACGACAACGACAAACCGGGGCTGTGGGGATTTCAAGGCAGCGCGGGCAACGGCGGTGGTGTGAAAGACGCGGGATTCCAGTTCGATCACATCGGCGCCGGAGATTACCTGCTCGTCTTTAACCGGATGGATCGCAAGGATCCGAACACACCGTTCGCTCGAACGTTTTATCCCGGCGCGACCGATCAGGGCGACGCGAAGCTTATTCACCTGAAGGACGGGCAGCAACTGCTGAACGCAAACATCAAGCTCGGCGACGGGTATCCGACGCGAAAGATAAAGGTCGTGCTGAAGTGGCAGGATGGGCGGCCGGCGGGTGATGTGACGGTGATGGGCAAGGCCGATGAGGGCGGCAATCCTTCCGCGGTGAAACTCAGCGACGGACTTTACGAGTTCACGATCCTCGAGAATACGAAGTACACGTTTTCGGCGTGGGAGGATCTCGATCCTTCGCGCGCGGCGTCGTCGAAAAAAGGAAATGAGAATTGCAATTTGCCGGCGCGGATTGAGGCGGCGCCAGTGACGATCGACGGCGCGGACGAGGAAGCGAAGGAAGTGACGCTGATGTTTTTGCGTCCAGCATGCCAGCCGGATGCGCCGGCCGATCAGCAGCAAGACCAGCCGCAGAACGCGGCGCCACAGCCGCCACCGCAACAACCAAGTCAACCGCAACAACCTCAACGGTAACTTCACCCCTTACTTCCGTGGATCCGTACGCGGTTCATTGACTTCGCGTCGGCCCGATGCGTAGTATTTTGGGCTGCCTTGGGGCGCAGACTTTTTCCTCACCGGAGACACGATCACGATGAAGATGCGAATTGCGAAGAGCGCGATGGCGCTGGCGTTGATTTGCGGCTGGGCGACGGTGGCGGCCGCGCAAGAGCCGCCGAAGGATGCGAAGCCGGGCGCGCCGGCAGCGGGAGCCGACGCGAAACCGCCGGCGGATGCGAATGCGCCGAAGGAAGAGTCGTGGCCCAGCGATCACACGATCAGCGTCGGAGGTCAGACTTTCTCGTACAAGGCGACGCCGTCGACCACGCTGCTGAAGGACGACAAGGGCGAGCCGACCGCGCTGATGTTTTCCATCGCGTACACGCGGAGCGACACGAAGAACGCAGGCCAGCGGCCGATTGCATTCGTTTACAACGGCGGACCGGGATCGTCGTCCGTGTGGCTGCACATGGGCGCGTTTGGGCCGCGGCGAGTGGTGACGGCGAATGCGGCGCCGACGGGATCGGCTCCCTACAAGCTGGAGGACAACACCAATTCCCTGCTCGACAAAACGGATCTGGTTTTTATCGACCCGGTGGGAACGGGATTCAGCCATGCGGTGGGCAAGGCGCAGGACAAGGATTTCTGGGGCGTCGATCAGGACGCGCACTCGATCGCACAGTTCATCAACATCTATTTGAACCGAAATGGGCGGTGGAATTCGCCGAAGTTTCTGATTGGTGAGAGCTACGGGACGTTCCGCTCGGCGGTGCTGGGAAACTATTTACAGTCGCACGACGGAATTTACGTGAACGGTATCGTGCTGATTTCTTCGGTGCTGAATACGGAGACGATTTCGTTCAACGCGGGCGACGATCTTTCCTACGTTTTGTACGTGCCGAGCTACGCGGCGACGGCGGCCTATCACAAGATGCTGAGCCCGGCGCCGGCGGATTTGAACGCCTTTCTAGTGGAAGCGCGGAAATTCGCGGCGGGCGAATACACCGAAGCACTGATGAAGGGCACGAATCTGTCGCCGGACGAGAAGAAGGACGTCGCGACGAAGCTATCGCACTTCATCGGGCTTTCGCCGGACTACATCGAGAAGGCGGACCTGCGTGTGAACCTGGCGCAGTTCAGCGTGGAGCTGCAGCGCAACGACCGAACGCAGAGCGGGCGGTACGACTCGCGATATACGATGCCGACGTACGACATCCTCACCGAATTCGCGGAGGACGATCCGTCGTACACAGGTGTGCGTGGCGCGTTCACGGCGGCGCTGAACGGTTACCTGCGCGATGAGTTGAAAGTGACGATGGAGCGGCACTACGAAATTTTAGGCGGGGCGCCCGGCGGCGCCTGGGATTGGAAGCACGGGCAGAACGGCGGGTTTCCGAGTTCGCCGAACGTCTCGAGCGATTTGATCAACGCGATACAGACGAATGCGAGTTTGCGCGTGCAGGTGGAGACGGGCTACTACGACATGGCTACGCCGTTTTTCGCGACGGAATACACGATGGATCACCTTTTTCTGCCGGGGAATTTGCGGAGCCATATCGACATTCAATACTACGGCGCCGGGCACATGATGTATTTGCGGCCGGAGGATTTGACGAAGTTGAAGGGGAACATCGGGACGTTTATCGACGGCACGGCGAAGCCGCAATAGCGGAGACGAAGGCAAAGACGGAACATTTCACAGAGAAAACCGAGAACGGCGCAGGGCCCGGAGAGCGCGTGCCGAACTCCGAGGTCTCGGAACTATAAAAAGAGAGAGCCCCTCGCTTTGCGGCGAGAGGCTCTTTTTTTGTGGCGCGTTTAGCAGCGGTGCGCAGACTGAAGTCTACGCTACGGACGCTGGGCTATTTTTCGGGTGTCGGCGGGATCGCAGGGCCTTCACCTTTTACGTAGTGGCCATACCAGGATAGATAGCGCTGGTAGCGATCTTGGATGAAGGTGGGGCGTTCGAACTCGTGATACTCGCCGGGATAGACGACGAGGAGCGTTGGGACGCCGAGGCGCTTCAGGCTCTGATACATCTGCTCGCCGTTGATGACGGGTACGTTTACGTCTGCGTCGCCGCCCATGAGTAACGTGGGCGTGGTGATTTTTGTGACGCGGCTGAACGGCGAGAGCTTCTCCCAGAGGTCGCGATGTTCCCACGGAAGGCCTAGCTCGTACTCCCAATCGCGATTGTAGTGATCGTGGCCCCAGTTGGTGATGTAGAGAAATTCACCCGCGCCGGAGATGGCGGCTTTGAAGCGCGTGGTCTGCGTGATGATGAAGTTGGTGGAGATGCCGCCGTAGGACCAGCCGCCGACGCCGAGCTTATCGGGATCGGCGATGCCTTGATCGACGGCGTAATCGACCATCGCCATGTCGTCCTGAAAATCCTTGTTGCCCCAATCGGCGAAGATCGCTTTGCAGTAATCCTGGCCGTAGCCGGAGGAGCCGCGCGGATTTGGCGTGAGCACGGCGTAGCCATTGGCGGCGAAAAGCTGCGGATCGAAATTGAATTCGGCGTAGTAAGCCCACACCGGACCGCCGTGCGGGCGAAGGATCGTGGGGACTTTGCTGCCGGCGACGTAGCCGACGGGTTTATAGAGGTAGCCCGCGACGGTGGTGCCGTCTTTGCTTTTGAAGCGGACGTACTCGACGTCGGGCAAGTTCAGTTCAGCCATGAGCGCGTCGTTGGTCTTGGTGAGTTTTGTGAGCTGGCCGCCCGCGGGCAGATCGTAGAGCTCGGAGGGATGCGTGAGTTCGCCGAAGACGGCTGCCACGCCGCCATCGGGCGCGAGCGAAAACGATTCGACGAATTTGCGGCCGCCGATCGGGCGTTCGATCTCGCCACCTGTAGGCGGGACGCGCAGGAGTTGCTGCGTGCCGTCGTCGTCGACAATGAAGTAAATGAATTTGCCGTCGGGGGAAAATTTTGGCAGAGAGGCGTTGCGGTCGAGCTTGAGCGTGAGGACTTGCTGTTCCCCGTTGCCTGCGGCGGGTGCGACGGCGATGTGGAATGTGGCGTACTGGAAAAGTTTCTCGTCCAGTTGCGTGGTGTAGGCGATCCACTTGCCGTCGGGCGACCAGGTGGGCGAGCCGTCAGCGCCGGTGCCTTTTGAAATTTGCGCGAGCGATTTGCCGGTGTCGGTGTTGTCGGCGGAGACGGTCCAGATGTCTGTGTTGTAGTTGCGGTCGGGATCGGGCGTACTGCGATTGCTGGCGAAAGCGATCTGGCGGCCATCGGGCGACCATGCGGGATCGTCATCGTCGAAGTCGCCGCTGGTGATTTGCGTTTGCTTCTTGTCGGCGATCGTTAGCGTGTACAGATGGTGGCGGCGGCGATCGAGGTAGCCGATTTCGTCTTCCTTGAAATGGAGGCGATCGATCACCCACGGGTGTGGCTTGGGCTTTGCGTCTTTGTTTTTTGAGGCTTCGATTTCGTCGACGGAAGGATCCTGCAGAACGAGGACGAGGCGCGAGCTATCCGGCGACCACGCGAAGGTGTCGACGTCTTGAATGGTGCTGGAGAGCTGCTGGGCTTCGCCGCCGGCGCGGTTGAGGAGCCAGACTTGTTTCTTGGCGTCGTCTTTGGAGTCGTCGTCTGGATCTTTCGAGTCACTGCGCGCGGAGAGGAAACCGAGATATTTTCCGTCGGGGCTCCAACGCGGGTGCGAGGAGTTCACGGCTTCGTTCGTGAGGGGGATCGCGTCGCCGCCGCTGGTGGAGATCATCCAGATTTGTCTGTGGTTCTTGTCGTCTTTGAGGCTGGCGGTTTCGACGGCGTAGGCGACCCACTTGCCGTCGGGGCTGATTTGCGGGTCGCTGACGCCCTTGACGCGGAAGTAGTCGTCGATGGTGAGGTTGCGTTTGGAGGGAGGGGTTTGCGCGCTGACGGCGAGCGCGAGAAGCATGAACACACTCGATACGAGAAGTAATTTTGCGGGAGTCATCGAAGGGCCTTCCTGGGGCGCTGGGTTTTGGTCGGGGGAGTATAGCAAAGAGGAGGCGGAGTGGAGGTTGCGGAGTGGGTTGCGAACTACCCACGGGCAAGATTGCCTGTGCCACGAACGGCTCCGTAACCTGCGAGCTGGGGAAAATTTTTGCGTGGTGGATTTCTGTAGATGGCTCAACCCGGCACTCGCGGAACGTGGGTGCCGCACAGGCATCCGCCGCGGCGGACCTGTGCCACAGGCTGAAGTCTGTGCCCCGTAACGGCGCGCGACGGGAGCTGGTCGGGTGGTCCATTGACAGTGCGGGGAGGGGGCGACTAGGCTGGCGGGGATGCCTACCTTTGCGGGTAGCCCAGACGTGTTCCGCGCGCGGGCCAATCCTCATCTCTACGAAATCAATACTTGGGCGTGGCTGGAGAAGATGTCGCAGCAGCAGAAGCGGCAGATTCAACTCGGCGACGTGCCGGACACCGTGTGGGACGGGATCGCGGCGCGCGGGTTCAACATTGTGTGGCTGATGGGCGTTTGGCGGCGCAGCGCCGAATCGCGCCGGCAGAATGTGGAGGACGGCGCGAATTTTACGAAGTACAGCGCGGCACAGCCGGGCTGGACGGCGGCGGACGTAATCAGCTCGCCGTACGCGGTGACCGGGTACGTGCCGGATGCGCGAATCGGACCGTGGGAATCGGTCGATCTCGTGCGAAAGAAATTGCACGCACGCGGCATCGCGCTGTATCTGGATTTCGTGGGCAATCACACCGCGCTCGACCATCCGTGGACGCGCGAGCATCCCGAATATTATGTGCTCGGGACTCAGGACGAATTCGAGCGCGACTCTTCCCTCTTTTACCCCGTGGTGAGCGGATCGAAAACGAATCTGATCGCTCGCGGCAAGGATCCGTACTTCCCTCCGTGGCGCGACGTGGCGCAGCTGAACTACTTCAGCCCGGAATTGCGCGCGGCGCAAATCACAGAACTGAAAAACATCGCGAGTTTTTGCGACGGCATTCGCTGCGACATGGCGATGCTGCAGATCACGGAAATTTTCGAGCGGACATGGAGCTGGGCGCTGCGCGGTGCGGCGGCTCCGGCGACGGAATTCTGGACCGAGGTTCATGCGGCTGTGCCGAACCTGACGCTGCTGGCGGAAGCGTACTGGGGCACGGAGCCGCGGCTTTTCGATCTGGGATTTTCGTTCGCGTACGACAAGGTGATGTACGACGAAGTGCGCAACGTGAACGCGGCGGCGGTGCGCGAACGGCTGGCGTGGATGCCGGAGCGGCAGGGCGAATTTGCGCGGTTCCTCGAGAATCATGACGAGGAACGGCGCGCCGAAGCGTTTCCGAACGACAGGCTGCAAGCGGACGGAACATTGATGGGTACGCTGCCGGGGATGCGGTTCTACTACCAGGGCGAATTGGAAGGGCGGCGGATCACGATGCCGATTACGTTGCGCGTGGCGGCCGATGAGCCTGTCGATCCGGTGAGCGAGAAATTTTTTGAGTTGCTGCTGAAGGTCACGAACGAGGAAGTCTTTCACACGGGTGCGTTTCGCGTGCTACAGGTGAATGCGGAGGGAGATGCGCCGCCGTACGGGTTGATTGCGTATGAGTGGAGAAGCGACTCGGCGTGGAAGATGATTGTGGTGAATTTGGCGGACGGGACTTGTCAGGGGCGGATACCGCTCGCGGGACAGGTGGACGCGGGAGCGCAGTACGTGTTCTGGGATCAGGTGAATGATGTGAAGTATCCGCGGAGTGGGGCGGAGCTACAGACGGTGGGACTTTTTGTGAGGCGGGATCGGTTTGAGGCGCACTTGTTTGATATTACGAACGCTGGGTAGCGCAAGAAACGCAAACCTGGAACATTTCACGGAGAACACCGAGAAAAGCGGGGGGCACGGAGAAGTGCGGGCGGGGCGCAGTTTTGAGGTCGGCCAGACTGCTGCTTGATGTGAACGAGGTTAGGTGGCAAAGCGGCAGCCTGCTGCCGCAGTCTAAAGGTGGGCGTGCTTGTTCGGGTGGACTTGGGTGTTCGGCGTTGGTGGATGGCGCGCACCCTTTCTAGATGAAAACGGTGCGGCACCCGGGAATGCAGAAGCGGTTAATTCACTACTAGCTTCAGGAAGTTGGGCATGCTGACGGTGCCGCCGCCGCTGGTCGTGGCGGTCAGCGTGATGAAGTAAGTACCTGCGGGCGTGATGCCGTTGGGACCTTTCGCTGGGCCGCCACTGCACGCCGCGCCTCCTAGAATCACAATCAAGACCAAAGCGAAAGCGATCCCCGCGCGAGGATTGCGCCGGAACGTCCAGCTGGCGCCTGAGAGCGCAAGCGTGACAATCAGCAGCGCTAAGCCGCCTGTGCCGCCGGGAAGTGGGGGCAGCGCGGGAAGCGAACCCGAACTGGGGCTGTTGGTCGAGGTGCCTTTGCAGTAGGTCTGGATCGCGAAGGCGACTTCGGTGGAACCGGTGCCGGAAAGCGTGATCGAGCTCGGCACCGCAGTGCATGTGATCGTCGGCGAAGAAGTGGAGCAGCCAAGCTGGACGGTGCCGGTGAATCCTGGCACCGCCGTAATGATAAGGCCGTAATAGGCAGTGCCGCCGGGAACCGACGTGGCGGTATTCGAGCCCCCCGATGGAATCGAGATCACGATCGGAGAATTGACGCCTGCGCCGGTGAGAGCGACTTTATGCGGACTTCCCTGCGCGGTGTCCGTGATGACGAGGTTGCCGTTCACAGGCTCGGTGCTGGTTGGCGTGAAGGTGACGTTGACGGTGCAGGTGGCGCTCGCAGCGAGCGTGGTGCAGTTATTCGTCTCTGCGAACGTTGCAGGCACGGAGACGGTCGAGACGGTGACCGAGGTAGTTCCGGTGTTCGTTATGGTCACGACTTGAGCCGGACTCGTGGTACCGATCACTTGCGTGAAAGTGAGGCTCGCCGGCGAAACGGTGATCGTACCTGTAGCCGCGGTTCCGGTGCCGGAGACGGCGACAGCCTGCGGGCTGCCGGTGGCGGTATCGGTGATGGTCACGTTGCCGGTGTAGGCCTGCGCAGCGGTCGGGGTGAAGGTCACGTTGATGGAGCAGCTGGCATTCGCAGCGAGAGCGGCGCAGTTGTTTGTCTGCGCAAACCCGGTGGGCGCGGTGACGCCAGAGACGGTGACCGACGATGTGCCGGTATTTGTGACGGTTATGGTTTGCGCGGCGCTGGTCGTGTTCACGGCCTGCGAACCGAAGGTCAGCGACTTGGGCGCGACGGTAATCGTGGTGGTCCCGCCGGTGGCTGTTCCAGTAAGTGAAGAAGTGACGGTGAGATTATTCGTGCTGCCAACGGTGGTGTAATTCACGGTGAGGGTACCGGTCGCAGGACCCGCCGCCGTGGGCGCGAATGTAACCTGAATGGTGCAGCTCGAACCGTCGTTGCCGGCGGGATTCAGGCCGTCGTCACAATTTGTGGTGTCCGTGAATCCGGCGTTAACGGTAATGTTGCCAAGATCGACGGCTTCGGTACCGACGTTGGTAAGCGTAAAGGTGACCGGTTCGCTGGTTGATCCGACAGCGACAGAACCGAAGTCTTGACTGGTGGGTGTCAGCGTCAGGTCGGTCGAGGAGAAACTGCCGCTCTTGATGAAGACGTTCGAATCGAGCGCGTAGTCGTTGGCATCCGCGATGGCGAGCTTGATGTGATTGGTCTGATTCGGCGTAACCGTGGCCTGAGCGGGGAAGACGACAGTCAGGCCATCCATTTCAGTGTCCACCGGAGCGACGTCAGGAGGAAAAAAATCGTTGTTGATGTAGTCGCCGGCGTTGGAGTCAAGGTTCACGTTATTGATAGAAACCGGCGTGGTTGTACCGGGAATGAAAGCAATGTTGTTACCGTTAAGAAAGAAGCCGAACACGTCGTTAAACTGCCCGACATACTCATTATATTCGTCGGAGGAAAACACGTATTGGAAATTCAGAGTTGACGAGGTGGGAATGAAGTCGAACTCGAGAATTGCGGCGTCGTTCGTTGTAATGGGTGTTCCGGTATTGTTCCCAACGTTGGCGAGCGTAGTGAGATCGGCGTCCCCCGGCTGGCCGTTTTCACCGTCGATATTGTCGCTGCAGTTTGGACCAGCGACGTTGCGGACAGAACCGGTGCTGAGCACGATCCCGCTGGTGAAACCTATGATGTTAGACGTGGTGGAGAAGGTGCCCGCGGCGCGATTCGCACCCGTGTAGGTAACGTTGCTGACGGTGACGCCCTGTCCGACCAGGGCTTGCGCGAGGGCCGTGGGAGTCAGTTTAGAGTCGGTCAAATCGTCGAGCGTGAAAGCCAAATCAGAACCATATCCCTGCATCGGGATGATAATTCCGCCTTCTGGGTCGTCATCAGCGACGGAAATGTTGGCGTCCAGTTCCTGGCAAGCCGTGGTGGCGGTGAAGGAAACGAGAATATTGCACGTCTGTCCCGGGGTCAATTGAGTGCACGTCGTGGTAGCGGTAAATCCCGGAACAACATTCCCATCGTCGTCAAGAGCCGAGACACCGCTAAAATTCACGGTGGTATCTTCGGAGTCGTTGATCAGAACAATCAGGAAAGGCTTTGTTGAGCCATCGATTCGCTGCTTGTCGTTGAATCCGCCCCAATCGGCGGCAATTGTGCCGGTGTCGATGAGGTACTGTGGCGCGATACCGTCCGTTGCGGAAGCCTTGAATCCCTTTTTCACGCGGAGCGTCGAAGCGGGATGGCTACCGTGCTTCGGCTTCGAACTGGGCCCACTGTAGGGCTGGGCGTTGCGGAGGACTTGCGCTGAGACGCTGGTGGTGGGTGCGAAGAAGGCGACGAGAGCGAAAAACAGAACAAGAGAGATTGAGCATAGCTTTCGCATCGGAAACTCCTAGTAGGAGGCCTGGATAAGCGGGGGCAAACGCTGGGAGATTTTGCTATCGGGGCCAGCACAGGGTCAAGCTGAAAGTTTCTTTGGGATTGAAAACGGCGAAGCAGTTCACTAACATCGCGCACCTTGCAAACAGGCCCGATGGACAAGGTTCGCGGCGAAGAAAAAGCGGTAGTGTCGGCGGGCGCGGCGCAACTTCGCCAGATCGGGTTCCTTCCTCTTCTCGCAATTTTTTACGGATATACGGCCGGTGGTCCGTTCGGATACGAGGCGATCTTCACCGACTCGGGGCCGGGCATGGCGCTGGTGTTTCTCACGTTTGTGCCGCTGTTCTGGAGCATTCCGATTTCGATGGCATCGGCGGAGCTGAACAGCTTGCTGCCGGTGCAGGGCGGATTTTATCGATGGAGCCGCGCGGCGTTCGGCGATTTCTGGGGATTTCAGTGCGGATGGTGGAACTGGACCGGCACGTTCTTGCTGAACAGTTTGTATGGCGTGCTGGTGATGGACTATTTGAGTTTGTACCTGCCGTGGATCACGGGAACGGTGAAGTGGGAAGGCGCCTGCCTGGTGCTGATCATTCTGGCGCTGCTGAATGCGCGCGGGATTCAAGTGGCGGGCTGGCTTTCGGTGGCGCTACTGGTGGCGGTGATGATTCCGGTGGCGTGGATGTGCGTGATCGCGCTGTTTCACCTCCACCACAATCCGGTGGTGCCGTTCACGCCGCCGGGCAAACCGTTTGGAAGCGTGTTTGGGCGCGGGCTGGCGCTTGCGATGTGGAACTACGCGGGTTACGAGCAGCTATCGAGCATGACCGGCGAGATGAAAAATCCGCAGAAGATGTTCGTGCGGATTCTGGCGTGGAATACGCCGATGAATATCTTGACGTACATTCTGCCGACGACGCTGGCGATCGCGATGCTGGGCAATTGGCAGGAGTGGAAGACGGATTACATCGTGACGGCGGCGAAGTTGATTGGCGGGCCGCTGCTGGGCGGGGCGATGCTGCTGGCGGCGATGGTGGGGTCGCTGTCCCTCGCGAACAGTACGATTCTCTACACGACGCGAATTCCGGCGACGATGGCGGAGGATGGGTACCTGCCTTCGTGGCTGGGGAAAATTCATCCGCGGTTTCAGACGCCGGTGCGGGCGATTTTTGTTTCGGCGGTGATTTACTGCGTGCTGGCACGATATCCGGTGGAAGATCTGGTGAATATTTACATCTGGACGCGGATTGCGACGACGCTGCTGACTTTGTTTGCGGCGTGGCGGATGCGGCGGAAGGCACCGGATGCTCCGAGGAGTTTTCGCATTCCGGGCGGAACGCTGGGGCTGGCTTACGTGATCGTGTTTCCCGTGATTTTGTGTGCGGTGAAAGTGGCGCAGAGCGAGGACTACGTAATGAAGTACGCGCCGCTGTTACTGTTGACGGGGCCCGTGGCGTATGCGGTGTTGCGGTACGGATTTAAGCTGGTGCCGAAGGCTGACGGTGCGAGGGCGAGAGTGTGAGGTGTTCGAGGCTTTAGTGTGGTGAGGCTGGCTTGTGTGGCAAAGCGGCGGCTTGCCGCCGCACTCGAAAGGGTGGGTCGCCGGCCGAATACATACCTCGCTGAGGTGACGTGGGTGGCGCGCACCCTTTTGGGACGAAAACGGTGCGGCACCCGGAAGGGATTAAGACGGAAGTTACGCGATGCGAGTGCCGCCTTCTTTTTCGGAGATGGTTTTGGCTTGTGTGAAGAGCAGCAAGTAATCCTGCCCGCCTGACTTGGAATCCGTGCCTGACATATTGAAACCGCCGAACGGGTGTGCGCCGACCATTGCGCCGGTGCACTTGCGGTTCATGTAGAGGTTGCCGACGTGGAATTCCTCGGCTGCCCGTTCGACCTTTTCCGGGTTGCGCGAATAGACGGCGCCGGTGAGGCCGAACTCGCTGTCGTTGGCCATCGAGAGAGCGTCGTCGAAGTCTTTCGCTTTGGTGATGGCGAGGACGGGACCGAAAATTTCTTCCTGGAAGATGCGCGCCTTGCGGTCGACGTCGGCGATCACTGTAGGCTCGACGAAGTAGCCCTCACCTGCGGCGCGACTGCCACCGGCGACGAGGCGTCCTTCTTTTTTGCCGACGTCGATGTAGCCGAGGATCGCAGTCATGGCGGCCTTGTTGATGACCGGGCCCATAAAGTTCGACGGATCCTCGGGCGAGCCGACTTTGAGCTTCTTCACGCGGTCGACGAGTTTCGAAACAAATTCGTCGTAAATCTTTTCGGAAACGATGGCGCGCGAGCAGGCGGAACACTTCTGCCCCTGGAAACCGAAGGCGGACATCGCGACGCCTTCGACGGCGAGGTCGACGTCGGCTTCTTCGTCGACGATGATCGCGTCTTTGCCTCCCATTTCGAGCACGGTGCGCTTGATCCAGACCTGGCCGGGCTGGGTGCGAGAAGCCTGCTCGGCGATCCGGAGGCCGGCTTCCTTCGAACCGGTGAAAGCGATGTAGCGCGTCTTCGGGTGGTTGACGAGCGCTTCGCCAGCCGTGGAACCGGGACCGGTGAAGTAACTGACGACGTCGCGCGGCACGCCGGCTTCGTAAAGGATGTCGACAAAGATCGCGGCGATTGTCGGCGAATCGCTGGAGGGCTTCACGACAACCGTGTTGCCCGTAACGATCGAAGCCATAGTCATACCGCCCATGATGGCCGCGGCGAAATTCCAGGGCGGAATCACAACGCCAACGCCGAGCGGAATATAACGGAGATGGTTGCGCTCACCGCCAAACGGGTGCAATTTCTGCTTTCCGCCGAGGCGGAGCGCTTCCCTGCCGTAAAACTCAGCGAAGTCGATCAGCTCGCCAATGTCGGCCTCGGCTTCGGGCCAGGTCTTGCCGATTTCCAGAGTAAGCCAGGCGTCCAGTTCGAGGCGGCGCTTGCGGAGAATATCGGCGGTGCGATAGAGGCAGGCAACGCGCTCCTCGACGGGGACGCGCTTCCAGCGTTCGAACGCGGCGGCCGCCTCTTCGACGGCTTCGTTGGCCATCTCGACGGTGGCCTTCTGGAAGATACCGATCACCTGATCGGGCTTGGCGGGATTGGAGGAGATGATCTTGTCGGTGGTGGTCACGTTCCGGCCGCCGATGGTGAGCGGATATTCGCGGCCGAGCTGCGTTTTCACGAGGGCGAGTGCGTCTTCCATTGCCTTGCGGTTCTCAGGCTTGGTGAAGTCGATGAACTTTTCGTTCACGAACTCACCGCGGTCCATGTTGACGGAGCGGGGCGTATTGGTCGCCGTGGAAGTCATATAAGCGTGTCCTCTCTGGAGATGCGAAGCTCGATAGTTAAGACACCATTCTATCTCCGCGTGAGAGAGGCGGGCAAGACGGCGCGGTCTGCGAGTGGGCGGAGCGGGCCCGCCTTTGCGGCCGCGGCATGATTTTAAATTGGTACAATCCGGTTTTTGGCGAAGAATGCGCGGCTCTTTCACTCAAGCGAGACATCCAATATGCGGAACTTCCGTCAGGCCATTTTGGCAATAGCAATTGCAGGGGCGCTTGCGGCCACCGGTTGCACGTCAGCGTATTACAAGACGATGCAGAAGCTGGGCATGGAGAAGCGCGACATCCTGGTCCAGCGAGTGAAGGATTCGAAGAAGGACCAGGAAGACACCAAAGAAAAGTTACAAACGACGATGGAGAGCTTTCAGGCCCTGACGGGATTTCAGGGAGGGTCGCTCGAGAAGTCCTACAAGAAGCTCAGTAGCGACTATGAAAGCGCGGCCGACCAGGTGGGAAAGCTCCACGACCGGATCCAATCGATCGACAAGGTAAGCAACGACCTGTTTACCGAGTGGCAGGGCGAAATCAACCAGATGAGCAACGCGAAGCTGAAGGCGCGGAGCGCGGCGATGCTGAAGGATTCACAGGCGCGCCAAGCCTCGTTCATGAAGGCCATGAGAAATACGGAGACGAGGATCGCTCCGGTGATGACGGCGTTTCACGACCAGGTACTCTTCCTGAAGCATAATCTTAAT
>Ga0210391_10001508_pt1 | contig 21086 bp, 13 predicted proteins | sample IncBWC12OmetaG_FD_160573 | JGI IMG/M metagenome (GOLD analysis project Ga0210391, IMG submission 160573) | Forest soil microbial communities from Barre Woods Harvard Forest LTER site, Petersham, Massachusetts, United States - Inc-BW-C-12-O ...
TGGAGGAAACATTAGCGTTCTAGCGCGCCTCAAGCCTGGCGTCACTCGAGCCCAGCTGGCTGCTCAAATGAATATCGTGACGCGGGACTTGCAGCGGGATTATGCACGTGGTTTCAACGGGCAAGTGATTCTCGACTTTTTGCCTTACAAGCGAGTGATCGGCACGGAAGTCCGTCCCCATTTGTTATTGCTTCTCGGTGCCATCGGCTTTGTGCTGCTCATTGCCTGCGCCAACGTGGCTAACTTGTTTCTCTCTCGAGCTGGTTTGCGAGGCCGTGAAATCGCCGTGCGCATCGCCATGGGCGCATCGCGCTGGCGGCTGTTCCAGCAATTGCTGACAGAAAGCATGCTCATTGCGCTCGCTGGAGGCGCGGCCGGACTACTGGTTGCATATCTGGGACTTGGTTCGCTGCTCGCCATTGCACCTGCCGACTTGCCGCGCGCTTCCGATGTTCATCTGGACGGCTGGATTTTCGCATTCACGTTTCTTGTCTCGCTCCTCACGGGAGTTCTTTTTGGCCTCGCTCCAGCGCTCGAAGCCAGCCGTGCCGGCATCAATGAGGCCCTCAAGGAAGGCGCTGGACGCGCCAGCGCCGCTCGTGGACGCGCGCTGCTCCGCAAGTTGCTCATCGTTGGCGAGTTCGCAATCTCCCTTGTATTGCTCACCGGCGCGGGCCTGATGATCGCCACATTTTCAAAATTGCTTCATACCGATCCGGGCTTCAATCCTCACCGTATGTTGTCTGTGCAGTTCTGGCTGATTGGCTCGAAGTACGATTCCACCGCGCAGATCGAAAGTTTCAACCGCGCGCTAGTTCAAAAGCTTGAATCTGTACCCGGCGTAGATGCTGCCGCGGTTATCGCTGCCGGCCTGCCGCTCGAACGCGGCGGAAATAATGGCGTGCGTATGCCTGGGTCCACGGATTGGGACAGCACGGACTACCGGGAAATCACTCCTGGATTTTTCCGCGCCATGGGCATCCCTTTGCGGTCAGGCCGCGACTTTTCCAATTCAGATTCAGAGACAGCCGGCAAGGTTGTGATCGTTAATGAAGCGTTTGCTCGCGAGCATTTCTCAGGACGCAGTCCGCTCGGCGAGCACATTTTCCTCGGCGATGATCCGTCTGAAATCGTAGGCGTGGTTGGCGATGTAAAGTCTTACCTTGACGAGCCAGCACCTTCGACAACCTTTATTCCGGCAGCGCAAGCTTTCTACAGGACGTCAAAGGTGTTTGAAGGCTGGTATCCGCGGAGCATCGTGGTCCGTGCTAGCGTCGACCCCACAAGCCTCAGTCGCGACGTGCGTGACGCCGTTTCCTCGATGGATCCGATCGTGCCTCTGGGCGCCGTGCGCTCGATGGACCAGGTTCTTTCTCGCTCCCTGGCCCTTCGCAACTTCATGATGTTCCTGCTCAGTCTTTTCGCCGCACTGGCTCTAACTCTGGCAACTGTCGGCATTTACGGTGTGATCTCCTACGCTGTTTCTCAGCGCACGCGCGAAATCGGCGTGCGCATGGCATTGGGAGCACGTCCCGGCGATGTCCTGCGGCTTATCTTGGGAGAAGGACTGAAGCTGGTACTCGCTGGCGCAGCGCTTGGCATTATCTTCGCGCTGCTCGCGACTAGATTTATCGAGACAATGATCTACGGTGTGAGTGCCACTGACCCGCTTATCTTCCTCTCCGTCCTCACGCTTCTTGTCGCAGTGTCGCTCGCTGCGTGCTACGTTCCTGCACGCCGCGCAATGCGCGTCGATCCCATCGTCGCTCTTCGCTACGAATAACCGCCAATGCGCCACAGGGAATTTTTCTCTTGGGGATTTCTGGCGAAAAGTAGCCGGAAGTTTGATAGACAGCAAGGCAAGTGCTATTGGTTCCGAGTGTAAATCTCTGTCCAGGGCTCAAGTAGGATGATTGGAGATTGTGGAGAGTCTACATCGACGTGAATCTTTAGCGTCTTAAGGTCAGGCGACAGCTCCCATTTTTGCTTGGTGTGAATTTGAACAGCAGGTCCATTATTCTGGGGACGAGTAGTAACAAGCGAGTCCAGGACGAGGTAATTTTTCTTAAGCTGCCCCTTGCAAGTGCCCTTGACCCCGCCTGGACTTACGTACACACCCTCACGACCGTCAAGTGGATATTGGTAGGTGTTCGTGCGTCCGTCTTCTACCTCAGTGATCCCAATTGAATTTTCGGATTGAACGACGGTGAGTGTCTTGAGAGATTCTTTCGATGTGTTCCCGGATTTCTTACTCGGCGTTAACGAGTACGAACCGGAAAAATCGATTCTGTCCGCAGCATAGATGGTCGCCGCCGCACAGAGGGCCGCACAAGAAAGTAAACGCGCTAGTAATTTCATGCTCGATAAGCACTAGCACACCGAAATGGGTTCCGGCAATTGTTAAAGCAAGGATCTAGAAGGTTAGCGATCCGATGAATCAGAATCAGGACAGTGGAACGGGTCGTCGATTTCTCGAATGTGGCTTACTGGGCCGGGGATGATATTGTCTCAATGGTTGGAGGAGACCATTCCTTTGCGACGTAGAGATTTTATAAAAAGTGCTGCTGTCGTTGGCGTGGCCGCAGAACTGGCTATAGGTGGAGTGCGGGCGAACGTTCCCGCCCACAACTGGGGAAACTACGACTTCGGATCCGGTCCCCGCGTGACCGATCGACTCAATCAGGGTCCGTTCCCTCAATACCCACCGGATGCCGTCATTCCCACCGACGACGTGGTGATGACCACTACTCCTTCCGAAGACGTCGTGCCCAACTATGGCATGGGATTGGTCACCTATATCACGGCAGACAGTGGCACGGAGGAAATCAAGTCCGACAATATTTCTCAGGCGATCGAAGACCTGGTTAAATTTCCTCTGGGACAGCAGCTTTATGTGCGTCCGACATGGAGGGAAATACAGCCGCGGCCAGGGCGCCTGGAACTCCCCGGCTATCTGAAGCTCGTTTTTGCATTGGCGAAGCAGAATAACAAGCGAATCGGATTCCGAGTTCAGATGTGCGCTCCGGACTATACACACGAACCAGCCCTCCCGGATTTCGTTCTCGAAAAAGTGCCAAAAGTGGATTTGGTGCTTACCGATCAGGAAAACAGCGCTTCGGCGAAAAGATATCTACAGAACCCGCACTCGCGTTATCAGCCCCGGTATGACGATCCTTTTTTTCAGCAGGCATTCAAAGACCTGGTCGGCCTACTGGCAGCGGAATTCAACGGCAATCCGCTCATCGAGTATATGGATACCTTCATGTACGGCTTTTGGGGGGAAGGGCACACCTGGCCGTTTGGCAACAATCCTTTCCCCAACTATCAAACAGCCGAGCGCACCTGGACGAGCATGCTCGAAGTCCAGCTCGAGCACTTTTCGAAGACTCCTCTGCTGACCAATACGCAACCGGACTTCAGCCGAGTTGGCAATTCAGAACTATTAGATCGCACCGTTCGCAGCAACAATTGGATTCGGAGCGATACCATTTTTATCGAGAACGAGCAGATTGAAGCGCTCAGCAATCGTCCGCCCTGGACCGCGGCCTTGCTCGAGCAGGGACTCCCGGGTAAACCTCCCGATTCAGGCGTTGCCTATGAAGGAATATCTCCGGCCGAGAACATGATTGCTCATGTGATGGATATCGGTGCGAATTATTGGTCGCTCTGGAATTTTCACCAGATCAACGCAAAGAATCTGATGAGCTACTACCAGGCTTATCCGGCGGCGTTCGACCGAATCAGTCGCCGAATCGGCTATCGCGTGCGCCCATCTTTCATCTGGAGTTATAAGGACGATGGCTACACGGGGCTAATTATAGGCTTCGCGAATGACGGCATCGCGGGTGTGCCGGGGATATTGAGGGTGACCGTCGAGAGCCAGGACGGAAAGGTGCTCCAGAGCGGTTGCCTGGACGCGGGTTACCCGTTACCGGGCAAGATTCGGCAGGCCCAGTTCGTGCTTCCGAACGTCACTGATTGGAAAGGACTAAAACTTAGAGCTGAGATAGAGGTTAAGGGAGTGCGCTATCCCGTGCGCTGGGCTTGTCGCCAGAAGCTAAACGATGACGGGTCGCTCACACTGCGTTCCAACCTCCCTCAGCAGGTCTAGTCTGTGCTTGTTCCGCTCCTGCAAGCTCTGGCGCTTGGGCCTCGACGCGGCTGTCCGATTTCCACACGGATCCCTTATTGTGCGGCGGCTCCGGCGGAAATCACAGGAATCAAGATCGCCGAGGGATGCTCGGCGTCGTGCAGGATCGTGTTGGTGGCAGAGACAAACTCGCGGCCGGTCGCTTGATCCGCGCCGGTGTTCAGGTTGCGATCGAAGCGTGGGAAATTGCTGCTGGAAATCTCCAGGCGAAGGATGTGGCCCTTCTTAAAGACGTTGCTAGTAGCCCACAGGTCCACGGTGACTTTGTAAACCTGATCGGGATTCATCAGTTCGGGCCTCTCCTGCGAATCGCGATAGCGCATGCGAAGAATTCCGTCGGTGAGATTTGTAGCAAAGCCGCTGGGCGAGACGTCCACGAGCTTCGCCGTGAAATCGGTGTCCACGGCAGAAGATTTTGCCCACAGCTCAAGCGTGACCGGTCCAGTGACTTCCATATCCTCGGCAAGCGGCTTGGTGGAATAGACAAGTACGTCCTCGCGATTTTCCGCGGCACGCTGATCGCGCGGACCCGGCTCAAAGTGCTCCATGTCGCAGCAGAGCGAACCGCCGATGGTCGGCACAGGGTTGGCTGGATCGTATGTGAACTTGTCCGACGCTTCTTTTTTTGGTGGCGTGAGGGAAAGGGCACCATCGCCGCGTAGCGAATTGGCCGAGCCAGCCGAATGCAGGAAGTATTGGGTGGATTTGGCTTGCGGCAGAGGCCAATCCGATTCTTTGTGGTACGAATTCTCGCCCATAACAAAAACGTGCACGGGCTTGCTCACGTCCGCAAATTCGTTCTGCGCGCCCTTGAAGAGATAGTCGTACCAGGCAAGCAGAACCTCCGTGGAAGGAAATTTGATGGCTTCATCGCCGAATTCGACGTCGCCGATGCGCCGCCCAAACCCGGCGTGGCCGCCGATCTGTACCAGCAGGCGCTGGCCGTTGCGTGCCGCTTCCGTGCCGCCGCGCGCCTTGATTCCCATGTAATTCCTAAGCGTACCGGTCAAAAAAATATCGTACCAGGCGCCGATGTGCAGAGCGGGGACCTGGATGTCCGAAAAATGCTCCTCGATCGACCACTGCTTCCAATACGCGTCATAGGAGGGATGCTCCAGCCAATCGAGGTAATACGGCGCAAGGTGGGCCGTCGAGTCGGCGCCCGCTGGCAGCGCCGCGTAATTGAACGCCGGGTAGTGAGTGAGCGGAAGCGTGGGCGCGCCCAGCAGAGCGTTGGTGTCTTTCTCAATCAATCGCCAGAGCGTGTTCGTCGCGAGTTGCGTCGTCCAATTTTGGTCGAACCATTGCTCCAGAGCTCCGCCCTGATACGTCCAGCCATCGTGATAGTTGCTGGCCGTGTCCACAGGACAGATTCCAGCAAGATGCGGAGGATGGGCCATTGCGGCGAGCAACTGTGTGGCGCCGACGTAGGATCCGCCCGTCATGCCAACCTTGCCATTTGAGAATGGCAGCGCAGCGGCCCATTCGACCGCGTCGTAGCCGTCCGCCGATTCGTGCCGGAACGGGTACCACTCGCCTTCCGATTCGTAGCGCCCACGAACGTCTTGCACGATCACAACATAGCCGTGCGTGGCAACTTGGTACGCCGGCGCAGCCGCCCAGCCGACGCTCTTGTCGTACGGCGTGCGCATGAGAATGACCGGAAATGTCCCGTCAGCTCTCGGACGGTAAATGTCCGAACGGAGCGTAACGCCGTCACGCGTTTTCATCGAGACTCCGTTCTGCGTGATGACGGCGAAGGTTTGCTGCGCGTGGACGCAGGGCGGCGCCGCCAGCCATACTGCGCAGACCATTAGGATTGTTTGTAAAATTCTTCGCTGAAACATAACCGTCTCCTTGCGCGAAATGTAAGTGAAGTAGCGCGCATTAAAATCCGCATTTTAAGCCACAAGTAGGTTTGCAATTTCCTGCCGACTTTATAGCGCTTCCCTGAGAAATAAAATGCTTAGAGTCGCCTGGAAGAGCTGCCGCGATAGAATGGATCATCATTTGGGATTCGTCCCGAGTGCGAGTGCGAGTGCGAGTGCGAGTGCGACAGGAACGAGGGGGCGATCCGGATCGACCAGGAGCCAGGCTGCGGAACTGAGAAAGGCCAGAGCGGCAGCGACCAGAAAAGAAGTGGTCCATCCGAAATGTACGGCGATGAGCGGAGTCAGTGACGCGGTGACGGCGCCACCAAGTTGCCCGCCCATATTCATGAACCCAGACACCGAGCCCGAAAAGGGGCCACCAATGTCGGCGGTGATGGCCCAAAAGGAACTCTGAGAGAGGTACAACGCACCGGCTCCGCCAGCGAGAATGACACTCGCCAATGGCGCATTGTCGACGATAGATCCGCATGCGAGAAAAATGCCAGTAAGGCCCAGTCCGACGGCCGCGACGCCGCACCTGCCCGCTCTCCGACCTTCGCGCTTCGTCAGGAAGTCAGCGACTAAGCCGCCCACAGCGCAGCCGAGTGCCATAGCGAGAAAGGGAAGTGTGGCGTAGAAGGCGCTAGACTTCAGATTCATTCCTCGCACTCGCGCAAGATAGATAAAAAACCACGCGAAGAAGATCCAAGCTACGTAGCCATAACCGAAATAGCTGAGAGTAATTAACCAGACCTCGCGATGCTTCAGAATGCTGCCCCACGGTACCGGCGCGGAGACATGTTTTCGCGCCGAAGGCTGTGTCCCGCCGCCGGGGAGGTGTTTTGCCAATGAGAGACCACTGCGAATCGTTGCCAACTCCGACGCGGAAACCAGTGGATGCTGATCGGGCGAGTCTCGGGAGATGAGGTACCAGACCAGTCCGACGGCCAGACCAAGGAGTGCGCAAATCCAAAAGGAAGTGCGCCAATCGTGATGAATCATGATGTAGGTGATTAAGGAAGGAGAAGCGGCGGAGCCCACTCCGACTCCAGCGAAGATCAGTCCATTGGCAAGGCCGCGCTCTTGGGTGGGTATCCAGCGTGCGACGAATTGATTCGAGCAGGGATACATGACGGCTTCGCCGGCTCCGAGAAGAAAGCGCGCCAGCAAGAGAAGCAGAAGCGGCTTCCGCAGGCCCGTGGGCACGGCGGCAGTGAGCGCGGTGAAAATGCCCCACCAGATGACTCCGCCGGCCAGGACGCGACGCGGCCCCCAGTGGTCGGAGAGCCAGCCTGCCGGAGTCTGAAAGAGCGCGTACCCGAGCAGAAAAACAGTGGAGAGCAGGCCGAACTGAACATCGCTGAGATGATAGTCGGCAGCGAGCCGCGGTCCGGCAATGGATAGGTTTACGCGGTCGAGGAAGGCAACGGCGCTTAGAACGAAGAGCCATCCGATGAGTAGCCAGCGGATGCGAGTTGGGGGTTGAGATGATGGATCGGTCATTTGGATCGGACTTGTAACATCGGGCTTGCCGAGTGGGGCGCAGCAGCGCTGCCCCCTACAAGGCGGGACGAACGCTCACGCCGAATGGGCGCGGAAGAGTTGGACCAGATGGTCGGCGATAATTTTTTCTTCGCCTGGTTGCAGCATAAAGGAATTCATGCCGAGGCCGTTGGGATTACTCGCCAGGACAATCGAAGGCTCGCCGCCTCGGAGCGCCTTGTACGCGTCTTTAGGATCGAGAGAAATGTGGCTGGGATCCCATTTGATATCCATGTGCGGGACGTGATTGGCGACGTCTGGAACGGAATAAGTTGTGGTGACACCCGGGATGCGGGTGATTTGGGCCGAGATGGATTCGAGACGCCGCTGCCATTCCTTGTTGAGCGCCTCGTGATCTTCGTTCAAATACAGCTCTAGCGCTTTAACCATGCCGATGATTTCTTCTTTGCCGACTTTGGCGCAGCGGCCCAGCGTGTCTTCGTGCGGACTGTTGTTGAGCAGCGCGTTGGCCACGAGATCTCGACGGCCGATCAAGAGGCCGGCACACTGCGGGCCGCGAATGGCCTTTCCACCGCTAAAGGCGGAGAGGTCGTAGCCCATGTTGGCGTAGTCCCAGAGGTGCGAGACCGGAGGCGTGTCGGCGGCGGCGTCGATGAACGTCGGGATGTTCAATTCCTTGCCAAGCTTCGCCCATTCATCGACTTTGATCTGTCCGGTCGCGTTGGCGAAGTTCGTGAAATGCAGCATGGCTGTTTGCGGATTGACGGCTCTGCGTAGTTCGTCCGTGGTTTCGATGACGACGAGCTTAGCGCCGGTGGCGCGGAGTTGATGATCGAATGGGCTGCGATGAGATTTCTGGATGATGACTTCGGATTTCATTCCAGTGATGTCGGGAAGCTGCTCGATGAATTTGGGATTGTCTCCGGTGAGAATGCCGGCGAGGCCGGATTGCATGGCCGCCGCCGCGCCAGAAGTGACTAGCGCCGTGTAACCCTCCGGAAGTTTGAGCATTTCGGCAATCCGTTTTCCTGCTGCGACTTCCAGGTCGGGAATGCTGCAGAAGTGCTGACCCGCGAGAGCCATGACGGCTTCGACCTCGGGGCGCGCCAGGGAGCCGCCTAAAACTGTCATGGTTCCCTGGCCGTTGATGACGGTGGTGACGCCGAGCTCCTCGTAGACGTTACCCGAGGCGCCGAAGCCAGAAATTTTTGCAGCGCCGGCGCCCGCAACTGGAACGGGAGCGCTGGCGAAAAGGCCTCTGGCGCTCGACATAGCACCGGCTACGGCTCCGGCCATGACGCCGAGGCTGCTCATGAAGGTACGGCGAGTGGACTTCAGATTGAGTGGCATCGGTTTTTCTCTCCTCTAAGCAAATCGCTACTTACGAACGACGGCGGCGGTGCAGTTGATTTCGACCAGTGAGTCGCCGGGGAGACTTGCAACCGCGACGGTGGTGCGCGCCGGGCCGCCATTGGGGAAATAGGTCTTGAAGACAGCGTTCATGCCGTCGTAGTCGTTGATGCTGCCAAGGTACACGGTGAGTTGGAGAATGGAGTCCATCGTGCCTCCGCCGGTTTCAACGGCAGTCTTGACCCCTTCCATAACGCTCTTCGTGTGATTGGTGATGTCCTTGGGGAACTCAGCTTTGTTGTGGGAATGCGCGCCGATTCCAGCGATATAGATGACACCGTTGTGGACGATGAGCGGAGTGATGAAACCTGGGCCGGCGGGCTTACCATCGATATCGAGCTTCTTGACTCCGCCAGTTGCCTGCGCGTCGGCAGCCGACGGCAGTGCCACCGCGGCAAGACCCGCGCCAGGAAGCAACGCGGCAATTCGGCTCCCAAAAGCTCTGCGAGTAAAAAGATTGGAAAACATTTTATTTTTCCTCCTTATGATTTAATTCCGAAACATTTGCTTTTACGGCAACGCAAAACTGAAAATATCGTTTCCCGATGCGATGGCGACGTATTGCTTTCCGAGGACTGCGTAGCTCATCGGAGAAGCGTGAAACCTTTGGCCTGTGGTGAAGTGCCAGAGCGGCTTGCCGGTTTTTGCATCCACGGCTTCGAACGATTCCGAGTCGTCGCCGAAGAAAACCAGGCCGCCTGCGGTGGTCATCGTACCCCCCGCAGAACCGCCGTCGCCTATTTGGGGATACCGCCATTCGATCGCAGCGGTATCAAGGTTATAGGCGAGCAGAATTTTTTCACGCGTGCGGTCGGGCGCGCGTTTGACGCCGGTCGAATAGTACGTGCGGCCTTCGGCGAATTCTTGCGGCTTGCGATAAAAGATGCCGCACTCTTCGAGCGCGAGGAAGTAGAAAAGATGGGTGGCCGGATTATAGGAAGGCGAAAACCAGTTCGTTGCGCCAATCATGCTCGGGCAAATTTCGGTGCCTTTGTCGGACGGCTCCAAGCCGGTGCGAATCGGACGGCCCTGCGCATCGATGCCTTTGGCCCAGTTCAGCTTGGTGACAAAGGGAACGGCGGAGAGAAACTTTCCGTTCGTACGATCGAGGACGTAAAAAAATCCGTTACGATTCGCCTGCAGCAACAATTTTCGAGGCTGGCCCTGATAAACGGCATCGATGAGCACGGGAGTTTCGGTGGCGTCATAGTCGTAGAGGTCATGGGGTGTGAACTGAAAATACCATTTCATCTTGCCGGTGTCAGGATCGATTGCGAGGACGCAAGCGGTGTAGAGATCGTCGCCGGGGCGCGGCCCGCCGTCGAAATCGGGGGCGGCGTTACTGGTGCCCCAATAAATGGTATTGAGATCGGGATCGTAAGTGCCGGGCATCCAGGTGGTGGCGCCGCCGCGGAGATAAAGGTCGCCAGGCCAGCTGTCGGAACCGAATTCGCCGGGGCCGGGGATGGTCCATAAACGCCAGGCTTCCTTGCCGCTTTCGGTGTCGAAGGCGGCGACGAAACCGCGTACGCCGTCGTCTCCACCGGAGGTGCCGACGATGACTTTGTCTTTGACGACGAGAGGCGCGCTGGTGGCGCCGTAATTTTTGTTGCCTACGGCGTAGGCCACGTCCCAAAGAAGATGGCCCGAGCGAGCGTCGAGACAAACGAGATGCGCGTTGTCGGTTTCGAGAAAAACTTTGGAGTGCCAGATAGCGACGCCGCGATTGTGGTGTTGGGAAGCATCGTCGATGAGGCCTTCTGTGACCGGGCGCGAGTAGTGCCAAATAGCCCTCCCCGTGCGGGCGTCGAGGGCGAAAGCATCGTTGGCGGAGGTGACGAACAGGATGCCGTCTACGGCCACGGGCGTGACTTCGAGCCCGGTTGAGTCGCGCAGATGATATATCCATTGAGTGCGGAGATTGCCGACGTTCTCGGCCGTGATTTGCGCGAGGTTGCTGAAGCGGCGGCCGGTGTAGTCGCCATTGTAGGAGACCCAGTTTGCTCCAGGAGGCTGGGAAAGCAGATCTTCGGGCCGGACATCGATGGAGGTCGAAATGACGGCGGACGATTTATCTTGCCCATGGGAGAGCGCAGAGCCACTTAAAAGAATGGCGGCAAGCGCGACGGATTTGCTGAGCGCGCGAAGCAGGGTCACAGAGGCGATAGTGGGTACGCGAGTCACTCGTCAAGCGCTCCTAGAGGCGGCCGAACTGTTTCACAGCTTCTTGAATGGATTTCAGCTTTTCGATGGTTGCGTACATGGAATGCTCCTTGAAATCCATCTGCTGAGCGAGCTTGAGGGCGGCAGGCGCGGATGCGCGAGGCACAACGACAACACCATCCGCGTCGGCCACGATGATGTCGGCCGCATTCACGGAGACGCCGTCGCACACGACCGGGATATTGGCGCCAGCGAAGCGGTAGTGCGCCACCGAAGTGGATGGAACGATGCCGAGCGCGTAGACTGGGAACCCAATTTTCTGCAAATAAGCGACATCGCGGACGCCGCCGTCGATTACAGCGCCAGAGAAATTTCGCGAGTTCATGGCCGTGCCCATCAGTCCGCCCATTCCAGCGATGTCCGCTCCGTCTTCCACAACCATTACGTAAACGGAATTGGAAGAGCCATGATCGATGGCTGCGAGCATTCCGTCGAGTGCGTTCGGATCGTGGTTGGTTTCCTTCTTGAGAAGCACGGTCAGAGCGAAGCCCGCAAACTTGGTGGGGAAGATCGGGCGCATGTGATGGGACATATACATCTTGCGGCCAGTGATCTGTTCGAGCGCGTCGGAAACCGAGGCGACTTCCACGTGGCGGAAGCCGTCGAGCAACGAAGCGTCATCCGTAGCCGGCGTATCCACTTGATGGGTGCGAGCCAAGGGTGGCCCTACGGAGAGGCCGATGACAGCTATGGCAAAACTGCTGAACGCGACGGCCTGAACAACTCGGCGAAAATGTGCCGAACCAAATTGTGGCATCATCGGGATTCTCCGGCAGCTCGAGTGGCTGGACTGTAGCACTTCTTCGTGCTTGGCACTAGTTGCTGATAAAGGTTAATTCGATTGAATAGGGGCATTTGAGTCGATGACCCTCACTCTTCTTCTTCGTCGTCGTCGGTCTTTTTGCTCTTGGCTGCGTCGGTTTTCGTTCCGCGAGCGGCGGACATCAGAAAGCTGACGAGATCGTTCAACTCGTCACGATTGAGAGTGGCTGCGTAGTCTGCGGGCATCAGCGAGTCTGGCTGACGCGAAAAGCTTGCGAGCTCTGACTTCTGGAAAAGGTGGAAAGCGCCGTCGGGTGTCTGCAGTTGGAGCGAAAAATTGTCTTCGTTCCGCACGACGCCGGAATATTCTTTACCATCGCGCGTCTTCACGATCACCTTGCCGCCCAGGCGGTTTGTAGTGGTGGGTTTGACGATGGCTTGAAGAATCTGGTCCACAGAACGATTTGCGCCAAACCCAGAGAGTTCCGGGGCGATGAAGCCACCTGAACCTGCGATTGCGTGACACTCAGAGCATCGCGGCTTTCCGTAGAAGAGTTCCCGGCCTCTCTTCACGTCACCCGGGAACTTCGCGGAAACGTCCTTGCCCTGAAGCTGACGCAAATAGGCGACGACATTCTTGAGGCTGCTTCCGAGAGACGCGAAGCCAGGCATTCCTCTTGCTGGCACTCCGCCGGCAATGATCCGTGAAAGCTCGTCGTCGGAACGCCTCTGGGTTTTTTCACTCGTGGCAATATCCGGAGCGCGTTCACCGCCACGCCCATCCAAGCCGTGACATCCCGCACACCGCGATTCGAACACTTGCTGGCCATCGACATTCGACGTATTCGCGCGCTCAACGCCATTCGCGGAAGGCGGCGATTTCTGCGCCTGCGACGCGACTCTCTGCGTGCCTGCGAAGGCACATAGGAGCATGAACCCCAGGGCAGACGCTATGCGGGCGGCACGAATATGGTCAGCACGAGTCATAGATGACGCGATCTTAGGACATCCCCTCGCAGCATGCGTTGCGCAAAGTGTGATCCGACTGCGGACTGCGATTCCAGCAAATCAGTGATTCGAGCGGCTACGCACAGCGATGAGGGACACTTGTTCCAAGTCTTGAAAGTGACCTTCTTCGTCAGGTTTTCGATCGCTCGGCTTGATCTGCTGAACCGTGGTCTGCGCAGGCAAAACTCCGCCGAAATATTTGCGGTACACTTTTCCGAACGCCGCCGATTCCGATAAATCGTCCAGGTAAATTGTGGTTGAGACCACTTGGTCGAACTTCATGCCTGCTTCTTCCAGGTTGTCGAGAAGATTTCGCATCGTCTGGCGCACCTGGTCGGCAGTGGAAGCGGCGAAGACGCCGCCATTTGGTCCCGGGATGAAACCGCTCTTCGCCGAACAGTAAAGGGTGTCACCGGCGAACACACAGGGGCTCGCGGTTGGGCTTGGCGGCATGTTTTTCGGCCGGATCGCTTGTCGCTGGGCCAAGTCGCGGACTGCTACGCCGGTGTAGGCGATGCGCGCGCCTTCCGGGAGACTCGACACTTCGATCGTGGCGCGCCCCGGCGTATTCCCGAACTCAAAGCGTCGGGCGTAGTGTTCATTCATGATGCGGCTCGGTATTTCTGAAGTCAGGTAAGGATTCACGAAGACCATGTTGCTGAGCGTGAGACCGGCGGCTTCCACAACTGTTTTCAGACGGTCGAGCGCGAAATCGACCTGCGCGGCTGGATTTGTCGGCACGTTGCCGCTTGCAGGGTCGCTGCCGAGCATCGTCGAAACAAATAATTTGTCGTGCGTCAACATTCCGGCGGAGTAGGCTTTGCTCGGCTGGAACTGGGGCACTTCCACGGCTTTCTTCCCGGTGAGATCGCGAACGGCGACGGCGTTGATTTGTACAGCAGGTTCGGGGAGTCGGGCCACGCCCAAGACTCCGCGCGCCGGCGGCAGCTTCGGGAAATACTCGGCGAAGGCCTTGTCCAACGCGTCGTAGTGGCTCATGTCGTCGAGATAGACCTGGACATAAACGACATGCTCCATCGTCAGGCCCGCCGCTTCGACTACGGCTCGTACATTCTCTAGCGATTGACGAACCTGATCCGCAAAACCTAACGGGGTGCTTCCATCGACGCGGCGAGGTCCCTGCCCGGAAACATAAACATAGTCTCCGGCATCGATCCCGGGGGAGCCCAGCGCATCAGTGGCTGCCGCCGCCGATTTAGGCTGGACGGCCTTCAGTTGCGCGTGCGCATTCGGCGTGAAACAAAGCAGGGCTGCGCCAAGGAGGCACAGGAGCCTCATGCCGATTTTCCCTTGCGGGCTGCGCCGAGAATTTCGCGTAGCCTTTGGCCGACGATCATTTCTTCCCCCGGCTGAATCGTCATGGAAACCAGCTCGATATGATCGACTTCTCTCCGCTCTTTTCTGTCGGGCTTTGCCTTTTGTATTCCTTCGCGCACGGCCGGCACGAGGCTGGGGTTGTCAGCGCCCAGCACTTCGATCGTAGGATCGTTTGCCCGCAATTGCGTTACGCAGTCGGTAATGGTGAAGCCCCATGCTTTCTGATCCCACGAAACCTTCAGCGTCGGGTAGCGGTTTCCGTCATCTGGAATGTAAATTTCGGTCTTAACGCCCGGCACGGTTTCCACCAGTTTGCCGATGCGGTCCACCCTGGCGTTCCATTCTGCGTAGAGTTTCTTGGGATCAATTTTTAGCCATGTCTCCACCGCCGTGAGGCAACCGACGATTTCTTCCTTGCCGACTTTCATGGCACGACAGACAGCTCCCTCCCAGGGAGCGGAATTGCGCAGGGCCGCATCGATCAGGTCTTTGCGGCCGAGCAAGACGCCGCTGCATTGGGGTCCTTGCAGCCCTTTGCCGCCGGAGAATGTGTACAAGTCAATTTTCATCTGCGCATACAACTTGAGGTTGTCCGCCGGTGGAATGCCCGCCGCATCATCCAGCAGCATCGGGATGCTGTGCTCTTTGGCGATGGCGACCTCGCGCACGAGTTTGTCGCCGAGATCGGTGGTATAGATCATCGCCGTGTTCGGCGTGATCGCGTTTGCGATATCGTCCGGCGACTCGACAAGAACCAGCTTCGCGCCCGTCAGCCGGATGGCGCTATCGAATGCGCTGCGGCCACCGACCATGATTACTTCGTGTTTCATCCCGGTGGTATCTGGCAATTGCCAAATTTTTTGCGGATCGCTGCCTGCCATGCACGCCGCGGTGGATGCGGCCATCGCTCCGGCTGCGCCAGTGGTGACCATGCCGGACTCGGCGCCGGTCAACTCCGCGAGCTTACGCCCCGCTCCGCGTTGCAACTCAACCATGTTCACAAAATAGTGTGACGCTTCCGCCTGGGCGGCACGCACCTCTGGAAATTGCAGCGACCCACTCAGATAGGTCCACGTACCGCGGCAATTGATGACGGTCTTGACGCCAAGGCGACCGTACACGTTATCGCTTGGCGCCAATCCGATCGCGGCGGCCGATTTTGCATAAAGGCTTTGAGCCGCGATCTGTGCGAGCAGCGGCGAGGCCGCCAGCATTTTCATGAATCCGCGACGTGATGATTCTGGACGAATGGGCATGCTACCTCCGAGAAATTCTTCCGTGCTATTTGGCAAAAATCAGCGTTCCAAAATGTTCGGGCACATGATTGGGATCGCGGTTTGGAGCGCAAGTCTGCTGCCAGCACATGAAGTGACGTTGCGGATCCTCGCCGAGCCCGTCGATACGATAAAGGTTGGCGCGCCAAATCGTGCCGGCCTTCACCCGTAGATCACTGACGGATTTCAACGGCACACGCGCCGCCGCGTACCAAACATGGTTCGCTTCGTCGATCCGTCCTTGTCGCTGCCAGCCGGAGTTCCACTCCGCGCCATAGCTGTCGTGATCCAGGTCGATGGCCAGATCGACCCAATCCCCCGTAGGAGCAATCTCGAATTCCCGGTAGTGCCGGATGTTGGTCCAATCGTCGCCCAGAAAAAACTCAACCACGTCGCGGTCCCACAGTTTGAGGCGATCTTTGCTATTGTCCGCAGGCAACCAGAGATTCAATTCGCTGTAAGGGGAGATGAACAGGAGATATAGGTCGGTGTCAGTCCAAAAACCCCGGACCTCGGTCTTGAGCTTGGGATAGTCGAGCTGCAGCGTACAGTCTTTCTCGATCCAAGCGGAGGCTGCGTGCGACCAGGTCGCCGAGTTTGGATCGGTGTTGAGCTCGGGCGCCTTGGCCACATAGGGAACGGTGAACGCCGCCGTTGGCGATTTAACCTCGCATACATCCACCGCAAACGCGACGACCGGGATCAAAAGGAGCAGCGGCAGGCTTCGGATGGGTTTCATTGGTTAAGGACGGGGCGCGTTTCGTAGCTCCGGCGAGATCTCGTAGGCTTTCTCGAACTCCGTGCGCGCCTGGTCTTCCTTTCCTTCCTGGTGTAGAGCTAATCCAAGGTTGTAGTGGGCTTCTGCGTACGAAGGCTTGAGGTGAACAGCCTCCAGAAATTCCAATTTTGCGCCGCCGTTGTCGCCGGATTGCAAGAGTGCCAATCCGAGATTGTTATGAGCCTCCGCGAAGTTTGGATTGCGATGAACAAGTTCCCGAAAAACGCTTATGGCTCCAGCCAAATCGTTTTTTTGACTCAAAACCAAGCCCAATTGGATACGCGCGTCCGTGTACTTGGGATCCAAGCTCAGGGCTTCATTCAGTTCAGGGGCTGCCTCGTCGAGATGCCCCGATTGGGCCAGCGCAAGGCCGAGATTGTAGTGCGCGTCCGGAAGGTCGGCATCCGACATCACCGCCTGCTGGAACTCTTGAAGCGCGCGGTCGCGGTCGCCTTCGCGCCAGAAAAGAAGTCCGAGGCTGGTGTGGACTTGAGCATAGTCGGGTTTCAATTGCAGAGCTTTGCGGTAAGCGTCCTCGGCGCGTGCGGGATCTCCTTTGCGATCCAAGGTAACACCAAGATAGTAGTAGCCGGTTGACAACTCCGGACTCTGATCAATCGCCTGCTGAAAGAAACTCAGAGCGTCATCCAGCTGCTGCTTCTTCAGCGACTCGACACCCTGAACGATAAGGAGCTTTGCCTGGGCCAGGTGAGCGCGAAAGCTCTGCAACTCGTTCAACTGATCCAGTTCCTTGTGGGCCGCAGCGGTGTCGCCTTGCGCACGGAGAGCGATCCCCAAGCCGTAGTGGGCCTTCTCGAAATCGGGTTTCAATTCGATCGCCCGTCGAAATGAGGCGATCGCGCCACCGATATCACCGCCTGCTTTAAGTTCCATAGCGAGGTTGTATTGGGCATCGGCGTCCGCAGGATCGAGTTCGACGGCCTTCCGAAAGTTGGCAAGCGCCTCAGAGTGATCGCCCTGTCGTCGCAAGGTTATGCCGAGCATGACGTGAGCGCGCGCCATTTTGGGATCAAGACGAAGTGCAGCGCGAAACTGAGCAGCCGCCGCATCAAGCTTGCCGAGTTGGCCTTCCACTTGCCCCAACTCGAAATGCATTTCGCCAGTGGGCTTCAGCGCGACGGCACGGTTGAGTTCGCGTTCTGCACCGGGGAAATCATTCTGCTCCGAATACACATGCGCGAGGAAAAGATGCGCACCCGCGTTGGGGGGTCCATACTCCACCGCTTTGCGGAGCTCCTTCAGAGCGCCAGCCTGGTCATGGAGGTCATACAAAGCTACACCGAGACCGTAGTGGGCCTCGCCCCATCCCGGCTTAAGCCGAACCGCGGCCTCGAATTCTTCGACAGCTTGCTTCGTGTCGCCCTTATATTTTAGTGCTAAGGCAAGGTCGTAATGTGAGAGCGCGTCATTGGGGTCGAGCTCCAGAACCTTGCGATAAGCGGCGACGGCCTCCTCCCACGATTTGGAGCGAGCTAGTGCATTCGCTTGCTCGCGGTAGGTTTGGGCCGTCTGAGCTAGCGAAGGCGCCGCATATTCAACACTAAGAACGAGCGTACACACGATTGGCAAAACCCCACGACGGTGAATGATCGAAACTGTCCAGCCAGACTTCATCGAACACAGCCTAACATGCGCGCCGAGTCAGGCGGGGCTCCAAGGGGAGGCCCGATGGGACGGCTCGCCTGCTTTGCGGTGCTACCAGTAGAATTTCGCGCTGACCTGACCGATGCGCGGATCGCGCGCATTGGTGACGATTGCGAAGTTGGAGCCGGTGATGTCCCCGCCAGGATTAGTAAATTGCGCGTGGTTGAAGATGTTGAAGAATTCGAACCGGAGATCGAAAGCGAATCTCTCATTGATCGCGGTGTGCTTCAACATGCCGAAGTCGGTGTTGTTGAATCCAGGGCCGTGGAAGAAGCGTCGGTTGGAGGTGCCAAAAGTCCCCAGATCGGTATTAACAGCGAATGCGCTGGGCAGGAAGTAGCATCCCGTGCCGTCGGTAGTAGGGCAACCGGGATTCGACTTACGCGGATCCACTATCACTACTGGGCCCACGCGATTCGGCATATCCGTAGAGGAACTGCCAGACAGCGATGCGTCTCCGACACTCTGGTTCATCTGGACGGGAAAGCCGGACGAGAACCGCGTTATCCCCTCCATCTGCCAGCCCTGGGTCAATCGCTTCGGCCCATTGCTGAACAGCCGGTCGATCGGGAGGGCCCAAACGTAGCTGGCCACGAAATTGTTCCTGATGTCACTCGATGACAGCCCTCGGCTCAACTTAGGATCTGCGAAGTTTACCAAGTCGTTGAAAGCCGAAGAGTCGTCCAAACCCTTAGCGAACGTGTACGCCACCATGAACGTCACGTCGCCGGCTTTACGCTCCACGGAGACTTGCGCGGAGTTATAGATCGAATTGGCGGTCGTAAGCGTATTGGTGTTGGAGGAGCCGTAACACACCTGCGCGCCGCCGGGGCAGAAATTTGGAGTCAAGATCTGCTGCCTGGTGCTGTAAACGCACCCGGCTAAAGGCGTCTGACTAAACGGCTGACCAGGCGCAGGAACACACGGAACTGTAGCCGACGGAAGCTGGAAAACGTCGTTCTCATTACCAGGTCCGCAACCGGGGGTGTTTCCCGCGGTGACGTCTATGGCCCCTTCTGCAGTGAGTTGCTGGCACAGAGTGGCGGATCCGGGGTTCGCGTCATTCTGTGTGATGAGGCGGTGCCCCTCGGTCCCGACGTAAGCCAGCGTCAGCACCGTTGATTTGCTTAGCTCGCGCTGGATCGAGAGGTTGAAGTGCTCCGCGTAAGGCAACTTGTTGTGGGTGTCGTAGCCCGGGAAAAAGTTGAAGGGCTCGTAAACCGAAAAGTCCAGCGTCTTGTTCGATGCAGCGCCCGGAACCGGCGCGGTGAACGGAAACCGCTGTCCCAAGGACGCCCCCGTGGCTCGAACCAGGAACGGTTCGTCAAACATGACCGACACGGGTGAGGTCCAATATAGGCCAAACGGCGCATCCGCCACCTCGTAAAACAGGTTCAGGTCCTCAACCGAAGTGTAGTAAATCCCGTAAGCTGCCCGAATGCTGGTCTTGCCCGGGCCGCCAAATATTTTGCTCAGGACGCCGTCCGAAAATCCAGGTGAATACGCCAGTCCCAATCGCGGGCCGACGTTGTTGTATTTCGTGGGGGCGAGCGTCTTGGGAATCCCAGCGTCGCCCGGGAATACCAAACCCGAGGGCGAAAGCGGAAATACCGTGGACTGTTGCCCAGGAGAGAAAGTCTGATCCTTTCCTTGGATGTCATACCACGGCATGCTCACTTCCCAGCGCAACCCCAGATTCAGCGTGAGATTTGATTTCACCTTCCAGGAGTCCTGGACGAAGGCGCCGCCATAGCGTGTGCGCGAATCGAGGAACTGTTCGGCGGCCTGGGTGTAAGGCGCACTGGTAGTTGAGGTCGCGCCGAGGAGGAAGTCCGCAAACTCGTTTCCAGTCACAGTGCCATCAAATGTGAAGCCCCCATTAGGGTTGGCAAAGTTACGTTCGTTCACTTGCAGGTAGCGGAATTCTCCACCGAACTTCCACGTATGTTTGCCCTGGGCCTTTGAAAATACGTCACTAACCATATAGGTGGTGTTGGGTTGGAAGGTATTAAGCGTGGGCACGCCAATGTTTAAGCCCATGTTGGTAAAGGTCGTCTGAGGCACGTACTGTGCATAGCCGGCCAGCGGGACAATGCCGAGAGTGCCGGCGCCAGTCACAAAACCCAGGTCCGACAGGTTCGCAAAACTCCCAGCCGGATTGTCTTTGTGCACTGCGGTCCGGAAGAAGCTGAACCGGGCTTCATTCACTGCCGTCGCTCCGAAAGTCTTGGTGTTGCTCATCACGAATTCTTGCGCCAGCGAAGGTGTGGTCGTCGGAAAACCCGGCACAGTCGCGAAACCGGCCAATCCGCTATCGACGTTCGTGTTATCCCAATGGTAGTACCAAGACCAGTTTCCGGTCTTCTGGTTGATGAAATCCACGCGTTCCCCGATTTTGTCGTCGTTGACGATGTTTCTCTGGCTGTTGTTCGAATAGTTCTGCGAAGCTCCCGGGAGGGTCGGAGCGGGAATGTACGCGAGGATGCTGCTGGACGGTGCTGACCAGGCCGAACTCACGCCTGCGCCGGGCGGGGCGATCACGCCACCCGGAAAAACACATCCTGTCGGTGATGTTGGATTCGTGTTGTTGCAGCCGGGGAAACTGTACGCTTCGTCATTTCCGCCTGACGGCGCCACGGGATAACCCAATCGCGTCGAAAGCACTTGTGCCCAGTACGAGCCGGCAGGAACACAATTAGTTGTATTTGGGTCCTGACAGGTGCCGCTCGGGCCGTTCGGGGCCAGGCTCGCAGGGTCGATGTTGCCCAGACGCTGGTCTGCCGTTGGTACCGTAACAAGGCCCGTCTCCGCGCCCGCCACCTGCCTCGTGCCTTGATAATCGGAGAACCAGAAAATCTTGTTCTTCCAGAAGGGCCCACCCGCTGCATAGCCAAATTGATTGCGCCGCAATTCTGACTTGGACGGCGCGAAGTAATTCCGGGCATCCAGCGCGTCGTTACGCAGGAACTCGAAGGCGTCACCATGAAAGCCGTTGGTACCCGACTTGGTGATGGCGTTCATGACCGCGCCGCTGAATTTTCCGTATTCTGCGTCGAAACTGTTGGTTATCAGGCGAAATTCCTCCACGGAGTCCAGGTTCGGCA
>Ga0210391_10001509_pt1 | contig 21079 bp, 17 predicted proteins | sample IncBWC12OmetaG_FD_160573 | JGI IMG/M metagenome (GOLD analysis project Ga0210391, IMG submission 160573) | Forest soil microbial communities from Barre Woods Harvard Forest LTER site, Petersham, Massachusetts, United States - Inc-BW-C-12-O ...
GAACTGCTGAAGCGGGGTGCACGTCATGGTGCTCGCCCCGCTCCAACCCGGCACTTGGCCTGCAATGGCCATTTGACCGGATTACAAGGCAAGAGCCAGGGCGACAAGGGCACGGGCCAACTGAGGATCGATGCGCGACTTCGCGGATCGAGAAACGGGAAACCCTGCCCATGCGGGTGCCAGTGAAATCTGGCGGACGGCTTCCGGGTGACCGGCTGACGTTACACGGCACGCAGGCTTCAGATCCATCTCTGAAGGGGTGGAAGGCGTTGGGGATAGTTCCGCCACGCCGGTACCGGGGAGTTCACGCTCCTCGGATCGATGTACAGCTTAAGCGTGTTAAAGCAACCCCAGAGGTTGCGACCGAAGTGGAAATGGCGTGTGCGCGCCCTCAGGGCGCGTAAGCACAGTAGCACTGACGATCGTAGGGGTAATGCGCGCTTGTAGCCTCGGCGCATGAAATCCCGCGCATAGCGGGGGAAGGTTTCAGACCTGTCACTACGTATCCGAGCTAGCACGTCATCCCGCGTTACCGCGTGGGAGAACTTGGGAACCACCGACACCGGCACTCCGTGGCAGGAGCGCGTCAACGGCGGGTGGGGGAGATCGCGTGAGTAGGCCCAACAGGGCGACGTCATCGGCTGACTGGCTGATGTCGGTGACGCGAAAGCGCGTGGCGGTTCGAAAGCGATGTATCCGCCTTGGCAGGCGGGCAATGAATAGCGATCCGGATGGTGTGGCAACCATCCGGAGCCCGGTTGGCGCTGGGCAGTTCACGGCAATAGAGGGAGTATCACAGGAAACAGTAATTCATTGAGGAAGAAGCCCCGCATCTTGCGGGGCTTCTATTTGGACCCATGAGCCCTTGCGTGCGACCGCGCGTGCCACAAATCCCGTGCGCCATCAGAGTTTGGGTGAACAGACCCGAGTCGATTGGCACCAAACTGTGTAGCGACATGCGCCGGTATCGCCCCGCCATGACAATCGCACGGGACGTGCCTACACAAGGGAGAGCGGGAGTCATTTGCCGACAGGCATTGCCTTCAGCTACTTCCGGACAGATCAGGGCTAACACAGGCTCGCTTTCCAACAACCTGACTAACGAGGACACATGCAACCCATAGATCACAACGACGAACAGCTTTTCGAGAACTGCCTCGTGCGTGCGACGATCGCATGCCGGCGCATTCATGGTGCTGTCACAGCACTGCAGGAGATCGCACCGCCGAGGACAACGGCCCAGGTCCAAGCGTGGACGCTGCTGCAAGCTAACTTGCAGAGCTTTACGAATCTACTGACCCTCATTGCGCTCGATTGCCGGGGGGATGAAAAGGCCTCCAACACTCTGGACGCCCAATACAGAACCTTTCCTGGCAACGTCAACAGCTGACAGGCCAACCGCATCAGTATATGAAAGTGGATGACCACGTTCACTCAATGTACCCGGCTGCGCCCACATCATCATTCCACCCCTGGGGCGCGCGAGCGCTCCAGGGGCCACCCATTAACAAGTGGCACACGTCGTCGGTTTAAACCCAGGTTCCTACAAGACACGCCTCTATTCCACCAACCAAGGATCGTGTCGTGCCCTCAATGGCTACCCCTAAGTCTTCACCGTCTGACTTCACGGCCCACTCGTCACCGCTCGATACCAGCGGCACGAATGATCCGCCCTCCGACGATGACGCCGATGATTTCGGCTCCGACCTAAACAAGGATTCGGATGACGCAAAAGACCAGAGTGATGATGATTCCGAATCTGGAAACTCACCGGGAAACCTTTCAGCAAGAAAGATTGCAGAACCCTTCCGCATCAAGCACCCATGGCCAGCGGGTTACTGGGGCGGACCCAATGTCTTCCTGCGCACCGCCCTCTTTTCCTCTACCAAGTCGGGGCCCGGTGAGCATGAGCCAGGTTACCTGGCGTCTTTGCAACACACGCATCTTAAGGCCACAGGGCCGCGACTGAACCAGTGGGACCTCGATGTGTTCATGTGTGTGCTGAACGCCTGCCGGGATGGTATGACCCTCGACATGACCGCTCGCCAGTTTCTGCGCAGCATGCGGCGCGGTGAGTCCTCCCGCGACGTGGAAATTCTCATGGCATCTTGCAAACGCCTGCATGAATGTTACATCGATGCGTCATTTCGATACCGCACCATGAAGGACAAGCGGCGCTGGGCAGGCAATCTTTTGGATACCTTCGAATGCATCGATGTGAAAACGACGAGCACCGGCAAGCTCCAAGAGCGTATCCGGATCAGTCTCGATCACCGGCTGTGGTGGTTCATCCGTGATGATTACACGTGGTTCGACATCGAAGAGCGGAAGCTACTCCGGCAACATCGCCTTGCGGCAGGACTGTTCGCCATGTACCACACCCATGCCTGCGAGTTGTCGTATCCACTGGATCGCCTTCGCGATTTGCTCGGCGTAGTGGCGCGGGGCAAGGAGTTCGAGCGGCTACTGCGTGCCGCGCTAGGATTTCTGCATGAGCACAAGTTGGTGGAGGCCTGGCAGATCTCGGACGGCCAGCTCAGCGTTGCCCCCAAGATGACCGTCGCCAAAATCGCCTACCTCGTTCGGAACGGGTTGCCGGTACCTGCGGTGGCCACGCAGGCGGGCACCCCACCGAAGCCCCAAGCAACCAAGGACTCCACAGCCAGCTTCAGCACAACTGTGAATCGGTTCAGCACGGAATTTATACAGTCTGTCGGCACCTGGATCGTCCGGATAGCAGGTCAGATCAGTCATTTCACCGCCCGTACCAGCGGCTAGGACCTGACTTTCGTATACCCTCCAGGGGCTTCCTATTGCGGCCAGCGCATGGTTCGGCCGTACCCCCGAGGGGCGGCGCCGGGGCCGCGGCTATTGGCTGCCTCCGCGGGACCTGATGCGGCGTGCCCGACTCGCCAGCGTCCCTCCGCTCTCTGTGCTCTCCGGCTCTCCCCCTTGGCCATTCTTCATCTTCGCGGGCGCAAGGCTCAGTCGCTGCTACCAGATTGGGAGATTCCAAAGGATTACTCTTCCTATTAAAGAGCCCGCGAGCTCTATTGCCCTGTCTTTCCTCGTGCAACGTGGTCCCCATCAGCCGACGACATCACCAAAGGGAGCCGATGATGTCATCGATGAGAGCATTAACGACGACGCTGGCCCATGGGTTTAAACGTCCGCGGTTCACACGAGACCGGGATAAAACGGCTCGCTGCGTGAAAGGTGGAATACGCCACCGGCTCCCGTGAGATATAAACCACGTCGCTACATTTTGGATGACGGACACAAATCATCTCATTCGTGCCGCGGATTTGACCCCATTCCCGGCCGAGTCGGAAAACGACTTCCTGCTCAGCGCTGAGCAGGTCGCCACCCTCATGCGCTGCACGAAGGAACACGTGCAGACCCTCGCCAGGCGCCGCACCATTCCCGGCACCAAGTTCGGCCGCACCTGGGTGTTTGTCGGCGCGCAGATTCGTCAATACGTAGCCAATACCTGTGCCGACAACATCAAGGCAGGAATCCCAAACAACTCCGATACCGGCATTGCGTCTGAGGGCTCCGAACATCCGGCGACACAGACTGATCCGACCGGCAAAGTCAGAGCGATTCGTCAGAAGCGCGCCGGACCGGGGCGCCCCCGGAAGGACCTGGGGTCTTGGGCAGTGTAGCCAGGCCGACCAATTCGGAGAAACGTTCCTCCCGAATGAAGAGCGGAATACTAGCCGCTACGACGATTTCCCAAGTTCAACTTGTTTGGTCATTTGCCTCAAACCATGCGTCAAGTTCGTCCCAATCCATCGTCGCACCGAGCAGACTCCACGGGCTACGCGGGGCATCGGCTTCCTGATTTTTGTACCGAGTGTGATGTCTGTCGAGAAATTGCAGGTGCCGAATCCTGGCACCTACTATCGGGCCGTCTGGGCGCACCACTTTAAACATGTCCCGGATGAGAGCCCGTCTTTCCGGCAAAGCCGTGTTGGGCCACGGATCAAGACTCTTGGCCAAGATGTCGGCGAGGAGATCAGTTTCCACCATAACCTTATGACTCATCGGGAACCTCCACCATGATGAAATGACCGCCTGATATTCGAATCGCGGCGCGGATTAGTGAATGGATCTCTGGTTGCGCGAAGATCGAGGAAGATCATCAGCGCCATCGCGGTCCAATTTCATGATGGAGCGCATCGTCGCCTCAACGTGAGCGAAGGATGCCGGAAGAACTTCAAAGGTTCCGCAGAGAAGCGACCGGCGAAACTGGGTATCCAGCGATAACCATAGCTGCCCGTAGTACTCGGCGAAGCGCGCGTCCAATTCTTCATATCGACGATACGGTGGCTTTCCAACTTTCACTCTCATCTCCCGAAAACAAAGCTCCTGTCCGATGCCCTCTTCAACCGTAGAAGAATCGCCTTTTGGCCAAAGTCCTTCTGGCAATCTTCTATGTGGTTTCATTTTATCAAGCATGCCTGCGTACTGTTTGTTTCGATTCAAACAGATGCCGACACAAACGAAAGTTGACTTTGAACACAATTTCGCCGTGGCTCCGCGCTGTTCTATCTATCGGTGATGGTCTGGAGATAATGCTGCTCATTGGTCCGCAGGCTTTGGCGATACGGCGGCACCGTCGCGGCGCTGGTTGAGCACCCGTGCGCCCTCTGACCCTCGCAGACTGAGGTAACGCATTCGGGTCCTCGCGTCGCGCATACCGGCCCATCGCCCCAACTGCTCTGAGCTTATTGGAGTGAACAATACCCAACGGCATACGGCTTCATGACGGGTATCATGAAAATGGAGGTCTATGGAGCCGGCCTCCTTGAACAGGGCGGCGAAGAGTCTTGAGACGGTCCCTGTCGTCTTCTTGAACACGTTCTTCGAACGCTCGCCTTCCCAGAAGGGAAGCAGCTGTTTTCCATTGCGGCTTTCTTCAAGCGCTGGCCAGCGACGGCTCAGGATCTCGCAGGCTTCGTCATTCAGAGGAACCTGGCGCTTGTCGCCGTTCTTGCTTCTCTCCAAGAAGATGGTCTGTTGGTCCACTCGGACCTGATCCATCGTCAAGGTGTAGATTTCCTTCATTCGCATGGCCGTCTGCAGGGCCAGTTCGAGCATCAGTTGCAGACCCTCGACTTCGGCGCGTTGCTCCAAGGTCTGCGCACTCTTCAGACGCTGCTGAAGCACGCTCAGGATGCGCTGCTGCTCATCCGCATCGATGCGCCGCATCCGCTCACTGTCCTCCGGCGAATCAAGGCTCTGTGCTGCCAGGCCGGTAACGTCCTGGTCCGAATATCCGGAATACCCACGCTGCAGGCGATCCAGAGGATTTCTGGCCAGTGACAGCGGCCGGTTGTCCACCGCCCAATGGAATACCCGGGCCAAGGCCCCCTTCCTTTTGCGGATAGTGCCGGGGGACAATCGCTTGTCGATCTTGAGCGAGCGGATCCAGCCCTCGGCCCACTGCACGTTGATCTGGGTCAACTCGAGGTCGCCGATTTGGACCGTGATGGTGGCCAGCACATCCAAAGTGCTGGCCGCAATTCTTCCCTGGCTGATGTACTCGCGAACGAGGCCCCGCACGGTGCTGCACTTGGCACGCTCGGGGGCCGTCAGCCACTGGGGCATCTCGCCGCGCTCCAAGGCGGCCAGGGTCCGGTTGCCCAGCGCCTCGGCTTGTTCCTGGGTATCCCGAGTGGCGTACCGGGGTTTATCCAGGTGCTTATGGGTCACCCGCAGTTCGTAGGCCTTGCCATTGCTGCGGGGGCGGATGTACATCGGCATCTTCACTCTCCTGACCAATCGGTTGAACGACGCAGGAGTGAAGAAATCGGCTTTATACATTCCCCGGTTTGCGACGGATTGTGTGCCGTTTTCGTGGTGGCAATGCCACCAAAACGAGCCAAAACGAGCCAATGTGAACCCATTCGAGACCCTTCAGGCACGGGCTCGTGACGGCACGTTTGGCACACAAATCCGCGAAACTAAAGGCTTTCTGGAAGTGGCAAATGGAGGCTAGGGTCGGAATCGAACCGGCGTAGACGGCTTTGCAGGCCGCTGCATGACCACTCTGCCACCTAGCCAGTGACTTACGGATTGCGGCGCCGGGGCGCGCCGAGCATTCCTGATTCTGCCCGCTGCTGCGAAACTCGAGAGGCATATACGAAAACTTCGTAAGCCACTGATTATAAATTGCTTTGCAGCGCTTGCAAGGCGCTCAGTATACATGATGATCCGCAGAAGGAAATGTCTTCCCCGCACGAACCTTTAAGGCCTGGTGATGTGCGTCACGGCGTGCGCGGTCTGAAAGCGAAGCTGCGCGGTATCGTGGGCGGGGACTTTGAAGCGAAAAACGGGATGGCCATTCTTCGTTGCCATGGGATGGTCCGCCCGAATCACCTGGCTTGAACCGTCCAGTTGCAGCAACACTTCAAAGTCGATCGGCAGGTTGCGCGCATTGCTCACCTCAACCTGTCGCGCAACGTCCACTTCGCTGATGCGCAACGAAAGCGCTCCGGGGACAATCGGGATTGTCCGATTGCGCGCTGGATCAATATCAGTATTCGTGGGAATCGATCTGACCTGCACGGCGCTGCTGCGGCCCATGTCGATTTCCACCTCCTCATTCACGGCAAGGTCTCTCATGGGCGCCTCCTTCAGCAACAGGCGCGAGCCCTGGGCTGACCCGAATACCGCCACTTGACCCGACGGCAGCGGTAGACCCAGATGATGGGCAGCATCGTTCCGGCTGCGCAACAACACCTGCGCCGGCTGCCAATGCGTATCGAAAGATTCCACGCCCTGCTCCTGAGACAGCTCCATCGTGTATGCCAGGTGGACCGGGATCGCGGCACGATCGAGCAACCGAACCTGCTTGGACTGGTGACTGGCGACGGTGGTGCGTTCGGGCACGCGGTAGAGCTTCAGGTCTCCCAGTTGTTCCTGAGTGGCGTGTGCTCCGGTCACGGTAACTTCCTGGAGCTCCGCCATCGGGGCGGCGGCATCAACCGTGCGCATGCGTGCCATGAGGCTGGCTGCGAAACCCAGCGGTATGGCCCGCTCGATCTGCACTGCGTCGGCCGGGTCGCTGGTGGAACCGTGCGGCCAGCAGCGGGCCAGCACCGGACCGCCACTCTCGATCGGCTCGCGCCCGTCACTTTCGCGATTGAGCCGTCCCGCGACCACTTGGGTGCGCGCGGCCGCAAAGCTGGTCGCATTGCCATTGGCCAAGGTCACCCACGCCCCAAGATCCACGGTCCTGCCATCCTCTGCCAGTACGGCGCTGTAGTTGGCAGACCAATCGAAGCCATAGGCGAGATAGGAGAGCTGGATGTGCTCAGTGACGGCCTGGGTGGTGCGCACCAGCACCGACAGCGTGGGAGTCGCAGACAGGCCATTGACAGTGATGAAGCTGAAGGTCTCCGGGAGTCCCGAGCAGCGCAGCGCCTGTATGCCATCAGCGGCCTGGAACACGACGCCATCGGCCTCAGCCCCCGACAGAATCGTGGCGGCCACCCGTTCGGTCTTGCCGGTTACCGCGTTCGACCGGACCAGCATCACCCGTCGGCCGGCGGCCGCCGCAACCAGGGTTGCAGGACTGAGCAGATCCGCATCCAGATTCTTTTCGAGGACGCCGTTGTGCAGGCCGGTCACGATGGCGCTCACCGGCTCGATGCCATCGGTCACGCCCTCGAAGCGCACCCGGCTCAGGCCCGCGGGCAGTCGCAGCACCCGGGTCTCGCGAATCAGCGCGAAGCCCTGCAGCTCATCCAGATCCATGGCCCCGGAATCCCGACCCGAAGATCGGTAGACGGTCACCGCCAGGTCGGTCGGCGCACCGGCGAGCACCTGCTGCGGGGCGGGCGCAGCGGCCGTCGCAAACGCGCCCACGCCCATGGCGAGCGCCAGCATGCCTCCCAGACCGCGAGCGCGCATGGTCGCGGACCTAAAAGCGGGTATCGAAGCTGGCGGTGAGTGTGGCCTTGCCGTTGGCGGGGACGCTCACCGACCATTCAGCGGTATCCGCATCCCGCCGCGTGCTCTTCTGGCTTTCGGCGGTAATGCTGGAGTCGCCCCACAGTCCTTCCTGCAGCAGCTTGACCAGGATCGGCCGCGGCAGCGCGTTGGTCAACTCGTAACGCATGTCGGTCTGCCAATGAAGGACATCGATGCGGGTACGCTTCTCGACAGTGGGCTGAACCTTCACGTCGAAGGCATCACCCGTTTGCAGCGACAGCGTGGAACCCATGGGCGTGTGATCGATGCGGCTTTCACCGATGAACTGCGGATCACCATGCTGATCCTTCATGTAGAACCGCAATATCCCGGCGGGCAGCTGATCCCCGAGGCCGGCATGGGCGCTGGTCGAGAACCGGTACACCGTCGCGGCGCTTTGTGGTTGGTTCACCGTCCCCAGCCAGCGGTTGTGATACTCATATCCATGTTCCGCCGGCACACTGTGGACATCCAGAAAGCTCACCTGCTTGGTCTGCATGTTGGCAATCGTGGTGCGCTCGGCCAGCGGATACAGATAGTAGTCGCCCAGTTGCTCGCGGCTGCCGCTCTCCGTCCCGGCCTGCTCCACGGTGGGACGCGATGCCCGCTGGCGGAACTCGAACGGCACGTTGCCGTTGGCATCCAGTACGCTCGGCGCTCCCGCCACCAGCAGGGTCTGTGCATTGCTGTAGGTCGCGCCGCTGGAGTTGGTGAGCGTGACCCAGCCTTGCACGTCGATGGTGCTGGCATGCTCGTCAAACAGCGCCACATAGTCCGCCCGCCAGCCCAGCCCCGGCGTCAGATAGCTCAGGGTTGCCTGTCGTGTTCCGGACTTCTGGCTGGCGATGGTGATCGACAGGGTGGGCTGCGCCCGCAGGTTCTCCGGGACCTTGCTGAAGATCACGCGGGCCGGCAGGCCATCATCCCGCAGCACCTCGATGTGATCACCGATCTTCAGCACCACCCCGCCGTTGGTGGCCAGAACCTGGGCCTGCTCGCGCGTTTCGGCACCGTTGGACGGATTGACGCGCACCAACGTGACCTCCTGGCCGACCGCCTTCTCCATGAGCTTCGCCGGGGTCAGCAGATCGAAGTCGAAATTCTGCTCAACAATGCTGATGTCGGGGGCGGTGAGCGATGCGGTCTCGGGGCGGATTTTGGCCGAGACATCCGCAAATTCGATGCGCTGGCGACCGCCCTGGATCTGGATGTCACGCTTGTCCTGCACCAGGGCGAGATCATCGGCATAGATTGTCACCGCCAGGGTTCGCTCGGCCGCCCGCGTCGCAGGGGCCATGAGGACGCACCACACCGAGGCAATGACTAGGAGGCGGACACTCATAGCTCACCGCAAGTCTGCGCGCCGGTTCGGCGTATGGACAAGTTTACGCCAGCGGGCCGAAGACCGAGATTACCCGCGGTGCGGGTGTGCGGCGGAGACTGGAGCGGGAAACGAGGCTCGAACTCGCGACCTCAACCTTGGCAAGGTTGCGCTCTACCAACTGAGCTATTCCCGCGTCTCACCTGCGGAGGCGGAATTGTAGGGGGTGGAGCTGTGATGTCAAGGCAGTCGGGCGCATTAGCTGCGCAAATCCGGCCATGCCGCCCGCATGTAGGAAACCATTGAAATCAGGGTCAAAATCGCCGCCAGTACCGTCAGTCCAACGCCGATGAAATAGATGTCCAGGCCCCACAGTGGACTGCGGTAGAACATCATCGCCAGGCCCACTACCTGGAATATGGTCTTGTACTTGCCCAGCAGGGACACCGCCACCTTGCGGCGCTGGCCCAGCTCCGCCATCCATTCACGCAGGGCGGAGATGGCGATCTCGCGCCCGATGATGACGATGGCCATGAGCACCACCAGCCAGTGTGGATCCTGGACGACCAGCAGCACCAGTGCCGTGGCCACGATGAGTTTGTCGGCCACCGGATCCAGAAATGCCCCCAGCCGCGTGATCTGTCCGAGCTTGCGCGCCAGATAGCCATCCAGGGTGTCGGTGATACCGGCGGCCGCGAACACCACGCAGGCCGCCACGTTGTGCCAGTGGTACGGGGCATAGAAGGCCAGAATCACCAGCGGAATGGCGGCGATGCGGATCCAGGTCAGGATATTGGGCACGGTCCAGGGCGTGGGCCGCCTGGCCTGGCTTTCAGGGTTGCTGCCCGAGGGGTCTGACACGGATACATCCATCTGTTGTATTGGCGCCACAGTGGGACGCAACTGGCCTAGGCGCCAGGATGCAGGTGATCATAAATGCTACGCGCCAGGGATGCGCCGATACCTTCCACCTGCTCAATGTCCGCCACCGCCGCCCGCAGCACCCCCTGCAGCCCCCCGAAATGGCGCAGCAACGCCCGGCGACGGGCCGGTCCGAGTCCACTGATACTTTCCAGCACCGATTCATTGAAACGCCGGGCACGGCGCTTGCGATGTCCGCTGATGGCGAAGCGATGGGCTTCGTCCCGGACCCGCTGCACCAGGCGCAGGGCGGGAGACTCGGCCGGCAAAATCCGCGGCAGCGCCTCGCCGTGGACGAAGAGCCGCTCCTGCCCGGGCCGCCGGTCAGGGCCCTTGGCCACCCCCACCAGCGCCGGCTGCGTGATGCCCAGCTCGGCCAGCGCGCTGTAGACCGCCGCGACCTGCCCGGGACCCCCGTCGATCAGCAGCAGATCGGGCCCTTGCTGCTCCCCGTCGCGGATGCGTGTGTAGCGGCGCTGCAGCGCCTGGTGCAAGGCAGCGTAATCATCGCCCGGAGTGATACCGGCGATGTTGAAGCGCCGATAATCCTTCTTCAATGGCCCTTCGGGTCCGAACACCACGCAGGAGGCTACAGTGCCCTCACCGGCCGTATGGCTGATGTCGAAGCACTCGATACGCTGCGGCACCTGCGCCAGGTCCAGCGCATCGGCCAGCGCCACCAGCATCTCGGCGGCATTGCGCCGCTGTGACTGGCGCATGCGCAGCGCCTGCGTCGCGTTTTCCTGCGTCAGCTCCACCCAGCGCGCGGCAATGCCGCGCACCGGCCGGCGCACGTTCACGGCATGCGCGGCGCGCGTGCGCAGTACCTCGCCCATGGCTTCACTGTCGGGCAGCGCCAGTGCCAGCAGCACCTCGGCGGGCGGCTCCTGTGCGGTGTAGTACTGCAGGATGAAGGAGCCCAGCGCCTCATCCGGATCGGCGAGCGCCGCGCGCGGAAAGTAGCTGGTGGTACCGAGGTTTCGCCCCCCGCGGATCAGCATGACGCTGATCGCGTATTCGCCCGGCTCCCCGATGATGGCGAAGGCATCCGCATCCCCTGAGTCCTCGGCTGTCACGATCTGCTGTGACTGGATATTGGCCAGGGCCGCCAGCTGATCGCGGATCTGCGCCGCACGCTCGAACTGCAGCCTTGATGCCGCCTGCTCCATGCGCTCCCGCAGCTGTGCATTCACTTCCTGGCTGCGTCCCTCGAGCACCTTGACCGCGGCCTCGACGTCCTGGCCGTAGGTGGCCGCGTCGATCAGTCCCACGCAGGGCGCCGAACAGCGCCCTATCTGATGCTGCAGGCAGGGCCGGGTGCGGTTGGCGAAGAAGGAGTCGCGGCAATTGCGGATGCGAAACAGTTTCTGCAGTCCCTGCAGCGTCTCGCGCACCGCGCCCGCGTTCGGGAATGGGCCGAAGTAGCGACCCGGCTGGCTGCGCGCGCCGCGATAGAAGGCCAGTCTGGGAAACTCATGATCGGTGCGCAGATGCACATACGGAAAACTCTTGTCATCGCGCAGCACCACGTTGTAGCGCGGACGATGCTCCTTGATGAGGTTGTACTCAAGCAGCAGCGCCTCGACCTCCGAATGGGTCACGGTGACTTCGATGGCCGCAATCTGCTGCACCAGCGCGTGCACCTTCGGGGACACGTTGCTGGGATTGAAGTAGGTGCCCACCCGGTCGCGAAGGTTGCGCGCCTTGCCCACGTACAGCAGGTCCTGCCCGGCGCCGTACATGCGGTAGACGCCCGGACGTCGGGGCAGTGATGCTACGAATTCCTTCGCTTCAAACGTGGCCAAGCTCCACCGCGCGGCTCATGACGTTGCGGAACATGTCCGGCGTCAGCCGGCGCGTCTGGGTGTTATAGCGGCTGCAGTGGTAGGAGTCGATCAGATGCCGGCCGGCGACCCGGTGCTCGGCACCATGGCCGAAAGCAAAGGCGCTGCGTTTCTGGGCGAGCGCCATCAATACCGCATCGTGCGCTATGCGGCCCAGCGCCAGGATCACCTTCACGCTCGGCAGCGCCGTGATCTCGGCGGCCAGGTAGGCATTGCAGCGCCGGATCTCATCCGCTCCGGGCTTGTTCTGCGGCGGCACGCATTTGACGGCATTGGTGATGCGCACGCCCTTGAGTGCCAGGCCATCATCGGGCGCCTTGCCCTCCGGCTGGTTGGACAGCCCCAGGTCGAACAGCGTCCGGTACAGCAGTACGCCGGCAAAATCTCCCGTGAACGGCCGCCCGGTGCGGTTGGCGCCATGCAGCCCCGGCGCCAGTCCCGCGATCAGCAGCCAGGGTTTCGCCGCGCCAAAGGCCGGCACCGGCCGGCACACATGGTCGGGAAAGCGGTGGCGCGAATCCTCGAGAAACCGGGCAAGGCGCGGACAGGCCGTGCACTTTGGATCGTAAGACCTAGTCATCCATGTGCCGGATGATGGCCTGCGCGAAACCCGAGCAGCTCATGAGCGTGGCGCCGGGCACCAGCCGCTGCAGGTCCTCCTCGACATTGCGGCGCGCGGCCAGCTCCCGCTTGGTCGCCTTCATCGCTTCGCGCAGGCGTGCCAGGTCGTAGGTGAGTTCCTTGTGGGCAATGGTGCGCGCCACGCCTTTGTCGATGAGGTCCGCGGCTTCGGTCCACTTCATGTAGCGCAGCATCATTTCCGCAGAGAGGATCAGCGAACCCGGATTCACCCGGTCCTTGCCGGCAAAACCCGGCGCCGTGCCATGTGTCGCCTCGAACACGGCCGGGCCGTCGCCGATGTTGCCCCCGGGGGCGATGCCGATGCCGCCCACCTGCGCCGCGAGCGCGTCGGAGATGTAGTCGCCGTTGAGGTTGAGCGTTGCGATCACGTCATATTCTTCAGGCCGCATCAGAGCCTGCTGCAGGAAGTTGTCGGCGATCACGTCCTTGACCACGATTTCGGATCCGGTGCGCGGATTGGGAAATGACAGCCAGGGGCCCGCGCCAATGGGTTGCGCACCGAATTCCTCCTTGGCCAACTGGTAGCCCCAGTTGCGGAAGGCCCCTTCGGTGTACTTCATGATATTGCCCTTGTGCACCAGCGTGACCGAGGTCCGGTCGTTGTCGATGGTGTACTGGATGGCCTTGCGCACCAGGCGCTGGCTGCCTTCCTTGGAGACCGGCTTGATGCCGATCCCGGAACTGGCCGGGAAGCGGATCTCCCGCACATTGAGCTGGCTTTGCAGATACTCGATCAGCTGATGCACCTGGGGTGTCCCCGCCGCCCACTCGATGCCGGCATAGATGTCTTCGGTGTTCTCACGGAAGATCACCATGTCGGTGAGACTGGCATCCGCCATGGGACTGACGACGCCGGGGTAGTAGCGGATCGGGCGCACACAGGCGTACAGGTCCAGCGTCTGGCGTACCGCGACATTCAGTGAACGGATGCCCTCGCCCACCGGAGTCTCCAGCGGCCCCTTGATCGAGACCACGAAGTCGCGCAGCGCCTGCAGCGTCTCATCCGGCAACCAGTTGCCGTAGATGCCATTGGCCTTGGCACCGGCGTAGATCTCCATCCAGCGGATCGCGCGTCCTGCGCCGTAGGCGCGGGCCACCGCGGCCTCCACCACCTTGAGCATGGCCGGGGTTACGTCGATGCCGATGCCATCGCCTTCGATGTAGGGGATGATGGGCCGGTCCGGCACATCGATCGAGCCGTCCGTATTGATGCGGATCTTCGTTCCATCCACCGGAACGACAATGTGTTCGTAGCGCATCCTGGATTTTCTAGCGTTTACGGTGGTTGTGGCTGCGCTCCGCAATCAGCAGGGCCAGTTCCAGCGCCTGCTCATGGTTCAGGCGCGGATCCACCGTTGAGCGATAGGCGCGCTGCAGGTCAGCATCGGTCAGACCGCGCGCACCGCCGGTGCACTCGGTCACATCCTCGCCGGTCAGCTCGATGTGCACGCCACCCAGGTGCGAGCCCATCTCCCCATGGATGCTGAAGGACAGCTCGATTTCCTTGAGGATGTTCTCGAAGCGCCGGGTCTTCAGCCCCCCGGTGCTGGTCTCGGTATTGCCATGCATCGGATCGCATACCCACAGCACGCTCTGACCGGTCTCGCGCACCGCCTTGATCAGGCGCGGCAGGGATTTCTCGACGTCCTTGGCACCGAAGCGATGAATGAAGGTCAGGCGGCCGGGCACGTTCTGCGGATTGAGCGTCGTGACCAGGCCCTGCGCCCAGGCATCATCCATGCCGCTGCTCACCTTCACGGCGATCGGATTGGAGATGCCACGGAAGTACTCCACGTGCGCGCCATCCAGCTGCGCGGTGCGCATGCCGATCCAGGGGTAATGCGTGGAGAGGTTGTACCAGCGCTGCTGGCGCGGAATGAAGCGGGTCTGCGCCTGCTCGTACAGCAGGTGCAGGCCCTCATGGCTGCAGTAGAAGTTGGTCTGCGCCGACTCATGGATCGGCCGGCCGCTGATGCCTTCGAAGAAATCCAGCGAGTCGGCAATGGAATCGGCGATGCGCTGGTAGGCATCCTTCAGCGGGCTGTGCTTGAGGAAGCCCAGGTCCCAGTATTCCGGATGATGCAGATCCGCAAAACCGCCGTCGATGAGCGCACGCACGAAATTCAAGGTCAACGCGGCGCGCTCATAACCGCGCAGCAGCAGCTGCGGGTCCGGCGCACGCGCCCCCGGGGTGAACTCCGGGCGATTGACCAGGTCCCCGCGATAACTGGGCAGCGTCACGCCCTCGCGGGTCTCCATGTCCGCCGAGCGCGGCTTGGCGTACTGCCCGGCCATCCTGCCCACCTGCACCACCGGCTTCTTCAGGCCATGCAGCAGCACCAGGCTCATCTGCAGCAGTATCTTGAGCTTGCGGGCGATCTGGTCGGACTCGCAGTCCTCGAAGGTCTCGGCGCAATCACCGCCCTGCAGCAGAAAGGCCTCGCCACGCTGCGCGGCCGCCAGGCGCTCCAAGGCCGCATCCACCTCCCAGGAGACCACGATCGGGGGCAGACGCGAGAGTTGCGCCACGACCTTTTCCAGCATCGCCGGGTCATCGTAACGGGGCTGCTGTTGAGCGGTCTTGGTGTGCCAGCTTGCCGGGTGCCAGGAGGTCATAACAGGGGAGCGCATAGGAAAATTCCGCTACACCCGGGCGCAGGCCCGGGACATGAAAAACCAGCCTAAAGCGTAACACGAAACCCTTTCCGGTCCATGCTTGGGGGTTATCAGCTCGAGTTTCGGGGAAACATTTTCATGCACCAAGTTCTCGTCCTCGGCGCCGGCAAGATCGGCGCCCTGATCTCAGGCCTCCTATCTGAGTCCGGCTCCTGGGAAGTTCAACTCGCCGATCAGGACCCGGCGGCCGCCCAGGGGGTGGTCGCAGCCCATAGCGGACCGAATCTGCGCGGCCTGAGGCTGGACGCCACCGACGCGGCGGCCCTGCAGGCCCACCTGGCCACCCACCCGGTGGACGCGGTGATCTCCAGCCTCCCCTATTACTGCAATCCGACGGTCGCCGCCGCGGCCCGGCGCGCCAACATCCACTACTTCGACCTGACCGAGGATGTGGAAGTGACGCGCAGCGTGCGGCGAACCGCCGAGGGCGCCGCCAGCGCCTTCGTTCCCCAGTGCGGCCTGGCACCGGGCTTCATCAGCATCGCCGCACATGAGCTCATGACGCACTTTGATGAAGTGCGTTCGGTGAAGCTGCGGGTCGGCGCCCTGCCCCAGCATCCCAACAATGTTCTGAAATATTCCCTGACCTGGTCCACCGAGGGCCTCATCAACGAATACGGCAATGCGTGCCAGGCCATAGTCGACGGGCGGCTGGTCGAGGTGGCACCGTTGCAGGGTCTGGAGGAGATCGAAATCGACGGCACCCTGTACGAGGCCTTCAACACCTCAGGCGGACTTGGATCGCTGGGCGAAATCGATGGCCTGGCCATTGCCTCCATGAACTACAAGACCATTCGCTATCCCGGACATTGCGCGCAGATGCAGCTGCTGATGAATGACCTGAAGCTCAATCAGGATCGTGGCACGCTCAAGCGCATCCTGGAGAACGCCGTGCCGCAGACGCTTCAGGACGTCGTGATCATCTACGCCGCGGTGACCGGTCGCCAGGACGGGGAACTGCGCGAGGAGAACTACGTCAACAAGGTGTATCCGCAGCTGATCGCCGGGCGGCTCTGGTCCGCGATCCAGGTCACCACCGCCGCCGGCATCTGTGCGGTGGCGGATCTGGTGGCGACGCAACCGCAGCGCTATTCAGGCTTCGTGGCGCAGGAGCGCTTCCGTCTTCCGGAGATCCTTCAGAACCGCTTCGGCCGCTACTACTCCCAGGGCGACACCAAACATGTCTCGGCCGATGCCGTGGTCACCGGCAAGGCCGGCCGGCAGCGCCAGCTCGCCTCAGGAGGCCAGCGATGAACGCCACCGAGATTGCCGCCCTGCTGCGCCGCCTGGGGCTTGAGCCCCCACCCGCCGCTGCCGGTGCACTGCTCAGCGTGATCAACCCGGCCAGCGGCGAGCCGCTGGCACAGGTGCGCGCCGCGACCCAGGAGGATCTGGAGCAGATCCTGCACCGCGCCGTCGGCGCCGCCGCGCGCTGGCGCGAAGTTCCTGCGCCGCAACGCGGCGAGCTGATCCGTCTGCTGGGTGAAGCGCTGCGCCAGGTGAAGCAGGATCTGGGCACGCTGGTGAGTCTGGAGAACGGCAAGATACTGGCCGAAGGCCTGGGCGAAGTGCAGGAGATGATCGACATCGCCGATTTCGCCGTCGGACAGTCGCGCATGCTCTACGGCAACACCATGCACTCCGAGCGGCCCGGGCATCGCATGTACGAGCAGTGGCACCCGCTGGGCGTGGTGGGGGTCATCTCGGCCTTCAATTTTCCGGTGGCGGTGTGGGCCTGGAACGCCTTCCTGGCCGCCATCTGCGGCAATGCCACCGTGTGGAAACCCTCACCGCGCACGCCGCTGACGGCACTGGCGGTGCACGGGATCTGCAAGCGGGTGCTGGAGGAGCAGCGGGTCGCGCCAATATTTCAGATGTTCGTCGGCGGCACCGAGCTCGCCGAGCGCCTGGTCGCGGACAGGCGCGTGGCGCTGGTGTCATTCACCGGATCCACGCCGGTTGGCCGGCAGGTCGCCGAACGCGTCGCGCAGCGGCTGGGCAAGAGCCTGCTGGAGCTGGGTGGCAACAATGCCGTGATTGTCGATGACACCGCGGACCTTGATCTGGCGGTGCCCGCCATCGCCTTCGGCGCCGTGGGTACGGCCGGCCAGCGCTGTACCACCACCCGGCGGGTTCTGGTGCATGAATCAATCCGCGCCCAACTGGAGCAGCGCCTGCTGCACGCCTACCGCCAGGTGCGCATCGGAGATCCGCTCGCGGCCGATACCCTGATGGGACCGCTGATCGATCGCACCGCCGTCGAGCGCTACAGCGCGGCGATCCGTCAGGCGCTTGCGCAGGGAGGGGAACTGCTGTGCGGCGGCCGGGTGCTGCCGGGTGCGGGCAATTTCGTCGAGCCGACCATCATCCGCGCGCGCAATGACTGGCCGATCGTGCAGACCGAAACCTTCGCGCCCATTCTGTACCTCATTCCGGTGGCCAGTTTGGAGGAGGCCATAAGCTTGCAGAATGCCTCGGCCCATGGGTTGTCCTCGGCGCTGTTCACCGACCGGCTGCAGCATGCCGAACGGTTCCTGTCGGCAAGCGGGAGTGACTGCGGCATCGCCAATGTCAACATCGGCACCTCGGGCGCCGAAATCGGTGGCGCCTTTGGCGGTGAGAAGGATACCGGTGGCGGTCGCGAATCCGGATCAGATGCCTGGAAGGCCTACATGCGCCGTCAAACCAACACCATCAACTGGAGCCGTTCGCTGCCGCTGGCGCAGGGCATCAGGTTCGAGTTACCCGACTGAGCCGCGCTCGGCCTGCTTGGCTTCCTGCCACAGTGCCTCCCACTGTTCCAGGCTCAGCGCACTCAATGTCAGCGCGCGCTCGCGCGCCAGGGTTTCCATGCTGGCGAAGCGCCGTTCGAACTTGGCATTCGCGGCCCGCAGCGCGGATTCAGCATCCGCGCCCACGTGTCGCCCCCAGTTGGCAATCGCGAACAGCAGGTCGCCCATCTCCTCCACCAGGTGCGCCGGTGCCACATCCGGATCCGGATGGTCACGCGCCTCGAGCGCGGCTTCGTCCAGTTCGGCCAACTCTTCGGTGATCTTGGCGCGCACGTCGCGCATGTCGGTCCAGTCGAACCCGACCCGCCCGGCACGCTTGCCCAGTTTCTGCGCGCGGGTCAGGGCCGGCAGCGCTCGCGGCACGTCGGCGAGCACACCCGCACCGTCAGTGCCAGCCTGCGCGGCGGCGCGCTCGCGTGCCTTGAGCTCCTCCCAGACGACCAGCACTTCACCGGCACTGTTCAAGGCCGCCGGCGCGGCGCCAAACACATGCGGATGACGCCGCACCAGCTTGTCATGGATGGCGCGGGCAATGCCGTCGAAGTCGAACCAGCCGCGCTCCTGCGCCAGCTGCGCGTAGAACACCACCTGGAACAGCAGGTCACCGAGTTCATCGCGCAGCTTGGCGGGTGGCTCGCCCGACTGGATGGCATCGGCCACCTCGTAGGCCTCCTCCAGCGTGTATGGGGCGAGGGTTGCGAAGGTCTGCGCGCGATCCCACGGACAGCCGCTCACCGGGTCGCGCAGCTTCACCATCAGGGCCAGCAGATCAGTCATGGCGGGCAGCTCAGGCACGGACATCATCACTCCTTGCACAGCCGGTACAGGCTCATCAGCATGCCGGCGGTGGCACCCCAGATGTTGCGCTCGCCCACCGGAATGTCGTTCAACTGCACGGCCGGAAGATCCGGCACGTACTGGCGCATGCGTGGCCGGAAGTTGGCCGGGTCGAACAGGAAATCCAGCGGCACCTCGAAGGTCTCCTGCACCTCGCGCGCATCCGGCGCCAGGGTAAAACCGGGGCGGACAAATGCCACCACCGGCGTCACCCGAAATCCGGTGCCGATGATGTGATCGGGCAGAAAACCGACGACCGTAACGAAGTCCGGGTCCAGGCCCACCTCCTCCTGCGCCTCGCGCAGGGCCGCGGCAATGGGGCTGGCGTCGGAGCTCTCCAGCCGGCCGCCCGGAAAGCTGATCTGGCCGGCATGATGTTTCAGCGCCGTCGCCCGCTGCGTGAACAGCACCGTGGCCGCCGCGCGCAGCACGATGGGCATCAGCACCGCGGCCGGTACCAGGGTTGCGGGTATGAAGCGCTCGAAGGCCAGGCTCTCCTGCACCGTCAGTCCCGGCAGCACCCAGTCACCCCGGTCATGCCGAGGGGTGCTGCCGCGCAATCGCTCGGCGATCCGGCGCTGCCAGAACTGCGGATCCGTGCTCACCCGCCGCCGCTGGTGCCACCCTTGATGCCGCCGCGGGTCAGCTCCAGGGGATCAAGCAGCTTGGCCAACTCAGTGGGCGCCAGATCGGTCATCTTCTGCGCCATCTCGCGGATCGGTTTGCCCTCGGCGTAGGCCTTCTTGGCGATCGCGGCACCTTTTTCATAGCCGATGATGGAATTGAGCGCGGTCACCAGAATGGGATTTCGCTCCAGCGCCTCCTGCAGGCGCGGTTCATTGACGGTAAAGCCCGCGAGCGCCCGATCGGCCAGGGCCTGCAGCACATTGGACAGCAGACGGATGCTCTCGAGCAGGTTGTAGGCGATGAGCGGCAGCATCACGTTCAACTGGAAATTGCCGGATTGTCCGCCGATGGTGATGGTCGCGTCATTGCCGATGACCTCCGCGGCGACCATGGCCGCGGCCTCGGGGATCACCGGATTGACCTTGCCGGGCATGATGCTGCTGCCCGGCTGCAGGGCCGGCAGGGCGATCTCACCCAGGCCTGCCAGCGGACCGCTGTTCATCCAGCGCAGGTCATTGGCCATTTTCATGACGCTGACGGCAATCACCTTCAGCTGACCGGACAGCTCGACCGCCGCGTCCTGGCTGGACAGGGACTCGAAGTAATTGCGGCTGGGAATGAAGTCGATGCCGGTGATCGCGGCCAGCTCGGCGCAGAACACGCCGCCGAACTGCGGATGCGCATTGATGCCGGTGCCCACCGCGGTGCCGCCCTGCGCCAAGGCCAGAAGCCGCGGCTCGGTGGACTTCAGCCGCGCCTGGGCGTTTTCCATCTGCGTGCGCCACCCGGACAGTTCCTGCGCCAGGGTGATGGGCATGGCATCCATCAGGTGGGTACGTCCGGTCTTCACGACTGCGGCCAGCTGCTGTTCACGTGTGCTCAGCACCGCGCCTACATGCGCCAGGGCCGGCTGCAGCTGCCCCCGGCAGGCCAGCGCCGCGCCCACCTGGATGGCGGTGGGAATGACATCGTTGCTGCTCTGCCCCATGTTGACTTCATCGTTGGGGTGCACCGCACGGCCGAGTCGCACCGAAGCCAAGCGCGCGATCACCTCGTTGGCATTCATGTTGGTGCTGGTGCCCGAGCCGGTCTGAAAAATATCGATGGGGAAATGGGCATCGTGACGCCCGTCGGCGACTTCCGCAGCACAGGCCGCGATGGCCTGGGCCACCGTCTCCTCGAGCAGTCCGAGCTTGGCATTGGCCAGGGCCGCCGCCTGCTTGATCACGCCCAGGGCGCGGATGAAGGCGCGCGGCAACGGTCGGCCGCTGATGGGAAAGTTCTGCACCGCCCGCTGCGTCTGCGCGCCCCAGAGCGCATCGGCGGGCACCTGCAGCTCGCCCATGCTGTCTCGTTCAGTACGGAAAGAAGCTGTCATCTGAGGCACTCCGGCACGGTATCATTCCAAATCCTAACATTCCGAATTGCCCATTGCCCGC
>Ga0210391_10001510_pt1 | contig 21078 bp, 20 predicted proteins | sample IncBWC12OmetaG_FD_160573 | JGI IMG/M metagenome (GOLD analysis project Ga0210391, IMG submission 160573) | Forest soil microbial communities from Barre Woods Harvard Forest LTER site, Petersham, Massachusetts, United States - Inc-BW-C-12-O ...
AACCCGAAACCCTGCCCCGTTGGGTTTACGGCAATTCGGGCTCCATCGACGTTGCAGTCCTGTGAATGCGTTCTCTATAATCGCCTACAGTGACCAACGAGGCCCCAGAACCGAAGAAAGTTGCGCCATTTTCCACTGTACGGAAGGTATCGGACAAACCCTTCGATGGCGTAGAACGCCGCCGCGGCGCGGGCTCCAGTGCTCCTGCGCCCATTTTTGCCGACATTCCCGAAGCCAACGAAGTCACCGTTTTCCACGAATTAGGCAAGGCTCTCACTTCGTCGCTGCAGCTCGATCAGGTGCTGCGCACGATCATGGAAAAGATCAACGAAGTTTTGCGTCCTGACACTTGGTCGCTGCTCCTAATGGATCAGGAGCGCGAAGAACTCTACTTCCAGATCGCCACCGGCAAAGGTTCCGAAGCTCTCAAAGACGTTCGCATCAAGGCCGGGCAGGGACTCGCAGGTTGGGTCGCGAAGGCTGGTGAAGTTGTAGTCGTTCCGGATACCAGCAAGGATTCGCGATTCTTCGGCAGCGTGGACGCGAAGACGAAAATGGAGACGCGCTCGATCGTCGCCGTTCCGGTTCGCTTCCGCGATCAATGTCTCGGCGTAATCGAGCTAATCAACTGCATCGGTCCCGAAGGTTTCAGCAAACGCGACCTCGCGCTTCTCGAAGCATTGGCGGACTACGCTGCAATCGCCATCGAAAACGCCCGGCACGTGCAGCGCATTCACGAGCTCACCATCACTGATGATTGCACCACGCTCTACAATGCCCGGCATTTGAATTTCATGCTGGATACGGAGATCTACCGTTCGCACCGTTACGCGTTTGAGTTTTCACTGATCTTCATCGATCTCGATCACTTCAAGCAGGTCAACGACACGTACGGCCACCTTGTCGGTTCGCGCTTGCTCGCTGAAATCGGGCAGGCGATCAAAGACAAGTGCCGGCTGATCGATCTGGCTTTTCGCTACGGGGGAGATGAATTTGTGGTGCTGCTGCCGCAGACTTCGAAAGAAAATGCGCTCGGCGTCGCGCGCCGCTTGCACAAATTGATCCGCGAAGCCGTCTGGCTGAAGGACTCCGGTATCAACGTCCGCGTCACGGCCAGCGTCGGCGTTGCATCGTACCCGACTGATTCGCGCACCAAGGCCGAACTGCTGCATCTCGCCGACGAAGCGATGTATCTCGTGAAGAACACCACGCGCGACAGCGTCGCAGCGAACGGCATGGGCATCATCGAGCAGGGCCAGACCGAACACGCGTAGCGCCGCACAGCCACCCAAGTTGTTCGATCCTTTCCGCTCTCCTATACTGAAATCGTAACGCCTCGAGGATTTCGTCGCTTTGCGCAATCAGCAGGCAGCCCGATATGCACAATGGGCGGCATGGGCCGCTGCAGCTATAGCGCTCCTGGTCGCCGGAGTGTACGGCAAGCGCGCCATCCAGGCCGCTCGCGCGTATCGTAACGCTCCCACTCCACTTTCGAACACCGTGCAGCAGCAATCGCACGAGTTCTCCTACTCGAAGACAGAAAACAGCGTGACCATCTTCACCATCCGCGCCTCGCAGGCCACCGAATATAAAGACGAAAACCGGACCGAACTTCAGGATGTATGGATCACCATCTTCGGCCGCAATGGGGACCGCAACGACGACATCCACACACGCGCGTGCAGTTACGAGCCGAAGAATGGTTCGATCCACTGTCAGGGTGCGGTGCAGATCAATCTCGCGCCGAAACCAACGTCACCCGGCGGTCCAGCGCCAAAGTCGATCGAAATCACGACCAGCAATCTCTCGTTCGACCGCACTTCTGGAGAAGCGTCCACGCCTGAAGCTGTGGAATTCAAATTCACGGACGGGAAGGGAAGCGCGGTCGGCGTTACCTACAGCACCCAAACTTCGATCGTGCAGCTCGAGAAGGATGTCCAGCTGGAAGTCGATTCATCGGACAAGACTGGCGGTCTGCCGGTCAAAGCGACGGGCGGCAATCTTTCGATCTGGCGCAACGAGCGGCGCGTCGAGCTGGGCGCCCCTGCCGTTGTGCGTCAGGGCGCTCGCGAGCTTGACGCGCAGAAAATCACGATCGACCTCGACGAAAATTACAAAGCGCAGCACGCCGTAGCGGAAGGCGAGCCCACGATCCGTTCGAGCGATGCGAAGGGCGAATCCACGGCTGCTGCGACGAAATTCGAAGCGTGGCTCGATCCGAATGGTTGGATTCAGCGCATTGTCGGCGACGGAAATGTCACGGGCGGCGAAAAAAGCGCGACAGGTTCCGACCGCTTCTCCGCGGCGCGCGTGGAATTCGCAATGGAGCCTGAGCACAACGTGCTGAAGACGATGAATGCCTCCGGCGGCGTGAACGTCGAGTCTGACGATTCGACCGGCTCGCGCGCTATGAAAACCGACGCGATGCTCGTGAAATTTGCGCCCGCGACGTCGGCGGCGAAAAGCCCCGCGAGCAACGGAATTGGAGGCCGGCAGCGAATCGATGCGGCGGAGACACTCGCTCCCGCTGTGATCGAAATGAAAAACGGCGATGAGCACACTACGCTCCGCGCCAAGCAATTCGTCACGCGATTCAATGGTGAAGGCCATCTCGATCAACTTCTCGGCCACTCCGGCGTTCAGATTGTTCGCCAGATTGGTTCCGCAACGCCGCAGACCACAACTTCCTCCGAACTTGCGACGACTTTCGATTCCAGCGGTGAGTGGGCCACGCTCGATCAATCCGGCAATGTTCGCTTCCAGCAGAACGACCGCCAAGCCACCGCCGCGCGCGCGCAAGTGATTCGCGCGACCGACGTGATCAACCTCGCTGGTTCGCCTGTGCTGTCCGACGCGTCGAGCCGCACCACTGCGGGAGCGGTACAAATCAATCAGAAGACGGGCGAAATCCACGCGACGGGTGGCGTGGTGTCCACCTACCTGGCAGGTTCGCAGAATGCAGAGATGAACATCGGCTCGGGTCCGGGTCATGTGTCCGCGGACTCGCTTGTCGGTTCGAACACCTCAGGCCATGCGGTTTATTCCGGGCGCGCGCGCCTGTGGCAGGGCCAGTCGGTCCTCGACGCGCAGCAAATTGAACTCTGGCGCGATGAAAAGAAAATGCTCGCTAGCGGCAACGTGGTGGCCGTTTTTCCTCAGGCTTCCGGGCCGGCGGTCGGAACCTTTGGCTCGCCCTCGCCTTCAACAGGGACGAAGTCAGCACCCGCAAACTCAAACTCGGGCCCCACGCTCTGGCACATTCACGCACCAACGCTCACGTATTGGAGCGATCTCGGGAAGGCGCACCTTGAAACCGGCGTACGCGCCGAGTCCGATCAGGGCTCCATGGACTCGCACACGCTGGACGTCTTCCTGACCCCAGCCGGCGCTGGCAACTCGCCAAACGCGCCTAGGCCCACCCCAGCAGCTCCCTCTGGCAGCCAGCCGGGCCTGGGCGGCGGTCGCCAGATGGACCGCGCTCTTGCCCTGGGTAACGTAGTCGTTCGCCAGGGAGACCGGCGCGCCACGGCCGAACAAGCCCTATACACGGCCGCGGATGGCAAGTTCACGCTTTCCGGTGGTCAACCGACGATTATTGACGCTTCGAACGACACTACGACGGGCCGTTCGTTGACCTTCTTTGTAGCGAATGATACGATTTTGATTGATTCGCAAGAAGGTTCGCGCACGCTGACCAAGCACCGAGTCGAGAAATGAATTGGCATGCTGAAACTTCAGGCGTCCGACCTCAGCAAGGCGTATAAGGGCCGGAAAGTTGTCGATAACATCAGCCTGGAAATTCAGCAGGGCGAAGTGGTTGGGCTGCTCGGGCCGAACGGCGCAGGGAAGACCACGACGTTCTATATCCTGGTCGGACTCGCCCGTCCGGATTACGGTAGGGTTCTTCTGGATGGCGAGGACATCACCGATCTTCCCATGTACCTCCGGGCCCGCAGCGGCATCAGCTACCTCCCTCAGGAACCATCGGTTTTTCGTAAACTGACTGTCGAAGAGAACTTGCTCGCGGTTCTGGAGACTTTGCCGGTAACTCCCGAACAGCGGCGCGACCGCGTGGAAGAGTTGCTGGCGCAGATGGGCCTCGACGGCCTGCGCGACAGCAAAGCCTTCGTGCTCTCGGGCGGAGAGCGGCGTCGCCTCGAGATTGCGCGATCCCTGGTGCTTTCGCCTTCGTTCGTGCTGCTCGATGAGCCCTTCGCGGGAATCGATCCGCTAACGGTAGTAGACATTCAGCGGATTATCGCGGATTTAAGTGCCGCGGGCATTGGCGTGCTGGTTACCGACCACAACGTGCCGTACACGCTGGCCGTGACCAACCGGGCGTACATTATCAACGACGGAAAGATATTATTCGCGGGCACGCCTGCAGATCTGGCGGGCAACGCGGAAGTCCGGCGGATTTATCTGGGAGAAAGTTTCAAGCTGAACTAGTCCGATGAACTGGCTCGCACCCAAACTTAGTCTTCGCGTCGCGCAGAAGCAGATCCTGACGCCGGGACTGGTGCAGATGGTCAGCGTGCTCGCGCTGAACCGTCTCGAGCTTCGGGACATGATCAATCAGGAGATCATGGCCAACCCCGTCCTCGACGAAATCACCGAAGAGACCGCCGCCGCGACCGACAGCTATCAGGACGAGGCCTTCCTTAAGAAAGAAACCGAGAAAGTTCCCGAGGGAGAAGGTGCGAACCCGTTCGACGAGTTCGACTTCGGCTCGTTCTTCACGCAGTACCTCGATACCGGCGCGGAGCGTCAGGTTACGAACGAGCGCGAAGACGTCGAGCGCCCGTCATTCGAAAAGTTTTTGTCGTCCACGCAGAGCCTGGCCGACCACCTTGCTTGGCAACTCAGCGTGAGCATTTGCACCGAGGAAGTCCGCAAGATCGCCGAGTCCATCGTCGGCAACCTCGATGAGAATGGCTACCTGACCGCCACGCTCGACGAAATCGCCAACGCCGCCAATTACTCCATGGAAGACGTCGAAGAGGCGCTGGCCATGGTGCAGGAATTCGATCCTCCCGGGGTCGGCGCGCGCGATCTACAGGAGTGCCTCACGCTGCAGTTGAAGCTCGTCGATCCGCAGAACACTCTGGCGCAGCAGATCATCGCCGAGCATCTGAAGCTCCTGCAGAACAACCAGCTCAAGGAAGTTGCTCGCGCACTGAACCGCCCCGTCGAACTCGTGAAGCGCGCCGTGGACGTGATCAAGCGTCTCGATCCCAAGCCCGGACTGCGCTACAACCACACCGAGCCGCGCCTGGTCGAACCCGACGTCCAATTCCGCAAGGTGGATGGCGAGTGGCAGGCCATCATGAATGACGACGACCTTCCGCAACTTCGCTTGAACCCGATGTATCGCCGCCTTCTGGCGCGCGACGCGGCCGACCGCGACGTCCGTAACTACGTGAAAGAGCGCTTTACCGCGGCGATCCAGTTGATGAAAAACATCGAGCAGCGCAAACATACGATCCAGCGCGTTTGCCACTCGATCCTGCGCCGCCAGGGCGATTTTCTCGACTACGGCGCCGACCATCTGAAGCCCATGATGATCAAGGAAGTCGCTGAAGAAGTTGGCGTGCATCCTTCCACTGTCAGCCGCGCCGTTGCCAACAAATATGTGCACACGCCGCAGGGCGTTCTCGAACTGCGCTATTTCTTCAGCGAATCGGTGAATGGGCCGCAGGGTAGCGAAATGTCGCTTTTGTCCCTCAAGCGCCGTGTGAAGAAAATGATCGAAGACGAAGATACCGCGCACCCGCTAACCGACGAGCAGATCACCAAGCGGCTCAGCGAAGAGGGCATTCAAGTCACACGCCGCACCGTAGCCAAATATCGCGAAGACCTCCGGATCCCGAGCACGCACCGCCGCCGCGTTAAGGCATAGCCCTACCACCGTGGCGCGCTCTCTCAGACACGCTAGAAAACGCGACCCGCGCCAGTTGGTTCTCCTCACCGGCCTCTCCGGTTCTGGCAAAGGCTCGGTCCTCGATACATTTGAAGACCTTGGCTACTACTGCGTCGACAATCTTCCCGTCGCGCTGATTCCTACGTTCAGCGAGTTGTACGGTGAAGGCTCCGGCGAGATCGAACGCGCCGCGCTGCTGGTGGATGCGCGTGAAGGCGAGCAGATCGAAAAACTCCCGGGTATCTACCGAAAGCTTTCCGCGGACCATCCGGCGACGCTGGTTTTCATCGAAGCGAGCGACGAAGCTCTCCTACGCCGCTTCAGCGAGACGCGCCGTCCGCACCCCCTCGGTCATCACAGTTCGATTGCGGAAGGCTTGCGAGAAGAGCGGAAACGCATGGCGCCGATCCGCCGCATCGCGGACGTGATCATCGACACGACCAGGTTCAACGTTCACGAGCTGCGGCAGTTCGTCACCGATCGTTTTCAAAATCTAGACCGGCGGCCGCTGCTTGTATCTGTCGTGAGCTTTGGGTTCCGCTACGGCATTCCCGCGGATGCCGATCTCGTTTTCGACGTTCGCTTTCTTCCCAATCCTCACTTCGTCCCGCGGCTGCGGCGATACAGCGGCAAGGACCCGCGCGTCGCACGCTACATTCGTTCATTCCCGCAAACTCGCGAGTTCATGCGCCGGATCGAAAGCCTCCTGCTCTACCTCGTCCCCCTTTACATTCGGGAAGGGAAGAGTTATCTCACCGTTGCGATCGGCTGTACGGGAGGACGCCATCGTTCCGTGGCGCTCTCTGAATCGATCCGGCGGAAGCTAAAGCAAAAGGGATACGCGGCAAAAGTGGTTCACCGCGACATCGACAAAAGCGGCAGTTAAACTTCGCAACGCAACGTCAAGAATTCCTGGAGATTTTTGACTTGGCTAGTTCGGACATTCAAAAGCCCCATCTCGCTGTGCCGTTGACGCAAAGCCAGGAGTTTAAGCGCCTGGTGCGTTTTCTCACCCCGTATACCGGTCTGCTTATTGTCGGCGTCTTCCTGATGGCCGTGATGGGGATTGCGGACGGCCTGATCGCTCTCGCGCTGCGACCCGCGGTGGATGTAGTTCTTAATCCGCAATCAACCCTGCAACAGCTGATCCTCTTCAAAGTTCCCCACACGAATTACGTTCTCGAACTGAATCGATTCGTTCCCTCGCGCGTGAAGCACGTATGGTCGGTGTTCGCGCTTGCACTTTTTTTCATCTACATCGTGAAGGCATTCGCGGAATATTTTGGCGGCACCACGATTCAATACGTCGGCATCTCCGGCATCACGGATCTCCGCAACAAGATTTACGGCAAAGTCCTTCATCAGCCCGTGGGCTTCTTCCACGCCAATCCGGTCGGACGCGTCATGTCCGCGATGATCAACGACGTTGAACAACTCCGCAGCGCCTTCTCCGACTACCTCGCCGACTTCTTCCGCCAGATTTTCAGTCTCGTCGCTTTCGTCTCAGTGTTGCTCGTAATCGACTGGCGCATGGCCATCGGTTCCGTGATCCTCGTGCCTCTGGTCGTATTGCCTGTAGGCCGCCTCGCGCGAAAAATCCGCCGCTCCACCGAAGACAGCCGCGCACGCCTCGCCGACCTGAGCCAGATATTGCAGGAAACGATAAGCGGCAATCGCGTTGTGAAAGCCTTCGGCATGGAGGGCTTTGAAATCAGCCGGTTCCGCGACGCGGCCCGCAAACTCCGCCGCGAAAACATGCGTTGGATCCGATCGCTCGCAGCGGCAGGCCCGATGATGGACGTGCTCGGCGCAGTCGTCATCGCGGTGATCATTCTTTACGCTCGCGGCGAGATCAAAGTCGGCCGTATGACGACCGGTTCCTTTGCCGCCTTCACCTACGCACTCTTTAAGGCCTACGAACCGGTGAAACGCCTCGGTTCGATCTACCAGCTCTTTGTGCAGGCCCTTGGTATTTCGGCGCCGGTCTTTGGTTTTCTCGATCTCGAGGAAGAGAAGATGGACGCCCCCGAGGCCAAAGCTCTCCCGCGGATCCGCGACCGCGTGGAATTCGAAAGCGCCACGTTCATGTACGACGATGGCGACGCGCCCACGCTAAAGAACATCGACCTAAAGGTTCCCTCCGGCGCCGTTGTCGCTTTCGTAGGATCGAGCGGCGCCGGAAAGACGACGCTCGTTAATCTGCTTCCGCGCTTCTATTGCCCCACGGCGGGAAAAGTCAGCATCGATGGGGTCGATCTTCGCGACGTAACGCTGCGCTCGCTCCGCGAACAGATGGCCATCGTCACCCAGGAAACCATCCTCTTCAATGACACCATCTGGAACAACCTCTGTTACGGCCGCCCGGACATGCCCGAAGAAAAAGTCTACGCCGCCGCCAAAGCCGCGCTCGCACACGATTTCATCCAGCAGATGCCCAAGGGCTACCAAACTGAGATCGGCGATCGCGGCCAGCGTCTCTCCGGCGGCCAGCGCCAACGGCTCGCCATTGCGCGTGCGCTCCTGAAAGACGCGCCGATCCTGATCCTCGATGAAGCCACCTCCGAACTCGACTCCGAGTCCGAAATGCTCGTCCAGCGCGCACTCGCCAACTTGATGGCCGGACGCACCGTCTTCGTTATCGCACATCGCCTCTCAACAATCCGCCGCGCGGACTTGATTGCCGTCCTGGAAGGGGGCACAATTCGCGAGCGCGGAACGCACGACGAGTTGATGGCGCGGCGCGGACTCTACGCGCGTCTCTACGAGATGCAGTTTAGGGACGCCGAGCCCGTGACGCCCGCAGTTGAACCGCTGTGACTCGAGCACCGCACCGGATCTGAACTCGTCACGACAAAATGACCACAACTGGCTCACGCACTGTGTCGCAATCGCACGCGGCCGCCTCTCATCTGGAGACCGCGGTGTCGTTGAAGTCCATGACGGGATACGCGGAGGCGCGCTCCTCCGAAAAGGGATGGAACATTCGGGTCACGATTCGCGCCGTGAACCACCGCTTCCTCGATCTTCATCTCCGCATGCCCGAGGGCTTTGAACCGCTTGAACCGAAAATTCGTCAGACCGTCCGGCACGGAGTCCGCCGCGGGCATCTCGACGTGACTGTCTACTACGAGCCCGCCGGCCAGGCCGCCGTCGGAGTGAACGAAGAGATCGCCGCTGCCTATCTCGCCGCAGCGAATTCTCTACGCGAAAAATTCGGAATCCGCACCGAGCCTGATCTCGCCGCGATATTCCGTCTGCCGGGAGTCATTGGTTCCTCGGCCCTCGCTCGCGAAGGGGATCTCGACCGGCTCGAAGCCGTCGTGACGGGGTGCCTGGATGAATCGCTCGCCAAACTCTCGCGCATGCGCGAACTCGAGGGTTCACACCTTCGCGAAGAAATGTCGGCGCGGCTGAAGAACATTACGAGCTTGGCCGCTCGCGTCTCGGGGCTTGCCGAGCGTGCTCAACCCGCTTTCGCGAAACGCCTCGAAACGCGCCTCCAGGCGCTGCTTGGCGAAGCCCAGATCGATCCCACGCGCCTCGCACAGGAAGCGGCAATCGCCGCCGAACGAAGCGACGTTACGGAAGAGCTCGCGCGCCTTCGCAGCCACGTCCAACAATTCGAGGGCCTGCTCGCGGGTGCGCCGGACGTCGGCAAAAAACTCGACTTCCTGCTCCAAGAAATGCAGCGCGAAGCCAACACGCTGCTCTCGAAGTCGCCCGGCACCGAAGCTGAAGGCATCGAGATCACGCAGATCGGCCTCGAGATCAAATCCGAAATTGAAAAATTGCGCGAACAGGTGCAGAACATCGAATGAAACCGTCCGAGCCGCTGGTGCTGATCGTTTCGGGCCCATCGGGTTCCGGAAAATCCACCCTCGTAAAGAAGATCCTCGAGCTTCCCAACATGCTGTGGTCTGTTTCGTACACAACGCGTTCCCCGCGTGCGACGGAAACCAATGGGGAATGGTACAATTTCATCTCCGAAGCCGAATTCGAACAGATGGTGGCCCGGGGCGAGTTCCTTGAATACGCCCAGGTCTTCGGTAAGAATTGGTACGGCACGCCGCGGAAGTGGCTGGACGAAGCGGGCAAGCGTGGCATGGACCTGGTTCTCGAGATCGACGTGCAGGGCGCGCTTCAAGTCCGAAGCAAACTGCCGGGCTCGGTGGCGATTTTTGTTCTGCCGCCGTCGCGCCAAGATCTCGAAACGCGCATCCGCGCCCGTGGCCAGGATTCGGACGACGAAATTCAGCGCCGCCTGAAGCGGGCTCGCGAAGAAATGCTCAGTTACAGCAGTTACGACTTCGCGATTGTGAACGACGATTTGGAACGCGCCGGCCTTCAGATTCAAGCCGTCGCGCTGGGCTCTCGCTGCAAAGTTACTCGAAACGAAACGCGGATTCACGAAATTTTGAAGTCTTTTGGAGGCTGATGTCGCCATGGCAGTGATGAGGGAAGCACCGGACAGCCAGTTTGCTTATGTCGTTGTAGTAGCGCGCCGCGCCCGTCAGTTGCTTATCGGTGCCCGGCCGCTCGTCGAAAATCCACGGTCGCGCAAGACTACGCGCATCGCCGAAGAAGAACTGCAGAGGGGTTACCTCGAGTACGAAGCTCCGCACCTGGAAATAGGCGCCGCAGAGGGCGAAGAGAGCCGGCGAAAAAAGTAGGTTCGCCGCGGAGTTGCTATGAGAATCGCGCTTGGGGTCACCGGAGGCGTCGCAGCGTATAAGGCCGCGGAACTCGTCCGCCGCCTGCAGCAGGAAAAGCTCGACGTTCAGGTCGTCATGACCCGTGGTGCGCAGGAGTTCATTACCCCTCTTACCTTCGCCGCTCTGACTGGACAAAAAGTCATTACAGATCTTTTCGCCGCAGCCGGTGGCGCGCCAGCCAACGTCGAAAGCGCCATCGAACATATTGCCGTTGCTCAGCGCATCGATCTATTGCTCGTCGCTCCCGCCACGGCGGACGTTCTCGGAAAATTCGCGCACGGCATCGCCGAGGATTTTCTCGGCACGCTGTACTTGGCTACCAAGGCGCCGGTAGTGGTCGCTCCGGCGATGAACGTGAACATGTGGGATCACCCCGCCACGCAGGAAAGCGTCGCTACGCTCCGCAAGCGCGGCGTTCACGTCGTCGATCCCGATGATGGCTATCTCGCCTGTGGCATGACCGGCGCCGGCCGCCTCGCCGCTACTGAAACCATCGCTCGCAAAGTTTGCGAAGTTCTCGGACTTCGTCACGATCTTGACGGCCACACCGCCCTCGTCACGGCCGGCCCAACTTGTGAAGACATCGATCCGGTTCGCTTTCTTACGAACCGCTCGTCCGGAAAAATGGGATATGCGCTGGCTGAAGCTGCGACTCGGCGTGGCGCGCGCGTCATCCTCGTCAGTGGCCCAACGGAGTTGAAGGTTCCCGATGGTGTTGACTGGATTCCAGTTCGCACCACTACGCAGATGCACGATGCCGTGCTCGCCCGTGCCGGCGAGTGCTCGATCGTAATCATGGCCGCCGCCGTTTCCGACTATCGCCCGGCCGCCACTCACGACAAAAAGATCAAGCGCGGAGAAGGAACGCTTACCCTTCAACTCGAGCCAACGGCCGACATCCTCGCCGAACTCGGCCGCGCGAAGAAGAATCAAGTGCTCGTTGGCTTCGCTGCCGAGACCGATTCGGTCGCCGAACACGCACGAGGCAAGCTTGAACGCAAGTTGGCCGACATGATCGTCGCGAATGACGTGACGCAGGAAGGCGCCGGCTTCGATACCGACACCAACATCGTCACTCTTTTCTGCAGCGACGGTCGCGAAATCGCTCTTCCCAAGCTCTCGAAATTCGATGTGGCCAACCGCATCTTCGATCGCGTGCTGGAAATTCAGAAACAATCCAAGTAAATTCCATGCGGGAGATTTCGCGATGGATCCGTCGAAGCGCGCTCGTGTGGAAACGCAAATCGCCGAATGGCTGCGCTACGGCGACGACCTCGGTCTCGGCCCGTTTTATCGTGATCGCGTACCGTCGGACGCTATCGCCGCCCCGGCCACTGCGCCGGTTGGCGTTGCGGCCGAACTTCCAGCGGAAGTAATCAGCGAAAATATTCGCATTGAGGAAACGACCGAGATGCCGACGTCCCGCACGCCCGCTAAAGCTTTCGCTGCCTCGGCAGCCGCTAGTGCCACGCCGGTATCGGCACCGGCGTCCGCTGTGCTTCCCATCGTAAACGATTCCAACCTCTTCGATTCCTTCGAGCGCGTCGCGAACGACTCGCTTCCGCGAATCCGTGAGGATATTGGCGATTGCAAGCGCTGCAAACTTCACAAGGGGCGCACCAAGCTGGTCTTTGGCGTCGGCAATCCGAAGGCTGAATTGATGTTCGTCGGCGAAGGCCCTGGCCGCGATGAAGATCAGCAGGGCGAACCGTTCGTCGGCCGCGCCGGCAAGCTGCTCACGCAGATGATCGAAGCGATGTCTCTCCAACGCGGGGACGTTTACATCGCCAATGTTGTGAAGTGCCGCCCGCCCGAAAATCGCCTGCCGGAAAAAGACGAAATCGCGACGTGCTCGCCGTTTCTTCTTCGTCAAATCGAAGTCATCAAGCCGAAAGTGATCTGCTGCCTGGGAGCTTGCTCCGCGCAAACGCTTCTTCAGACCGCGCAGGGCATTTCGAAATTCCGCGGCGAGTGGCTCGACTTTCGCGGTACCAAATTAATGGCCACATATCACCCGGCGTATCTGCTTCGGAATCCGGCCGCGAAGGGCGAAGTTTGGAAAGACCTTCAAAAAATCATGGGATTGCTGGGTCTCAAGCCGCGCAAGAAATAAGCTTCGTCTACACTCGCGCTCCGGCGTGCGTCTTTCAACGTGCGCTGCCTCCGCTGTTACACTAACTTCATCCCATGACTCGGAAATATTGCGAGGTTGCGCTGTCCGTCCCGCTGCGTTCAGCGTTCACTTACGTTGTTCCTGAAGCGCTCGCCTCGCACGATCTCATCGGCCACCGCGTCCTCGTCCCGTTCCGCAATAGACCCGCCGTGGGCGTCGTGGTCGCAATCACTGACAAGCCGCCGCAAGTGAAGCGCGTCCTCGATGTCGCTGAACTTCTCGACTCCATTCCGGCGCTCTCGCCAAAGCTGGTTGAACTTGGCCAGTGGATCAGCCGCTATTACGTTGCGCCCATTGGCGAATCGCTTCGCGCCATGCTTCCGCCCGAAACCAAGCTCCGCTTCGATCGCGAGTATTGGATTACCGATGACGGTCGCTCTTACCTCGCCGAGCTTTCCGAAGGCGGTGAGCTCACCGACGTCGAGAAAGCGGAGCGGGCGTTTCTGAAGCTCTTCGCGAAGTCCGACGAAGGCGAGAACGCTGTGCCCAGCCCGAAAGTACGGCGCGCGGACGGTGGGGAAGCCGCCGCTGAAGCGTTCATTCGTCGCGGCTATCTCGCCGCGCGAGAAGTCGCAAAGTCGCGCACTACGCGGATGCAGAAAATTGTTGCGTGGAATGGTGAGACTTCCGCCGAAACATCGAGCGAGGCTGAAGCTCGCGTTCGCGAAATTCTCACCGCCGAGCGCGGCCCACTTCCAGCCGCCATGCTCCTCGTACAAGCCAAGATCACCCGTACTGTGCTCGCGCGCATGGAAAAGTCCGGCCTCGTGCGCTCGTGGGACGAGGCCATCCTGCCGGGCGAGGACTCGTGGGACACCGACTTCACTCCACCGAAGAACGAACTCAACGCCGAACAGAGGTATGCACTGGCGGAAATCTGGCGTTGGATTGTCGGTGGGAAGTTTGAAGCTGCGTTGCTCCATGGCGTCACAGGCAGCGGCAAAACGGAAGTCTATCTCGGCGCCATCGACGCTGCGCTTTCACGCGGCAGGACGGCGATCGTCCTCGTGCCTGAAATCGCGCTCACGCTTTGGGTTGGTCGCCTGGTCCGCGCAAGATTTGGCGATACCGTGGCCGTCCTTCACAGCGGCCTGCCGGACGTCGAACGTGCCCGCGAGTGGTGGCGCGTTCGTCGCGGCGAAGCTCGCGTCGTTGTAGGCACGCGGTCCGCGGTTTTCGCGCCGCTCGAAAATCTCGGCCTCATCATCGTCGACGAGGAGCACGAGACCAGCTACAAGCAGGAAGAAACGCCCCGCTACAACGGTCGCGACACCGCCGTCTACCGCGCTCATCTCGAAAACGCTGTCGTCGTCCTCGGCTCGGCCACACCATCGCTTGAGACCTACCACAACGCGCGCAACGGGAAGTACAAGCTGCTGGAGCTGAAATCGCGCGTCGCAAACCGCCCGCTCGCCGAAGTTCGCGTTGTCGATCTGCGTGAGGAGTTCCGTCGCGCGCACAAATCTGCACCGGTCTCCGAATCTCTGCGCTCGGCGATCGCGTTGCGCCTCGAAGAAAAAACGCAGGCTATGGTGCTGATTAACCGACGCGGGTATTCGTGGTCTTGCCTGTGCCGCAGCTGTGGAGTGTTCGTTCAATGCGAAAACTGCAGCATCGCACTTACGTATCACAAAAATCGCCATAAGCTCGAATGCCACTACTGCGGTTTCACCGCGAACCCTCCGAAGCGCTGCCCGAAGTGCGACGGCGAATACATGTATTTCGTCGGAGATGGCGCCGAGCGCGTGGAGGAGTATCTGGCTGCGCAGTTCACCAGCGCACGTATTGCACGCCTCGACCGCGACACGGTGCGCACCAAGTCCGAATACCAGAATGTTTTGGGGGCTTTCGCGAGGGGCGAGACTGACATACTGGTCGGCACGCAAATGGTCGCCAAGGGGCACGACTTCCAGCGTGTCACGCTAGTTGGCGTCGTCGCGGCCGATCTTGCTTTAGGACGGCCTGATTTTCGTGCGGCCGAGAAATCCTTCCAGCTTCTGACCCAAGTCGCCGGTCGCGCCGGCCGCGGCGATCTATCCGGTGAAGTGCTCGTCGAAACGTACTACCCCGAACACTACGCAATCCAATTCGCTGCGAAACAGGACTATGAACCTTTCTACGAAAAAGAATCCCACTTCCGCCGGATGCTTCACTATCCGCCGTTCGCTGCGCTGGCGAGCGTGCTGATCCGAGACAAAAAAGTCGAAAACGCCATTCGCTGGTCCCGCGCCCTCGAAACTTATTTCGCTCCCTTCGAAAAGCGCGGCGTGAAAGTCCTCGGCCCGGCAGCCGCGCCCCTGGCGCGCCTCCGCAAGGAGTATCGCTTTCAATTCTTACTGAAGTCTCCGCAACGTTCCGCGCTCTCGCAGGCTCTCGCCGGTGCTCTCGATTTTTGTGTGAAGAAGGAAATTCCGGAAACTGCAGTGATTGTCGACGTGGACCCGGCGAGCTTAACCTGAAATCATCTGAGCGAGCATTCGCAGAATCAGCTGCGAACTGAGCGCAAACCATGGAGAACAAACACCCGCTTCGAATCGTTCTCGCCGGTGGTTCTGGTCAGGTGGGTACCGTTCTTGCGCGCCATTTTCACAATCAAGGCAACGATGTGGTGATCATCGCCCGCCGCGCCGCGAGCGCTCCGTGGAGATCAGCCGTTTGGGATGGCGCAACACGAGGACGCTGGGCTGATGAGATCGATGGCGCGGACGTCGTCATAAATCTCGCGGGCCGCAACGTCAACTGTCGTTACACCGAAGCGAATGGTCGCGAAATCCTGGACTCGCGCATTCAGACAACAAAGCTCATCGGAGGAGCGATCGCCCGATCACAGAAGCCGCCCGCGCTGTGGATGAATATGAGCACGGCAACTATTTATCGCCACTCGCTCGATCGAGCCATGGATGAAACGACGGGCGAGTTGGGCGGGAACGAGCCCGGCGTTCCCGATACCTGGAAATTCAGCATTAAGGTGGCGACGGCGTGGGAGGACTCGTTCTTCTCCGCAAAGGTCGACAAGACCCGCAAGATCGCGCTTCGCAGCGCGATGGTGATGAGTCCAGATCACGGCGGTGTGTTCGACACGTTGCTTCGACTGGTTCGATTCGGACTCGGCGGCGCCTCCGGTTCCGGAAAACAATTCGTCTCGTGGATTCACGACTTGGATTTCGTTCGAGCGATCGACTTCCTCATTGAGAATACGCAATTCGATGGTGTCGTGAACCTTTGCTCTCCCGCGCCGCTGCCAAATTCGGAATTCATGGCCATTCTTCGGCGAGCTTGGGGAGTCGGCGTCGGATTGCCTGCCAGCCGGTGGATGTTGGAGTTCGGAGCGCTATTTCTTCGAACCGAAACGGAACTGATCCTGAAGAGCCGCCGCGTCGTGCCGGGGCGGCTGCTAGAGCACGGATTCAAGTTCGAATTCGCAGATTGGAAGGAAGCCGCGAGAGATCTGGTGGAGCGGTGGGGGCTACCGTCAGAATAAATCGCTAACCGTGCAAGGCCGCATTGAGCGCAGGCATCTACTGCGCGATCGCAGGCCAAAGCATGAAGCACAACACAAAGATCGCCAGCGCTCCCACAGCCAGCAACTTGCGCGAAGCATTCAACGATTCCCAACGGTCGTAAACGGGCGGGTGCTTGAATCGCATCGACAACACGACCATCACGAATCCCCACAAAATCCAGCCCCGCCAGAAGTAAACGCCCAGTCCGACCAACGCGAGCCCAACTCCGAGCGAAATGCGTTGGTGTTTCTCAGGGATCAGGCTGTAGACGATGTGACCGCCGTCGAGTTGCCACGCCGGAATTAGATTGAGCGCCGTCGCGAGAAATCCGACCCACGCCGCGCGTGCCATTGGGTGCAGCAACACACTCGCCACGTCCGCGCCCGGGTGAAACATCCCAATCAGTCCCCGCATCAGGAGAGGCGTTCCAAACAGCAGCGATGCGTCCACGGGCGCGGCCGGTACGACCTTTGAAATCGCAATCGCGTACGCCACGATCGGAACCGCGAGCACGAATCCCGCGATCGGCCCGGCAATTCCAATATCGAAGAGCGCGCGACGCGTCGTGATAGGCGAACGAATCCGCAGGAATGCTCCAAACGTGCCGAAGAATGGCGGCCCAGGTATGAAGTACGGGTAACTCACATCGATCCCGTAATACTTGCACGCGAAAAAGTGTCCCAGCTCGTGCGCCATCAGGATCGCAAGCAGCGTCAGCGAAAACGGCAGCCCGAGAACCAGTAGCCGCGGGTGCAGAATCGGCCGGGTCATCATCGCGGTCAGCGTGTCGTCGCCTGAGAACGCTTCTACGTTCGCCGCAAACGACGTCGCGTACTCCACGCCGATCGCCGTCGTGGTTACGAACGTTACGAATAAAAGCAGAAGGGGAACCCAGGGAAATTTCTGGCGGGGACGGCGGAATTGAAACGGACGAACTTCGTTGACGTCGTGCGGTTGAAACTCTACATCCAGAATCTCGACCGGATCCGGCTCGCTTCCATTTCCGTTTCCGGGGCTAACGCGCATGGAACTTGGATGCTAGTGCGCATGACTCTAAAAGCTGGACAGTCATGCGCCGCGCTCGCGCTAGGCTTTCTCGCCCGGAGTAGGCAGCGCCTGCAATTCCTTGCCAGGCTTGAAACGAACGGCTTTACCGGGAGGGATGCTCACCTGCTGGCCGGTTCTGGGATTCCGCCCGATGCCGGTCTTGCGCGGCTTCACGTTGAACACGCCAAACCGCCGCAACTCGATGCGGTCGCCGCGGCCGAGCGCGTTCTTCATGGCTTCAAAGACGGTCTCCACAGCCTGTTCGGCTTTCGTGCGGGTTATATTCGTCTTCTGCACGATTGCATTTACGATGTCTAGCTTGATCACAATGGCCTCCCGCTTGACCGGAAACCTATGCTAGACAGGGGGTTGCAGGTTGTCAAGCTGTCCGCCGTGGTCTAGACTGTTGCGTTCTAATTTGAGACAGGCGGCGCCGTGGCGTTGCTCTGAGCCGGCGAATAGCAAGAAAAGCCACTCGGCGCCGGCTACGCGCCGTAATACAGCGTTCAAATCCTTTGGAGGAATCGATGTCGGTTAAGTCGGATAAGTGGATTCGCAAGATGTCTCTCGAGCACAAAATGATCGAACCGTTTCAAGACAGCCAGGTTCGCGAGGGCGTGATCAGCTACGGCGTGTCGTCCTACGGTTACGATATGCGTGTCGCCGACGAGTTCCGCATCTTCACCAACGTCAACTCTTCGATCGTGGATCCCAAGCACTTTGACTCGAAGTCGTTCGTCGAATTCAGGGGCGATGTGTGCATCGTCCCGCCGAACTCTTTCGCTCTGGGCCGCTCGGTGGAATATTTCCGCATCCCGCGCAAGTGCCTCACGATCTGCGTCGGCAAGTCGACTTACGCGCGCTGCGGCATTATCGTCAACGTGACGCCGTTTGAGCCGGAGTGGGAAGGGTTCGTCACGCTCGAAATCAGCAACACCACGCCGCTGCCCGCCAGGATATACGCCAACGAAGGCCTTTGTCAGGTGATCTTCTTCGAGTCCGACGAAGAGTGCGCGGTTTCTTACAAAGACAAGAAGGGCAAGTACCAGGCGCAGCAGGGAATCGTGCTGCCGAAACTCTAAATAGAAAAGGCGGGGCGTGCGCCCCGCCTTGTTTCCAGCTTGATCTGAACTTCCTTACTTCTTCGGCTCCGCAAACTTCGCTGTCTTGCCCCACGGTCCGCCGAACACAAACGACTCGAGCGGCTTCCGCTGGCGCGGTGCCGTTTCGGGCCCCTTAAGCGGCTCGGGCAGCGCGTCGGCGCTCGCCGGATAGCCGATCGTGAACGCTGCCACCGGCTCATACTCATCGGGAATTCCAAAATTTTGCCTGATCTTGGCCGGAACGATGCCGGCCATCTGATGCACCTTCAGTCCAAGCGCCTCGGCCTGGATCGAAAGGTTCGCCATCGCCTGGCCCACATCGTGCCAGGCGTGGTAGTTCGTCTCGCCGTTGTGGCCGAATTTCTTCCGCGCGACGCTGAAGCCCAATACCGGTGCGTTTTTCGCCCACATCTGATTGAATTCGACGAGTCCCTCGAGCGCCAGCTTGTGATCGTGCGCGTCGTCTTTCGTGGTCACGATGAAAGACCACGGCTGGTCGTTGTACGACGATGCCGCCCAACGCGCGGCCTCAAATAATGCCCGTAGCTTTTCCGTCTCTACGGGTTTGCTCTCAAACGCTCGCGGACTCCATCGATGCGAAATGTGTTCGTGGATCGGTGCGCTTGTTTCCGCTGGCCGCTTTCCCTCTGCCATGTCTTTCCTCCTCCATGCTGAATGAAGTTCGATAAATGACTGCGAATCCTGTACCCCGCGCACTCAGCTTCATCACGGATCGATGAAGCTGAGTGCGCGAGACCTTTCCACGTGCCGTGTCTGCCAAGCTCCCAGCCTCAGACTTAAGCAGCCGTCTTGCGGTTGTCGATCGAAAACGCGCCCGGCCCAAAAGTGGCCAGGAACAACAGCCCTCCCATGATCGCCAGGTTCTTCAGGAAATGAATTTGATTGTCCATCTGCTCGGCTCCCGTCATTGCCCAGAAGTTGTGGAAGACCACGGTTGTTGGGATCAAGTACAGAAACAACAGCCACGCCACGATTCGAGCGCGGAAGCCCACCCGTACCGCGAGGCCTCCGAAGATCTCGACGGCCGCCGCAAGCGCGAGCGAAACCGCCGGCAGCGGCAAATGCTCGCAGCCACATACTGAGTCGTGCCGGAAAACATCGCCACCTTCGTGAGCCCGCTTCCAAGGAAAATGATACTCATCAAAATCCTGCCCACAAGCGGAACGACGCTAGTTCCACTCCCGTCCGACATTGTCTTCTCCTCGTTTGTAGAATTCGATCGACTTCCAGGACCCATTACGCCAAATCGAACAACAGAACTTCCGACGCCCGATCCGCCGTCACGCGAATGTCGTGCTCGTCGCTGATCGCGGCACCGTCGCCTTGCTTCAACTCCTTGCCGTTGAGCTTCACCGCGCCGTGGGCCACTTGAATCCATGCATGGCGCCCCTTCGCGAGCCTACGCTTGGCCTCGTCACCGTTATCGAGCCGGGCGATGTAAAGGTTCGCATCCTGACGAATCGTGACCGGCGCCTTGGGCCCAGCGACGTGGTAAAAGTCTCCGCGCAGTTCGGCATCTTCAAACTTCATCTGCTCGTAGTCCGGCTTCAGATTTGCGCGCTCCGGCATGATCCAGATCTGCAGCAGGTGGGCCGCTTTCTTCGCATCGGGATTGAATTCGCTGTGCAGGATGCCCGTTCCGGCCGTCATGTGTTGCAGTTCGCCGGGCCGGATCACTGAGCCCGTTCCCATGCTGTCGCGGTGCTCGATCGATCCGTCCAGCATCCACGTGAGAATTTCCATATCGCGATGCGGATGCATTCCGAATCCCTTGCCTGGCGCGACCTTGTCTTCGTTGATCACGCGAAGCGAACGAAACTGAACGTGCTTCGGATCGTGGTATTGATCGAAAGAAAATGTGAACTTCGTATCGAGCCACGAGAGCTTGTTCGTCCCGCGTTCTTCGCTCGGTCGTATCGTAATCATTTCAGTTCTCCTTGGTTCAGCATGCCGGCGCAGACGCTCGCAGCCCAGCATCCCAGCTTCGAGGCGATGCGGCGCAATTCCGTCTGCTCTTCCGGCGTTAGCCCGGACATCAGTTTCTCGATCACGCGCGCGTGATCCGGGAACAAGCGCACGATCAACCGTCGCCCTTTCGGAGTCAGGTGGATCTCAATCTCGCGGCGGTCTTTCGGATTCCGTACCCGCAGCACCATCTTGTCTCTCTCGAGGTTGTCGATCACCGTGGTGATGTTGCCGCCGCTGCGCAGCAGCTTCTTCGCCAGCGTGTGCTGGCACATCGGCCCCAGGTGATAGAGAGCCTCCATCACCGCGAACTGCCCGTGCGTCAGCCCGCTCTGGTCGATCAGCCCGGTCGCCTTCCCGGTGATCGAATCCGCTGCGCGCACCAGGTTAATAAATGCGCTGAGCGCTCTGACCTCGGCTTCGGTTCCTTTGAAGTGAGAAGGCATATTCGTTTAAGTTCAAATTATTCCAACTCAAACGATTGGACGCCGGTTCGGCAGAAAAGATTCAGGGAGGAGAAGTGACTTGTTTTCTAAGGTTTCTGGGTGGGGCGCATCAGTACTTCGCTGATGAAGCTTTCCGGTGCCTGGGTGACGATCATCTCCACAGCGTGCGCTATGTCGTCTGATTGCAG
>Ga0210391_10001511_pt1 | contig 21076 bp, 27 predicted proteins | sample IncBWC12OmetaG_FD_160573 | JGI IMG/M metagenome (GOLD analysis project Ga0210391, IMG submission 160573) | Forest soil microbial communities from Barre Woods Harvard Forest LTER site, Petersham, Massachusetts, United States - Inc-BW-C-12-O ...
ATCCGGTCGCTGATGCAACGCCGGCCAGAAGAGGTCATCCGCGAAGCGGTGCTTGGGATGCTGCCGAAGAACAAGCTCCGCGCGCGTCGCGCTAAGAAGCTGCGTGTGTATGCCGGAAGTGAAGCGTTGAATCGCCACGCCGGACAAAAGCCTCAGCCGCTCGCGCTGTAACCTCGCAAACGGGAACTAAAATTTGTCCTCGCGCGGATTGGTCCGCGATCTAGCGGGTTTTGCGGCGAGGGATTCGCATTCGACTTCTGAGCGGCACGAGATCGTAAAGCAGTGACGGAGGCAATTTGAGTTCAGCACCGAATTCGCTGGCCGAAGCAGCCAAGAAGCACTTTTACGGCACGGGGCGCCGCCGGGAAGCCGTGGCGCGCGTCTACATCAAACCGGGACCGGCGCAGTTCACCGTGAACGATCGCCCGGTTGACGACTATTTTCGCAACGTCGCGTGGCACACCGCGGCCGTCGAGCCGCTGAAGTTTACGCAGATGCTCGATCAGGTCCAGGTGCGCGCACAGGTGAAGGGCGGCGGCGTCGGCGGCCAGGCTGGAGCGGTGCGCATGGGCATTGCGCGAGCCCTCTCCAAGCTCAACCCGGAGCTGCGTCCGGCGTTGCGCAAGAACGGATTTTTGACCCGCGACCCGCGTATGAAGGAACGCAAGAAGTACGGACAGAAGGGCGCGCGTCGCCGGTTCCAGTTCAGCAAGCGGTAAGCGGATGGGCCTCTCCAGTTGCCCACTTTTGGGGACTCGAAATGGCCGCAAGCTGCTGAAAATAAACGATCGTGATTCGGTCTGATGGCCACGAAAGAGGCTTTTGGGCCGGGCGCGGTTCGGTGGTAGAAACAAAAATCGGCTCAGGCCTCATGGCCGAGCCAAATTCACGGCCGGTGAGGATCCGGCAGAAAAGGATGCTGTCCCGGCAAGCCGGGATCCCAAGCATCCCTTCACTTAGGAGGCAATTTGGCAGTCGAAATTACAATGAAAGAGTTGCTGGAGGCGGGAGTTCACTTCGGCCACCAGACCCGGCGCTGGAATCCGAAAATGAAGGAGTACATTTTCGGCGAGCGCAACGGAATCCACATCATTGACCTGCAGAAAACCCTGAAACTATTCCGCGAGGCGGCTCGTTACGTCGCGGAGCAGGCGGCGCAAGGCAAGAGCGTTCTATTCCTCGGCACCAAGCGTCAGGCGCAGGAAGCCATCGCCGAAGAAGCGCAGCGCTGCGGGATGTTCTATGTGAACCATCGTTGGCTCGGCGGCACGCTCACGAACTGGGCCACGCTGCAGAAATCCATCAAGCGATTCAAGCTGCTCAAGGCGATGTCGGAAGACGGACGGATGGCGCAGTTCTCGAAAAAAGAAGGCGCGCGCCTGGACCGCGAGCTCAAGCATCTCCAGCAGAATTTCGCCGGCGTCGAGAACATGACCACCCCGCCCGACACCATGTTCGTGATCGATCCCAACGCCGAAGTGATTGCCGTGCGCGAGGCGCGCCGGATGGGCATCCCGGTCGTTGCGATCGTCGATACGAACTGCGATCCGAACCTCGTCGACTGGGTCATCCCAGGCAACGATGACGCGTTGCGCGCGATTCGCCTCTTCACGTCAAAGATCTCCGATGCGGTCGTCTCCGGCCGCCAGTCCTTCGAGCAGTCGCAGATCGCCGATCAGAAGGCGATCGAAGGTGTGGCGGGCGAGGAAGGCCCGGAATACGTCGACACGAGCGCCTACGAGCAATACGAGAAACAGGAAGGCGATTTCGTCGAAGGCGAGCCAGTGGCGACCGAGGAAGTGGTCGCGCCCGTTGCCGGCGACGACGATTCATCCGCCAAGTAAGCTCAACGACAGCGACGACAATAATGCGCCGCAGCGCATGCGCCGGGTCCCGGCACAACCGGGATCCTCGAAATCCAAAGAAAAGGAACCGAGCTCAGTCATGGCGACACCATCTGATGGCAAGAGCAGTGGACCATCCGCGCAGCTCGTGAAGGAGCTGCGCGACAAGACCGGAGCGGGCTTTTCCGATTGCCGCGCGGCATTGATCGAATCCGGCGGAGACATCCAGAAGGCCATCGACGTTTTGCGCAAAAAGGGCCAGGCCGCCGCAGCGAAGAAGGCCCAACGTTCCACCTCCGAAGGCTTGGTTTCCTGCTACATCCACGCGGGCGGAAAGATTGGCGTGCTCGTTGAAATCAACTGCGAGAGCGATTTCGTCGCGCGCACGGACGATTTTCAGCGATTGTCCCACGACGTGGCCATGCACATCGCCGCGCTCGATCCCCGGTTTCTGCGGCGCGAAGACGTGACCCAGGAAACGCTCGATCGCGAACGCGAAATCTACCGCGACCAGGCCAAGGCCACGGGCAAGCCGCAGCAAGTGATCGACAAGATCGTTGCGGGCAAGATGGAAAAATTCTACGAAGAAAATTGCCTCTACGAGCAGCACTTCATCAAGGACGAAGGAACGACGGTGAAGGAGATGGTCGATCAGGCCATCGCCAAAGTCGGCGAGAACATCGCCATTCGCCGCTTCGCCCGTTTCAAGGTCGGCGAAACCGACGCGACATCGTCGCCGGCCGCAGCGTCGGAGGATTCCGGCGCACCCGAGCCGGTCTCGAAGGTCTAGCCTTCGCCTCTTTTGTGTTGGTCGGGGCGCGGCCCTGGCGTGAGTAGGGATGCGCCCCTTTTTTCCATCTACATTCGACCCACGACGCCAGCCGCGTCCGCCGAATCTCTGCTAGAATGCCCGCGGGGACGGCGCCCACCAGGACACGATGAAGAAATCTCGGAAGGAACGCAATGCCAAGCCTCGCGCAGCAGCACCTGTTTACAGTCGCATTGTCGTAAAACTTTCCGGTGAATCGCTGTCTGGTCCGGATGACTTTGGAATTCACGCCGAAACGATCCAGGGCATCGCGCAAGAGGTTAAAACAGTTCACGATCTCGGCGTGGAAGTGGCGCTGATCGTCGGCGGCGGCAACATTTTTCGCGGCGCGCGGCAGCACGGGCTGACCATCGATCGCGCGACCGGCGATTACATGGGCATGCTCGCGACCGTGCTCAACGGGCTGGCGATGCAGGACGCACTCGAAAAAATCGGCTGCCAGACGCGCCTGATGAGCGCGATCGAGATGCACGAAGTGGCCGAGCCGTTTATCCGGCGCCGCGCCGCGCGGCATCTGGAAAAGCACCGCGTGGTGATCTTCGCCGGCGGCACGGGCAATCCCTATTTTTCTACGGACACTGCCGCGGCGCTGCGGGCAATGGAAATCAAAGCGCAGGTGATCCTGAAGGCTACGCGCGTGGACGGAATTTACGACGCCGATCCCGAAAAAGTGAAGACGGCGAAGATGTTCGAGCACATCACCTATCTCGACGTGCTGCAAAAAGGCTTATCGGTGATGGATTCGACGGCCATCTCGCTCTGCATGGACAACAAAATGCCCATCGTCGTCTTCAACATGAACGTGCCGGGAAATTTGCGGCGCGTGGTGGTGGGCGAGCGGGTGGGCTCCACAGTGACCGCGGCGTAAATTTTGGCGGTGCGGAGGATGGCGTTTCGATGAGCAACATTGGATCGAGCAAGGACGCTCTGGCGCAGGCGAAAATCCGCATGGAAAAAGCAGTGGAGGATTTTCGCAAGGAACTGGCGACGGTGCGCACCGGGCGCGCGAATATCGCTGTGCTCGACGGTGTGCGCGTGGATTATCACGGCACTCCGATGCCGATCAATCAGCTCGGCACGATGAACGTGCCCGATCCCATGACGATCGTGATCGCACCGTGGGATCAGACCGCCGTAGCGATGATCGACAAGGCAATTCGCATGGCCGATCTCGGCTTGAATCCGACCAACGACGGAAAAGTCGTGCGCGTACCGATTCCCGCTCTCACGGAAGACCGCCGCAAAGACCTGGTGAAGCACATGCACAAAGTGCTCGAAAATCACCGGACCGCGGTGCGCAACGTCCGCCGCGAGATCAAGGAAGCGGTCGAAAAGCTCGAGAAAGACAAGAAGATCAGCGAAGACGACAAGAAGCGCTCGCTCGACGAACTCGAAAAACTCACGCACTCGGAAACGAAAAAGATCGAGGACCTTTCCGCGGCGAAGGAACGGGAGGTTCTCGAGCTGAAGTAGATCTTGCTCGCGGCGTCTGGAATGCCTGCTGGGCCGCGAATTCTTCCGCCGTAGCCCGTTCACCGAATGATTGAAGCGCGTCCCAGCCGAACCGCTCTGCGCGTGGCCATGCGGCGCGCCGCTCACCAGATTTTCGACCACCCCAAGGTTCTGGACGATCCCATCGCCATGCCGATCCTCGGGCCGCGCGCCGCCGAGAAGCTGCGAGCGGAAAATCCGGGTGCGTTCGGAAAGTACGGCCTGAGCATTCGCGCGTTCATGGTCGCTCGCAGCCGCTATGCGGAGGACGCGCTGGCGCGATCGATCGCCCGCGGCGCCACGCAATACGTGATTCTGGGCGCGGGTCTCGATACGTTCGCCTACCGGAATCCCCACGCCGAATCGGCGCTGCGCGTTTTCGAAGTGGATTATCCGGCCACGCAGGAATGGAAGCGCCGGAATTTGCAGGAAGCGCGAATTCGGATTCCAGACTCGGTGACCTATGCGCCGGTCGATTTCGAGCACCAGACGCTGGCGGAGGGATTGCGCCTCGCAGGATACGATTCGGCGAAGCCGGCATTTTTTTCCTGGCTCGGTGTGACCATGTACCTCACCGACGAAGCCGTCGAATCGACCTTTCGCCTGATCGCCGGGACGCCGCCGGGCGGAGGAGTCGCATTCGACTACGCGGTTCCGATCGAGACGCTGAGTTTTCTGGGCCGCGCGGCGATGCGCATGATGATGCGGCGCGTCGCCGCGGCCGGCGAACCATTTTGCACGTTCTTCGATCCGCCCGTGCTGGCGGCGCGGCTGCAGAGAATGGGGTTTCACCGGATCGAAGATCTCGGCACGGACGAAATCAACGCGCGGTATTTTGCGGGCCGTTCGGACAAGCTGAAGGTGGTCGGACGCCTGGGTCGACTGATGAGCGCCGAAGTCTGAAGCGCTACGGCGTGGGGAGCGCCCGGGCTACTGCGCTTGGGCCTGCGACGCAGGGAAGAGTTCCAGGACGCACGCTTTTCCGGCTTCCCCAGCGCACGACAGCCTGGCCCGGCGAATCAGCCGGGTGGAGGAAGGGGCGGGGAACATTTCGCCGTAATTCAGGAGCTTCAGTTTCTCGCCCGCGCTTCGCAGTTCTTCCATGCCGGAAATAAATCGTACCGCGTCCGCATGCGCGGATTTATCCCCCGGTGAGAGTGCGATCAAAAAGTCCGCGTGCGCGTTGCCATCGAATAACTTGCCCGCAGGAACCGTCCGAAGCGCGGCGAGCGCGAGGTTGGCTTTGGCGACCAGATCGTCGATTCCGGAATTGGAGCCGAGCAGAAGCGTCAGCCGGGCGCGCGTGTCCGCAACGGCGTCCGGTGCGGCCAGCGCGAGCGCGTACGTCTTGATCGCGAGGTCTTTGTCGCCGCGTTTTTCGTAAATCTGGCCCAGGTGATCGCCGATTTCGCCGTTCTGGTCAAGCGTCCATGCCGCGTGAATGTATTTTTCGGCGGACAGGAGATCGCCCTTCTGAAAATAAATCCATCCGAAGGTATCCCAATAGGCGGCGAGGTTTTCGACTTCGCGCATCTGAGCGGCCGTGACGCGCTGGATATCGACGCTTCCCAGGCTTGCGCCCGTCGCTTGAATCGCGGACTCGGCGTAGTGCCGCGCTTTGTCGAGCTCGACCTTGCTGTCGGCAAGATTGAAGGCGATGTCGTTCCACACCGGCGCGGTGGGCGAAAGCGAGGCGGCTTTTTCAAAAGCGGCGAGGGCCTTCGGTTCGTCGCCGATGTTCAGATACGCGCGGCCGAGGCTGACGCGAAGCGGCGCGTTGTCCGGCGTGAGGATTGCCGCTTTGTCGAGCTCAGGCGCGGCGTGCGCATCGTCGCGCTGGTCGAGCAAAAGTTCTCCGAGCGCGGCGTGCGCAGCGGCGTCGAGCGGGTTCAGCTCGACCTGCTTGCGATACGCGTCGGCGGCTTGGTCCAGTTTGTTCTGCCGCTGGAGCGCGAGGCCGAGATATTCGTTGGCGTGCTCGTCGGCGGGATCGAGGGCGAGCTGTTTGCGGAAAGCCGTGGCGGCCTGGTCCAGTTTGCCCAGGCGCAGTTCCGCCAGACCGACTTCGTTCCAGCCCTGCTTGTGCTGGGGATCGAGTTCGACGGTGCGATTGAGCAAAGGCGCTGCGGAAGCGGCGTTTCCGGCGTTCAGCGCGGCCAGACCCGCCTCGTACAGATCGTCGGCGGTTGCGGTGGAAGGGATCGCGGGATCCCCGGTGGAAGTGTTCGTGAGCACAACGTCGCGATTTTCGTCCGCGGCGACGGCGCGTGAGAAAGCGCGATAGTCGTCGACTCGATCGGCCGTCACGCGGCGCATTCTGAAATCGAGGGAGCGTTGAGCCCTGATGACGCCATCGGCAAAGCTGTAGCTGGATTTGAATGCGGCGTAATCGCGCGCGACCGACGAGCCGACGGGCGGTTGAGCGGTGAAGTTCGCCGGGAGCGCCAGCTCCAGCTTTACGTCCACGTTCAGCGGGCTGCCGATTTCGATTGGTTTGGCGGCGTCGGCCGGCGGATCGGGCAGGCCGATGGCGAGGAGCGGCAGCGGCGCGGCAGCGCGTTTGGCGGCCCAGTCGAGAAAATTGGCTTGCTGGAAGTCGATTTGGAGCTCGAAGGGCTCGCGGCTGGCGGTGGGATCGCCGGGTTTCACGCCGGTCACTTCGCCGTGAATCCCGTCGAGCGACAGAATCGTCTGCGCGAGATCGTGCCACTGCGCCTCGGGCGTGCGGTGAAAGGCAAGGCGAAGCACCAGCTCGGTATCGCCGCGCATTTTGTAGCGTGCGGTCGCGGTGAGCTTGCCGAGATCGCTGAGGCGCGCGTCAATATCGACCTGTTGCGATGAAGCGAACGGCGGATCGGCCGGCGTCTGCGCAAATTTGGCGGCGCCGGCTGAGCTGATCAACAGCGCGGATTTGTCTCGCAATGGGGATGCGAGCATTCCGAAGGGCGCAACCTCCGTGGTCGCATCCATCCAGATGGTTTCGCCCGCGCGCGGGATCGCGGTGATGGCGTGCTCGAGTTGCGCCGGGGACGGAACGGATCTGTCGATCGCCCGCGAGAACGGCATCAGAGCCGTGTCGGGGGTGCTGCCTGCGGCTTGGAGCATCGCCGCGAGCAGGACGTTCTTGTCGGCGGAGTCGCCATATTTGTTCGCGAGCACTTCGCTCGCAGAGTGTGGCTGCCAGCCTGCCTGGCCCATCGGGATATCGATCGTCCGGATGCGGGTCGAGACAAAGTCGTAGAGCGCCTGCATTTTTTTCAGCGGATCGGATGTATCCTGCGTTAGTTCGTCGACCTTCGCGCGAATGTCGGCGGTTGGCTCGGAGCGGCCTTGTTGGACCCTGGCGTACCACGCGGCGAGCGCGCTCCAATCGGAAAAACTGGTCAGCTGCACGTCCGGAGCTTTCGCCTTCTCCTGCTCGGCTTGATCCTTCGATGAAGCGCTCGATGCGGCGGCGTTCGTGCGTTCCCAGAGGTGCAGGGTGCGGCCGTTCTGCGTCCAGGTCTTGAAGGGCGCCAGGGGAGTGGATTTCAGGACCACCTTGCGCTCGGCGGGAAGGTCGATCTGGAGAACTTCGCGTCGAACCAGGGGACCGCTGACGAAATTGTGCACGAACCAGAATTCCCCGGGAGCGAACGGAGTGACGATGCGCGTTCCGATCTGGTACTCGAGCGTGTCGCCGACGGAAAGCGGCGGCACGGCGATGTGTTCTTCCTTGAGATTGGAAAAGGCGGATTCAGGAACAGGCTGCACGTCTTTGACGTCGCCGAGCGATCCGTTCACGACGGAGTGATCGGCTTTCCGGACGCGCACAAAATAGATCTGGATCTTCTGATTCGGCGAAACGTAACGGAAGGCCAGTTCGTGCAACTGCTGTGCGCCGACATCACTTTGCACGAGGGCTTCGACCGTGAGTTTCTGCTCGGCCCGGCCATCACTTTCAAATCGCACGCTGGTGTCGTAGCGTTCGATGACGAACGGTTCCTTGGAAGAATCGGGAGAATCTTTTTGCGCCGCCCCCGGTGCGCGCGCGCCGCGGTTCGGCGTGGGGGTTTTGGTGGGAACTGGGGCTTGGGCGAGCGAAGCCTCGGGAACGCCGAGCAGGCAGAGCAGGACGGCCAGAAAACGAGTCATTTTTTCTCCGAGGCGAAGGCCCGCACCCCGGAAGTGTAGGTTGGATGTTATCGACGGTAAAGCGACGATGGGGACGGAGTTGAGAGGTTGGCAACGGGGGGCTGAGCGGCAAGGCGGAGGGGACAAATGACTCTATGGTACTAGAACCATTAAGATGGAGACGGTAGTATTCTGTAATAGGTTCTTTTTGTTGGAGATACGAAGAATAGGCGCCAACGTGGGCGCAGCCAGTCCCAAGGAAAATCGAGCTTTGCGAGGTGGCTTTCCAGTTCGACGCACCTTTCAAGCCCTCCGTTTCTCGCTACGCTCGGGCGCTGGGGCGTGGATTTGACGGCTCTCTGGATCGGCAGGATGTCTTAGGGGTGAAAGGCTTTGCGCTCCGATTTCCACTGAGGTATCGGGTTGACAAGTTTTGTTGTTGTGCCTATACTCTTGCGGTTGTATCGATGCCTTCGGGCACGGTGGTGAAAGGGAAGTCTTCCGGCCCCGGAACAGAGAAGGACGGATCGGGGCAAGTGAAGAGCGGCCGAAATGGGGCGCCAGCCCCGCAAAGCCGTGCGAGCCTCTCCGCAGTAATTGAAGATGCAGTTCACTCCTCGGGGTGAAGCGTCGTAGCGGAGTACCTGGTAGCTCCTTCAGGTTTGGCGACCTTTTCTGTTCATGCACCCGCAGAACTCTGCGCGGGATGGTTTGGGCTGCGCGGAGAAATGGACGGCGCGACGCTTCGGGCGATATGTCGCGTATCGTAAACAATCGCTGAAAATCGAGAGGGCAGAGTGCCGACGTTTTCACAGTTGGTGCGCCACGGGCGCGAGCAAATTCGGACGAAGACGAAATCTCCGGCACTGGAAGGCTGTCCGGAAAAGCGCGGCGTGTGCGTTCGCGTCTACACGCAGACGCCGAAGAAGCCGAATTCCGCGCTGCGAAAGGTGGCGCGCGCACGGCTGACGAACAGCGCGGAAGTGACCACTTACATTCCCGGCATCGGCCACAATCTTCAAGAGCACTCGATCGTGCTGGTGCGCGGCGGCCGCGTGAAGGATCTGCCGGGCGTGCGCTACCACGTGATTCGCGGAACGCTGGACGCCGCGGGAGTGGAAAATCGCAAGCAGGCGCGCTCGAAATACGGCGCGAAGCGGCCCAAAGCCGCAGCGAAGTAAGCGGGAGAAGGAATAGATGCCACGCAAAGGTTGGGTTCTTCGGCGCAAGATTCCGGGCGATCCGGTTTTTGACAGCGACCTCGTGCAGAAGTTCATCTCGAGCATGATGTACGACGGGAAGCGGTCGACGGCGCAGACGATTTTTTACCACGCGATGGACCAGGTCGCGAAGAAGACGAACGACGACGCGTTCAAGCTTTTCAAGAAGGCGATTGAGAACTGCAAGCCGACGCTGGAAGTGAAGTCGCGGCGCGTGGGCGGTGCGAACTACCAGGTTCCCGTGGAAGTGAATCCGTTCCGGCGGCAGTCGCTGGCGATTCACTGGCTGGTGCTGTATTCGCGGACACGCTCGGGCAAGACCATGACGGAAAAGCTGGCGGAAGAGATTGTGGACGCCGCAAACGGACGCGGCGGAGCGGTGAAGAAGAAGGAAGACGTGCACCGCATGGCGGAAGCGAACAAGGCTTTCGCGCATTACCGGTGGTAGGGAACCGACAAGAGACGAATCCGACCATGGCACGCCAAGTACAACTCGATCAGATCCGCAACATCGGGATCATGGCGCACATCGATGCGGGGAAGACGACCTGCACCGAGCGCATCCTTTTCTACACGGGTGTGACTTACAAGATCGGCGAAGTGCACGAAGGCACGACCGTGATGGACTGGATGGAGCAGGAGCGCGAGCGCGGCATTACGATTACGTCCGCAGCGACGACGGCTTCCTGGAAGCGGTTCGACAAGAATTACCGCATCAACATCATCGATACGCCGGGCCACGTGGATTTCACGGTGGAAGTGGAGCGGTCTTTGCGCGTGCTGGACGGCGCGGTGGCGGTGTTTGACGCGGTGGCGGGCGTGCAGCCGCAGTCGGAGACGGTCTGGCGGCAGGCCGATAAGTATCGTGTGCCGCGCATCGCGTTCATCAACAAGATGGACCGCATCGGCGCCGATTTCGACCACTCGATCCGCTCCATGCGCCAGAGACTTTCCGCTCACCCCGTTCCCATCACCTTTCCCATCGGCCGCGAAGATAATTTCATCGGAGTGATCGATTTCATCGAAGAGCGCGCGGTCGTGTGGAAGGACGAAGCTCTGGGCGCGGAATACGAAGTGCTTCCGCTGGAAAAACTTTGGGATGCGGAGTATCTGAAGGCGCGGCCGGCGCTGGAAACGGCGGTGAAGGCCACGGCGCTGAGCCCGGAATTCTACAAGGAGCATCGCGAAAAAGTGGTCGAGTTCATTGCCGAGCACGACGACGCCATCCTGACGAAGTATCTCGAGCAACATAAGCTCGAGCCGGCGGAGCTGCGCGCGTCGCTGCGCCGTTCGACGATTGCGCTGAAGCTGGTGCCGGTGATCGCGGGTTCCGCGTTCAAGAACAAGGGTGTGCAGCCGCTGCTGGACGCGGTGATCGATTATCTGCCGTCGCCGATGGATGTGCCGCCGGTGGAAGGAACGACGCTCGACGGGAACGAGGCAGAACTTCGGCGCGCGGCGGACGACCAGCCGTTTTCGGCGCTGGCGTTCAAGATCATGACCGATCCGTTCGTCGGCCACGTGACCTACATCCGCGTTTATTCCGGCGTGCTGAAGACCGGGCAGTCGGTTTTCAATTCAACGAGAAAAGTGCGCGAGCGTATGGGCCGCCTGCTGCGGATGCATGCAAACAAGCGCGAAGAAATCGAATCGATCGAAGCGGGCGACATCGCCGCTTGTGTGGGCCTGAAAAACGTAACGACCGGCGACACGCTGTGTGATGAAGAAAAGCCCATCGTCCTCGAGAACATCGATTTCCCCGCCCCCGTTATTTCCGTCGCCATCGAACCGAAGACCAAAGCGGATCAGGAAAAAATGGGCGTCGCGCTGGGCAAGCTGGCGCAGGAAGATCCCACCTTCCGCGTGCACACGGACCACGACACGGGCCAGGTGTTGATTTCCGGAATGGGCGAACTGCACCTGGAAATTATCGTCGACCGCATGATGCGCGAGTTCGGCGTGCAGGCCAACGTCGGCCGTCCGCAGGTCGCCTATCGCGAAACGATTTTGAAGGCGGCCGAGGCGGAGCACAAACATATCAAGCAGTCCGGCGGTCGAGGGCAGTACGGCCACGTGAAGCTGATCGTGCAGCCGCTGCCGAGCGCGGGACACGAAGACATGCACGAAATGTCGACCGACGAACTCGACGAGCTGGCCAAGCAGGTTGCGGGCAAGGGCGGGAAGTGGCGCTTCGACAAGGAGCACCGGCTGCTGTTCATCGACAAGCTGGTCGGCGGATCGATTCCGAAAGAATTCATACCTCCGATTGAAAACGGTGTGAAGGAAGCCATGGAAAGCGGCGTCCTGGCCGGCTACGAAATGGTCGATCTGGCGGTCACGGTGATTGACGGCAGCTACCACGACGTGGACAGCTCCGAAATGGCCTTCAAGATCGCGGGATCGATGGCGTTCAAGGAAGCCTGCCGCCGCGCGAGCCCGAAACTGCTCGAACCGATCATGCGCGTCGAAGTGGTCGTGCCAGAAGATTACATGGGCCCGGTGATTTCGGATCTGAACTCGCGGCGCGGTCAGTTGCAGGGGCGCGAATCGCGCTCGGGAAGCGAAATCATCAACGTGCAGGTGCCGCTGGCCGAGATGTTCGGCTACGCGACCGACATTCGCAGCCGCACGCAGGGCCGCGGAAGCTTTACCATGCATTTTTCGCATTATCAGCAGGCGCCTCCGAACGTTTCCGATGAGATCGTCGGCGGCGACAAGAACGGCAAAAGCGGTAAGAAGTAAACGGCGTGAAATTCAAGTTCACGAACGAACGCTACTGAGCGGAGAGAGACATGTCGAAGGAGAAATTCGAGCGCAGCAAGCCGCACCTGAACGTGGGGACGATCGGGCACATCGACCACGGGAAGACGACGTTGACGGCGGCGATCACGAAGGTGTTGTCGAAGAACAACCCGAAGGTGTCGTTTCGGGCGTTTGATTCGATCGACAACGCGCCGGAAGAGCGGGAGCGGGGGATCACGATAGCGGTATCGCACGTGGAGTATGAGACGGCGAACCGGCATTACGCGCACATCGACTGTCCGGGGCATGCCGACTACGTGAAGAACATGATCACGGGCGCGGCGCAGATGGACGGAGCGATCCTGGTGGTGGCGGCGACGGATGGGCCGATGCCGCAGACGCGGGAACACATTCTGCTGGCGCGGCAAGTGGGCGTGCCGTCGATTGTGGTGTTTCTGAACAAGTGCGACGTGGTGGAGGATCCGGAACTGCTGGAGCTGGTGGAACTGGAAGTGCGGGAGCTGCTGAAGACGTATCAGTTTCCGGGCGACACGATACCGGTGGTCAAGGGGTCGGCGCTGAAGGCGCTAGAGGGGGATGAGAAGTGGGAGAAGTCGATATTGGAGTTGATGGAAGCGGTGGACAAGCACATACCGCTGCCGCCGCGGGATATTGACAAGCCGTTTGCGATGCCGATTGAGGATATTTTCTCGATTTCGGGCCGAGGGACGGTGGTGACGGGGCGAATCGAGCGCGGGAAGGTGAAGGTGGGGGAGGAGATCGAGATCGTAGGATTCCGGCCGACGATGAAGAAGACGGTGACAGGCGTGGAGATGTTCCGCAAGCTGCTGGATGAGGGCATGGCGGGAGACAACGTGGGATTGCTGCTGCGGGGTACGGAGAAGGATGAGGTAGAGCGGGGGCAGGTGCTGGCGAAGCCGGGATCGATCACGCCGCACACGAAGTTCAAGGCGGAAGCGTACGTATTGACGAAAGAAGAGGGCGGGCGGCACACGCCGTTCTTCACGGGATACCGACCGCAGTTTTACTTCCGGACGACGGACGTGACGGGAGACGTGAAGCTTCCGACGGGAGTGGAGATGGTGATGCCGGGGGACAACGTGAGTGCGGAGATCACGCTGATCACGCCGGTGGCGCTGGAGAAGGGGCTGCGATTCGCGATCCGCGAAGGCGGCCACACGGTCGGCGCAGGCGCCGTCGCAGAAATTATCGAGTAAACCATGCCAAACGGAGAAAAAATTCGGATTCGTCTGAAGGCCTACGATCACCGCATTCTCGATCAATCGACGCGAGAGATTGTCGATACGGCGAAGCGCACCGGCGCGGATGTGGCCGGTCCGATTCCACTGCCCACGGTGATCAACCGCTGGACGGTGCTGCGGTCCCCGCACGTGGACAAGAAATCGCGCGAGCAGTTTGAAATGCGCACGCACAAGAGGCTGATCGACATCCTGGAGCCAACGCCGGACACGGTCGACGCGTTGATGAAGCTCGATCTGCCGCCGGGCGTGGACGTGGAAATCAAAGCCTTCGGGCGCGAACACAGCGTCAAGTAGTGTTGAAGAAATCGTAAGGAAAGAGCGAGACACATGGGAGTCAACGGAATATTGGGAATCAAGCTGGGGATGACGCAAGTCTTCTCCGACGATGGCACGGCCGTTCCGTGCACGGTGCTGCAGGCCGGTCCGTGCGTGGTGGTGCAACGCCGCACGAAAGACAAGGACGGCTACGACGCGGTGCAGCTGGGCCTGGTCGAATTTGTGAAGCCGCAGCGCGTGAACAAGGCCCAGACCGGGCATTACAAGAAGGCGGGCGTCGCCCCGATGCGTTACGTCGGCGAAATGCGCATCGAGGACTCGAAAGACGAAACGAAAGTCGGCGATCGCGTGCTGGTCGACGGTTTCAAGGTCGGCGAATACGTGGACGTCACCGGCGTCAGCAAGGGCAAGGGCTTTCAGGGCGGCGTGAAGCGCTGGCACTACCGCGGCGGCGAAGGCTCGCACGGGTCGATGTTCCATCGCGCTCCGGGCGGCATCGGGGCGAGCTCGTTCCCCTCGCGCGTCTGGAAAAACCAGCACTTTCCGGGGCACATGGGAAACGAGCGCAAGACGATGCAGAACCTGCGCGTCATCAAAATCGATTCCGAGGAAAATCTTCTGCTGGTCCGCGGCGCAGTCGCAGGACCCGCGGGCAGTTACATCGTGATTCGCCGGGCCAAGAAGGCTCACTAAATATTCTGGAATAGAGAGGCGACGATGCCAGTTGTGGACGTAATCAGTCTTGCGGGGAAGAAGGTCGGAACGGTCGAACTCGCCGACGACGTGTTTTCGGCGAAGGTCAACCAGAACCTGCTGCACGAAGCCGTGCGCCATCACCTGGCGGGCTTGCGCTCAGGCACGCACAAGACCAAGGACAAGAGCGAGGTGAGCGGCGCGGGCCGCAAGCTCTGGAAGCAGAAGGGCACGGGCCGCGCGCGCATCGGGTCGATCCGGTCGCCGCTGTGGCGGCATGGCGGCACGGTGCACGGACCGGTCCCGCGGAAATACGGCTATGCGCTGCCGAAGAAGATGATCACCGGCGCGCTGCGCTCGGCGCTGTCGTCGAAACTGGCGCAGGAAAAGCTGACGATCGTCGACGGCTGGTCGCTGGATTCGCACAAGACCAAGCCGTTCAGCGAATCCCTGCGCAAGCTCGACAAGGACACGCGCACGATTCTGCTGGTGGCTACGGGCGCGAACCTGAACCTGGAACGCGCAAGCCGCAACCTGGAAGGCGTGACGCTCGTCCCGGCCACCTCGCTCGGTCCTTACGACCTGATGCGGCACGACCGGCTGATGCTGTCGCGCGAAGCGGCGGAAAAATTGAGCCGCGCGCTGTCGGCAAGCCACCCGGGAGCGCCGGCGGCAGGGGAATCCAGCGAGGGCGAAGCTGCGGAGCCGGCGAAAAAGGCGGCTCCGGCGAAAGCCGCGGTCAAGAAGGAAGCGGCGCCGAAAGCGGCGAAAAAGCCCGCGGCGGCCAAGAGCGCGAAGCCGAAAGCGTCCAAGCCCAAGGCGAAAAAGGATTAACCGATGGCCACCCGACTCTATGACGTGATCCGGCGTCCCATCATCACCGAGAAAGGCCTCGGCGTGAAGGAGACGCAGCACACCGTCGTGTTCGAAGTGGTGCACGATGCCACGAAAACCGAAATCAAGGAAGCGGTGCAGCGGATTTTCAAGGTCAAAGTCGACCATGTGCGCACCGCGATCTACCACGGCAAGTTTCGCCGGCGGGGACGCGCCGAAGGCTTTCGCAGCGACTGGAAGAAGGCGTACGTAAGGCTGGCGCCGGGCGAAAAAATGATCGAGTACGCGGAGAATCTGTAGTTCGGGGATTTGAAGGCAAGAGGAAACGATGGCTCTGAAAACATTTAGACCGTACACACCGTCGCGGCGCTTCCTGACCATGCTCGACAAGAGCGAAATCACCAAGCAGACGCCGGAAAAGTCGCTGACGGAATCGAAGAAGCGGACCGGCGGACGCAACAACCATGGAGAAATCAGCTCCTGGCATCGCGGCGGCGGCCACGCAAAGCGCTATCGCACGATCGATTTTCGCCGCGAAAAAACCGGAATCCCGGCGAAGGTGGCGTCCATCGAATACGATCCGAACCGTTCGGCGCGCATCGCCCTGCTGCACTATGCGGACGGCGAAAAGCGCTACATCCTGCAGCCCATCGGACTGGAAGTGGGCATGACCGTGCAGAACGGCGAAGGCGCGGACATTCTTCCCGGAAACGCGCTGACGATTCGGCATATTCCTCCCGGCACGATGGTGCATAACCTCGAGCTGTTTCCAGGCAAAGGCGCGCAGGTGGTCCGTGCGGCCGGCGGAGCGGCGCAACTGTTGAGCAAGGAAGGCGATTTCGCGCTGGTAAAGCTGCCGTCCGGTGAAGTGAGAAAGTTCAGCGTGGACTGCATGGCCACAGTCGGCCAGCTCGGCAATCTCGACCACGAGAACGTGACCTACGGCAAGGCGGGACGCACGCGCTGGCACGGGCGCCGTCCGACGAATCGCGGCGTGGCCATGAACCCGGTTGACCATCCGCACGGCGGTGGGGAAGGCCGCGTGAAGGGCAATCATCCACAGACCCCGTGGGGCTTTCCGACATTGGGTGCCAAGACGCGCAACAAACGCAAGAGCGAGCGGATGATTGTTGAACGGCGTAAACCGTAGTGGGAGCAGCGGCAAGAATGAGCCCGGTCCGGCGGGAAAACGAGAACTCTGATATGACAGCGACCAGATCAACCAGACGATCCACACGGCGGGCGGCGCGCAAAGCGGTCAACCGGAGCGCGACGAAGTCTTCGGCACGGACGGTGTCACGAACTCTGTCTCGGACTCTGTCACGGACTCCGTCAGGGACTCCGTCGCGAGCTTCGTCACGACCTTCGGCGCGGCATGGAGCGGCAAAATCCGGGGCGAAGCCTGCTCTGAAAGCGGCCGCGAAACCGGCGGCGAAGCTTTCTTCGAAGCTGGGACCGGCGCCGCAGGTTTTAATGCGCATCTGCCGTCCGGGCTGGGCGGTGATCGTCGAGAACATTCCGAACGCGCAGGGCACGCGGTTTGTCTGCCCGTTTTGCCCCAAGTCGCACCGCGTCTCCGGACCGGTGCGGGGATTCCGCAAGATGCGCCGCGCGCAATGGGTGAAGCTGCGCCGGGTGGAGGAATAGGAACAAGATGCCGCGTTCACTGAAAAAAGGGCCGTTCATCGACACGCACCTGCAGGAGAAGGTGACGGCGATGAATACGCGGAACGAGAAGAAGGTCGTGAAGACCTGGTCGCGCCGCTCGACGATTTTGCCGGACATGGTCGGCCACACGATCGCCGTGCACAACGGCAGGAAATTCATCCCCGTCTACATTACCGAGCAGATGGTGGGACACAAGCTTGGGGAATTCGCCCCCACTCGCAGCTTCAAGGGCCACGGCGTGAAAGTGGCGCTGGAGCGCGCGGCGGCAGCGGCGGCTCCGGCGGGCGGAGCGGGCGCACCGGCAGGCGCGGGCGGCGGAAAGGGATAGCTCAGGCTAGGCGACTATGGCGACGGCAACCGAACTTTCAGGGCAGATTCAGGGCATGGCGAACGCGCGATTTATCCGCGTCTCGCCGCAAAAGGCGCGGCTGGTGATCGACCTGATCCGCGGCCAGCGCGCCGAAGATGCGCTGCAGACGCTGCGTTTCACCAAGAAGCGCGTGGCGAAGGAAATCGAGAAGACGCTGCGCAGCGCGATCGCCAATGCGGAGCGCAAGGCGGACGATGCCGGCACGTCGCTCGACGTCGATCAGCTGTTCGTGACCAGCTGTTTTGTGAACGAAGGGCCGCGGTGGAAGCGCATGCGTCCGGCGCCGATGGGCCGCGGCTTCCGGTATCAGAAGCGGACCAGCCACATCGTGGTGAATGTGGCCGAGCACGTACGCGCCGCACAAACCCGCGCCCAGGAAGCGGCGGCCGAAGAAGCTGCCTCGAAGGGCGTGAAGGGTGCGGTCAGAAAAGCCCGCAAGGCTATCCAGAAGCGCGCGAAGGAAGCGCAGAAGAAGTAGGAGGCGGTTTTGGGTCAGAAAACACATCCGTACGGTTTTCGGCTGGGCTACAACAAGGGTTGGAAGTCGCGCTGGTTCGCCAAGAAGGAATATGCCGACCTGTTGCACGAGGACGTCAACTTGCGCAAGCAGCTGAAGGACCGTCTGAAATCGGCCGGCATCAGCGGCATCGATATCGAGCGCGCGGCGAACAAACTGGTCGTGCGGATTTACACCGCGCGTCCGGGCATCATCATCGGACGCAAGGGCTCGGAAATCGACAAGCTCAAGGGCGAAGTACAGAAGCGCACAAAGCGCGAAGTGCACATCGACATCCAGGAAGTGCACCGCCCCGAGCTCGATGCAACGCTGGTGGCCGAATCGATTGCGCTGCAGCTTGAAAAGCGCGTGGCGTTCCGGCGCGCGATGCGCAAGGCTGTGGATTCGGCGCTGCGCTTCGGCTGCAAGGGAATTAAAGTTCGCGTCGCGGGACGTTTGAACGGCGCCGAAATCGCGCGCAAGGAGTGGTACCTGCAGGGGCGTTTGCCGCTGCAGACGCTGCGCGCGGATATCGACTTCGGCACCGCCGAGGCGCATACGACCTACGGGCTGATCGGCGTGAAGTGCTGGGTTTATCAGGGCGAAAAAGTGCCGGCGCGCGGAAAAGCAGCGGCGGTCGTGGCGAATTCGGAAGTTTAAGGAAACGGACCAGACATCATGTTGATGCCGAAAAAAGTGAAGTACCGCAAGCAGCAGCGCGGCCGGCGCCGGGGCAAGGCGTGGCGGGGCAGCGCGTTCGCTTTCGGGGATTTTGGACTGAAGGCGCTCGAGCCGGCCTGGATTACCGATCGGCAGATCGAGGCGTCACGCGTCGCGATCACGCGGTTCATCAAGCGCGGCGGAAAGCTATGGATCCGGATTTTTCCGGACAAGCCATTCACGAAGAAGCCGGCTGAAACGCGCATGGGCAAGGGCAAAGGTCCTCCGGAGCATTGGGTCGCGGTGGTAAAGCCGGGATGCATCATGTTTGAAATGGCGGGCGTGGACCTCGCGGCGGCGACCGAAGCGATGGAGCTGGCGGCGAATAAGCTGCCGATCAGGACGAAGTTCGTCACGCGCGCGGAGGAGCTCTAATGGCGCGGCGGGTGGAAAAATTCCGCGAGATGAACGCGGGAGAGCTCGAGAACCAGGAGCGCGAGCTTTCCGAGCAGGTCTTCCGCCTGCGCTTTCAGATCGCGTCCGGTCAGGCCGAGGGTTTGAAGAAAATGCGCGAGGCGCGCAAGGATCTCGCGCGGGTGAAAACTTTGCTCCGCGAAACGGAACTGAGGAAGAAAAAGTAATGGCGAACGAAACGCAAGCGGCTGCTCGACCCTCCAGCGGGCGCGGCACCCGGCAGGAACTCGTCGGCGTGGTGACCAGCTCGAAAATGCAGAAGACCATCGTGGTCCGGGTGCGGCGCACCACGCAGCATCCGCTCTATCACCGGGTGATACGGTCGGCGAAGAAATACTACGCGCATGACGAAACCGGCGATGCGAAAGTCGGCGACACGGTACGAATCGTTTCCACGCGCCCGCTCTCGAAGCTGAAGCGCTGGAGACTCAAGGAAGTGATTCAGCGTTCTACTCGCGTCGCCTAATCGAGCGGCATCGGTCGTGGAAAAGGGCCGCGAAACGGGCGCGGTAAGCGCCGCGGACAGAGACAAGGGAGCAAGATCATGGTTCAGATGCGGACATGGCTGACGGTCGCCGACAATTCCGGCGCGCGCCAGATCACGTGCATTCTGCCGCTGGGAGGCGACGCGGGACTGAAGGCCGGTCTGGGCGACGTCATCACGGCGGCCGTGAAGGAAGCGACGCCCGACGGCCAGGTGAAGAAGGGCGTGGTCGTGCGCGCGGTTGTGGTGCGCACACGAAAAGAACAGCGCCGCAAGGACGGCACCTACATCCGGTTTGACGACAATGCGGCGGTTTTGATCAATGACGCCAACGAGCCGATCGGGACGCGCGTGTTCGGGCCGGTGGCGCGCGAGCTGCGCGACAAGAAGTTCACCAAGATCGTGTCGCTCGCTCCGGAGGTCTGGTAGCGATGGGCGTTCCCAAACAGAATCCGGAAGTGTTCATGGGCATTCGCCGAGGTGACATGGTGAAGGTGATGGCCGGCCGCTCGAAGGGCAAGACCGGCAAGGTTCTCACCGTCAACCGCGAAAAGGGCCGCGTCACCGTCGAGCACGCCAACATGATCAAGCGGCACACGCGCCCGAACCCGTCGAAGAACGTGCGCGGCGGCATTGTGGACAAGGAAGGCCCGATCCACATCTCGAGCGTGATGTTGATTTGCCCGGGCTGCGACAAGCACACGCGCGTGGGCCACACGAAGCTTCCCGACGGCACCCGCGTTCGCGTCTGCCGGCGCTGCAACACGACGTTTGAGAATTAAGAGTCGAGGCAAACGAGAGATGGCAAGCCGACTACACGAGAAGTACCGCAAGGAAGCCGTACCGGCGCTGGCGAAGCGCTTCGGCTACAAGAACACGATGGCCGTGCCGCGCGTCGCGAAAGTAACGCTGAACATTGGTCTCGGGGAAGCCAGCGCCAACGTCAAGCTGCTCGACACAGCGGCGGTCGAGCTCGGCCAGATCGCCGGACAAAAGCCGGTCATCACGCGTGCCAAGAAGTCGATCGCGAATTTCAAAATTCGCAAAGGCATGCCCATCGGCTGCATGGTCACGCTCCGTGGCGAGCGCATGTACGAGTTTCTCGACCGGCTTTCGGCCATCGTCTTTCCGCGCGTGCGCGATTTCAAGGGGCTGCCGCCGAATTCGTTCGACGGCCGGGGCAACTACACGCTGGGGCTGAAGGACCAGTTGGTGTTCCCGGAAATCGACTACACGCGCGTCGACAAGATCAAGGGCATGAACATCACGATTACGACCACGGCCCGCAGCGATGAAGAAGGCCGCGAGCTTCTGAAGCTGCTCGGCGTGCCCTTCCGCGCGCAAGGCGCGGCGTAAGGCTAAGGAGAATCAAAGAGGATGGCTCGAACCAGTCAGATCGCGAAGACCAAGCGCAAGCTGAAGTACAAGATCCGCCAGCGCAACCGCTGCCGGATCTGCGGCCGCGCGCGGGGCACGCTCCGCAAGTTCCAGATGTGCCGTATCTGTTTCCGCGGCCTCGCGCTCAAGGGAGAAATTCCCGGCGTGGTGAAGGCCAGCTGGTAAGGAAGAGAGAATGACCACCGATCCCATCGCCGATTT
>Ga0210391_10001512_pt1 | contig 21070 bp, 20 predicted proteins | sample IncBWC12OmetaG_FD_160573 | JGI IMG/M metagenome (GOLD analysis project Ga0210391, IMG submission 160573) | Forest soil microbial communities from Barre Woods Harvard Forest LTER site, Petersham, Massachusetts, United States - Inc-BW-C-12-O ...
ACGCGCAGCTCGCACTCGGCGTCGAGCTGTTCAATCGCGGCGAATTTTTCGAAGCGCATGAAGCGATGGAAGACGCGATGAACCTGCTCGACGACGACACCGCCGACTGGGAATTCTACCTCGGCCTCCTGCGCGCGTCGGTCGCCAATCACAAGCTCGCTGACGGCGAGGTGTCGAGCGCGCGGTTGCATCTGCGCGCCGCGCTGAAATTCCTCGCGCCGTATCCCGATCGCCATCGCGGCATCAAGCTGCGTGAGTTCCGGAGCGCACTCACCGCCGAACTAGCGCGCCTCGACTCGCAAGCAACCGCGGTCACACCGCCGCGCATCGAGACCGAAGTCGACGGCCGATGATTCGTTTCTCGGCAGAATTCGTCACGTCCGCCTTCGCGCTCGACGGATGCCCGCGATGGAACCGCGCGGAGGTCGCACTCGCCGGCCGCTCCAACGTCGGCAAGAGCTCGCTCCTGAACGCGCTCACGGGCGTCAAGGGACTCGCGCGCACCAGCAAGACTCCGGGCCGCACACGATGCCTCAACTTCTTCTCCGTGAACGATACGCTCGCGCTGTGCGACCTGCCCGGCTTCGGCTACGCGAAGATGAGTCATGAGGACGCTGCCAAAATCGCGTCGATGATGCAGGAATACATCCACGAGCGCGCGAATCTCGCCGCCATCGCCATCCTGATCGATTGCCGCCGCGGCCCGCAGCAAGACGAACTCGATCTCGCCGAGAGGGCCGCAGAGCGGGGAATCGAGGTGATTCCGGTCGCAACCAAGAGCGACAAGCTCCGCCGCTCAGAACGCGCCGCTGCGCTTAAACGCTTCGACGCTATGCGCGTCCCGCCGATTTTCTGCTCGACAACTTCAGGCGAGGGCCTCGACGATCTGCGCCGCCGCCTGCTCACCGTTCCCCACTCAGCCGCTGCACGGCGCGCCGAGGCGCCATGACGTTCGAAGTCTCGGTCATCATCCCGACCTTCAATCGGCACGCGATGCTGCTCGAAGCGATCGATTCCGTGCTCGCTCAATCGGTGCGCGAGTTCGAGTTGATCGTTATCGACGACGGCTCGACTGACGGAACTGCGGTACATCTGAAGCGACTCGCCGAAACGATCCGATTCGAACGCATCGAGCACAGCGGTCCCGCCGCGGCGCGAAACCGAGGCATCGCGATGGCGCGCGCTCCGCTGATCGCGTTCCTCGACTCCGACGATCTCTGGTTGCCAACCAAGCTCGAACGGCAGCTCGCCTTCATGCGCGCGAATCCCGACTGCGCAATCTCGCAAACTAACGAAATCTGGATTCGCAACAGCCGCCGCGTGAATCCCGGCGTCCGCCATCGCAAACGCGCCGGCGACATCTTCGTCGACTCGCTTCTTACCTGTCTCATCAGCATGTCCGCATCGATGATGCGCACCGACCTCTTCCGCGCTCTCGGCGGTTTCGACGATCTGATGACGGCGGCCGAAGACTACGACCTGTGGCTCCAAATTCTAATCGACCATGAGGCCGGCCTGCTCGACGAGCCGCTGGTGACGCGTCGCGGCGGCCATCCCGATCAAGCCTCGGCCACGACTCCCGCCCTCGATCGCTTCCGCATTCTAGCGCTGACGAAGTTGCTCGCCGATGATCGGCTTTCAGAGGCGAGGCGAGCAGCGGTAGTCGAAGTACTCGTCGAGAAATGCCGCATCTACGCCGGCGGCCTCGCGCGACGGGGTAGAGTTAACGACGCTCGTATGTACGAAGCGGTAGCTGACCGCGCGCCGAACTGGAGCAAAAGTTCCACCCCTGAAATCGGATGCACAATCCATTCGCTGCGGTCTGCGCTGCGCAAGATTCAACATGAACGCTGACGAGATCGACGCCACGATTCGCGAGCTCGCTGCCGAGCGACGGTTGCCGCCGAGCCATCTCGCGCGATGGCTCGCGCTCGATCCTGTTTCACGTGCGGCGATGCTCGATCTCGCACGAGCGCTGCGCCTTCGCACCGGCCAGCTCGTGAATGCGCTCGAGACGCTCGAGGAAATAGCAGTGCGCGAGCATCTGACCGTCGCCGCCATTCTCGACCGCCCCGAAATCCGGCGCGTTGCAAATGGCGCCGGCTCTGCGCCGTCGCGCGCCAGCGAGTTTATGGATGCGTTGCGAACTCTTCGGTACCCTTTGCTGAAAAAAATGCAGGATGAGCTGCGCGCTGAAGTCTCGGCGCTGAAGTTGCCGCGCGGCATTTCGATAGACTTGCCCAAGGAGCTTGGCTCTGATGAGCTGTCGGTTTCGCTTCGGATGCGGAGCGCCGCCGAACTGGCGCATCTGCTCGAAGCGCTCGATCAAAGGCGACCGGCAATTGCGCGAATCATCGAAATGCTCGGCGGCAAGAAATGAAGTTTGAACTCGACGCTGTATTTGTCGAGCACGGATGCGAACGTTCCGCGCTTGCGACTCGCGTCCTCGGCGCACTTCCGCCCGAAGTGCTCGTGACGATTGTTTCCGATGCGCGCGAGGCGACCCGGGCCATCGCGAGCGCGCCCGATCCGTTCGGCGCGGGCAAGCGCCGGCTAGTCATCGCGCCGCGCAAGACTCCGTTTCTGATGCCGTGTCCAGCGGGTTCGTCGAAGTTCGCGTGCTGCGGATACCTCGTGCTGACGCTCGCGTCGAACTGTCCGATGGATTGCTCGTACTGCTTCCTGCAGGAATATCTCGCCGACAATCCCGCCTTCCAGGTCTATGCGAACTTCGCCGATTCATTCGACGAGCTCGACCGGCTTAGCACCAACGCGCGCGGGCGCAGCTTCCGCGTCGGCACAGGCGAGCTGGCTGATTCGCTGGCGTTCGATTCGCTCACGGCTATTAGCCGCGACCTGATCAATTTCTTTTCGACCCGCGAGAATCTGACGCTGGAACTCAAAACCAAGACCGACGAAATCGAAAATCTGCTCGAGGTCGATCCGCGCGGCCGCGTGCTGGTCTCCTGGACCTTGTCGCCCGAGGCTGTCTATCGAAGCTCGGAGCATCTGACCGCGTCGCCCGCTGAGCGAATCGCGGCGGCGCGCGCAGTGCTCGACGCCGGCTACCGCGTCGCGTTTCATTTCGATCCGCTCATCGCTTATCCCGAGGCCGAGCGCGACTACCTTTTGTTAATCGACGAGTTGCTCGACGTTGTGCCGCCCAGACAAATCTCCTTTGTCAGTATGGGCGGTTTGCGGATGACGCCGCGATTGCGCGGCGCCGCTCGCGGCAGGTTTCCCGCCGATCCGATGTTGTGCGGCGAGGACGTGCTCGCCGCGGACGGCCGCTTTCGCGCCTTCACGCCGCTGCGCCTGAGTCTCTACCGCGCGCTCGCCGAACGCTTCCGCAAAGCTGGCGCGGAAATCCCCGCATATCTCTGCATGGAACCGGCCAGCGTCCACGAACACGTCTTTGGCGCACAGCCCATGCGACCGGCTACAATCGGCGAGCGCCTCGCGCGCAGTTAGACCCTCAAAATATGCCGACGCGAAAAAAATCTCCCGCACGCCCGAATTCGATCGCTGAATCGAACGGGAATCTTCGGGGCGCGCGCACGGCGATCGACCGGCCCATCGGCGTGTTCGATTCAGGCATCGGCGGACTCACCGTGCTGAAAGAGTTGACCGCGGCGCTGCCGAACGAGGACTTCATCTACCTCGGCGATACGGCGCGCCTTCCTTACGGCACGAAATCCAACGAGGTCATCGTCCGCTACTCCAAAGAGAACACCGGCTTCCTGCTGGCGAAGGGAATCAAAATGCTGGTGGTCGCGTGCAACACTTCGAGCGCGGTCGCGCTGGACACGATCGCGTCGGAGACGATGGTGCCTGTAATCGGAGTGATCGAGCCGGGCGCGCGCGCGGCGGCCATGGCCTCGCGCATTGGCAAAATAGGCGTGATCGGCACCGAGGCGACGATTGCGTCCGGCGCGTACACGCGGGCGATTCAGCGGCTCAGCCCGCGCGCCGAAATCTACACGCGCGCATGCCCGCTACTGGTGCCGCTGGCGGAGGAAGGATGGACCGACAACGCCGTCGCGGAACTGACCGTCGCGCACTACCTGGAAAGTCTGAAGCAGAGCGGCATCGACACGCTGTTGCTGGGATGCACGCATTACCCGCTGCTGCGCGAAATGTTCGCGAAGATTCTCGGGTCCCGCGTGAAGATCGTCGACTCCGCGACTGCCACTGCATCCGATGTGCGCGACCGGCTGCGGACGCTCAAGCTGGCGCGGCGCGGCGGCGACGGCAGTCAAAGTTTCTTCGTGACCGAGACTCCTGACCGCTTCGTCCGGGTAGGCCGCAGATTTCTCGGCCCGCAGGTCGAGTCCGCCGTCCGCCTCGAGCGTTGACCGCGCCCCTCTCCTAAACGGCGATTTCAGGATAAGATGATTTCCAGTTAAACTTGGAGCCGAGTCACCGGCTCGCCCGGAACCTAACTTCAAACTTGCCGCATAAATCACTCATATAAGATGGCTTCAGCTTTTTCCCTTGTAGCGCGAAAAATCTTCGGCTCGAAGAACGAACGCGAAATCAAACGGCTCCGTCCCGACGTCGAGGAGATCAACCGGCTCGAGCCCGAGATCTCTGCGCTGAGCGACGACGAACTGCGCGCGAAAATCGCCGAATGGAAGGCGAAGATCAGCGCAATCGAAGAACGCGAGGAGCGCGAAGAGGCGATGCTCGAGATTCTTCCGCCGGTCTTCGCCGTCGTGCGCGAGGCCTCGAAGCGAACTATCGGCCAGCGCCACTTTGACGTGCAGCTGATCGGCGGCATGATCCTGCACCAGGGGCGAATCGCCGAAATGAAGACCGGCGAGGGCAAGACTCTCGTCGCGACTCTGCCCGCGGTGCTCAATGCGCTGTCAGGCCGCGGCGTGCACGTCGTGACCGTCAACGATTACCTGGCCCGGCGCGACTCCGAATGGATGGGTCGCATCTACAATTTCCTGGGTCTGACGGTCGGAGTCGTCGTCCACGGCGTGCCCGACCAGGAGCGCAAGGTCGCCTACCGCGCCGACATCACCTACGGCCAGAACAACGAGTTCGGCTTCGACTACCTGCGCGACAACATGAAGTTCAACATCGAGGACTACGTTCAGCGCGAGCACAACTTCGCGATCGTGGACGAAGTCGATTCGATTCTGATCGACGAGGCGCGTACGCCGCTGATTATTTCAGGCGCGTCGGAAGAGTCGACCGATACATATTACGTCGTCGACCGCGTCATCCCGCGCCTCAAGGCCGAAGAGCATTACACCATCGACGAGAAGATGCGCACTGTCTCGCTCACCGAAGACGGCGTGACGCGGGTCGAGCAACTGCTCGGCGTCGAGAACCTGTACGACCCGCGCAACATTTTGCTGCTGCATCACGCGAACCAGGGGCTGCGCGCGCACACACTGTTCAAGCGCGACGTCGATTACGTCGTCAAAGACGGCGAAGTGATCATCGTCGATGAATTCACCGGGCGGCTGATGCCGGGCCGGCGATGGAGCGACGGGCTGCATCAGGCGGTCGAGGCGAAAGAGAACGTCAAGATCGAATCCGAGAACCAGACGCTCGCGACCATCACGTTCCAGAACTACTTCCGCATGTACAAGAAGCTGTCGGGCATGACCGGCACCGCCGACACCGAATCGGTCGAGTTCAAGGAAATCTACCACCTCGACGTGGTCGTGATTCCGACCAATCAGCCGATGATCCGCATCGACAATCACGACGTCGTTTACAAAACCGAAGACGAGAAGTTCGACGCAGTGATCGAGGAAATCCGCGACTGCAACGAGCGCGGGCAGCCGGTGCTGGTCGGCACTGTTTCGATAGAGAAGTCCGAGCGCGTCGCCGACAAGCTCAAAAAGACCGGCGTCAAGCATTTCGTGCTGAACGCGAAGAACCACGAGCGCGAAGCGGAAATCGTTGCGCAGGCCGGCCGCTTCGGCGCCGTGACCATCTCGACCAACATGGCCGGCCGCGGCACGGATATCGTGCTTGGCGGAAATCCCGAGTTTATGGCGGCGGACGAAGTCGGCACCAAGGAACCCGGCGATCCGAATTTCCAGGCCGCGCTCGCGAAGTACGTCGAGCAATGCAAGGGCGAGCGCGAAAAAGTGCTCGAGGCCGGCGGCCTGCACATCCTCGGCACCGAGCGTCACGAGTCGCGGCGCATCGACAACCAGCTGCGCGGCCGGTCGGGACGCCAGGGCGACCCCGGTTCGTCACGATTTTACATGTCGCTCGAGGACGACCTGCTGCGTATCTTCGGCGCCGATCGGCTCAAGGGCCTGATGAGCAGAATCGGGATGGAAGACAACGAGCCGATCGAGCATCGATGGATTTCAAAGGCGATCGAGAACGCGCAGAAGAAAGTGGAGTCGCACAACTTCGACATCCGCAAGCATCTGCTCGAGTACGACGACGTCATGAACAAGCAGCGCGAGGTGGTGTACCATCGCCGGCGCGAGCTGCTGAGCGGCGCGTCGCTAAAGGCGGACGTGCTCGACATGTGCGACGCGCTGATCGAGGAAATCGCGGGTGCGCACGGCAACAATGAAATCGATCCCGCGGAATGGGACTGGAAGGCGATCGACGACGCGTTTTTCAAGCAATTCAAGTTCCGCCCCGGCCTCAACGCGCAGACCGAGTTCGACGGCAAGCCGATTCACGGCTCCGATGATCTGATCGATGTCGGCATCGAGCGCGTGCATCAGCTTTACGACCAGCGCGAGGTCGAGTTCACCGAGCCGGTGATGCGGCAGATCGAAAAGATCGTGATGCTGCAGACGCTCGACATGCTTTGGAAAGACCATCTGCTCGCGATGGACCATCTGAAGGAAGGAATCGGGCTGCGCGGCTACGCGCAGGTGAATCCGCTGGTCGAGTACCAGAAAGAAGGGTTCACGATGTTCGAGGCGCTGATGGCCGTGATGCAACAGGACGTTGTCGAGAAAGTTTTTTCGGTCCAGGTCCAGCGCCAGCAGGACGTCGAGCAGATTCAGCAGGCCAAGCCGCAGCGGGTCGTGATGAGCCACGGCGAAGAGACTGAGACGCAGGCGGCGGCGCCGGCCAAGCGCGAAGCCGATAAGGTCGGACGCAACGATCCATGCCCGTGCGGCTCCGGCAAGAAATACAAACGCTGCCACGGCAAGTGACGCGCGGCCCGCGCCTCGAGCAACAGGATTCCGGTTGATGAAAATAGACCTCGAGCCCGCCGCCGTGCGCGGATTTCGATTCGCCGGCGTCAGCGCGGGTTTGAAAACCAAGGCTGGAGCGCTGGACCTGGGAATCATCGCCGCCGATCGTCCCGCCGCGGCCGCAGCGGTCTTCAGCGCGAACCGCGTGAAGGCGGCACCAGTCTATGTGACGGCGGATCGCGTCAAGTCGGGACGTCTGCAGGCGGTCGTCGCAAACTCGGGATGCGCCAACAGCTTCACCGGCGAGCCAGGAATGCGGCTCGCACGCGAATCATGCGCCGAAGTCGCGGGACTGCTCGGATGCGCGCCGGAACTCGTGGTGCCGTCCTCGACCGGAGTGATCGGTCATCTGTACGATTTTGCGAAATTCAAAAACGGCGCCGCCGACGCCGTGCGATCGCTGCGTGAAGACGGGCTCGCCGACTTTGCGCACGCGATCATGACCACCGACACGCGCGCCAAGATGGCCTCGACGAGCTTGAAGGCGGGAGGCGCGACCATCACGCTCGCGGGCGCGGTAAAAGGCGTGGGGATGATTTCGCCGAAGATGGCGACGATGCTCGGCTACCTGGTGACGGACGCAGTGATCGCTCCTCCAGCGTTGAAACGATCGCTTAAAGCCGCTCTGCCGAACAGCTTCAATGCGATCACCGTTGACGGCGATATGTCGACGAACGACACGGTGATTATCATGGCGAGCGGCGCGGCGGCGAATCGCGCATTCAGCGCGCGCGAGCAGGCCGCCTTCGATCGCGCGGTCGAGGAAACATCGGCAGCGCTCGCGCGCGAGCTGGTGCGCGATGGCGAGGGCGCGACCAAGCTGGTCACGGTCGAGGTGCGCGGCGCTCGCACCGGCGCCGACGCCGAGCGCGCGGCACGGCAAATCGCGAACTCGCCGCTGGTCAAGACTGCGTTCTTCGGAAACGATCCGAATGTCGGCCGAATATTGATGGCGGCTGGATCTTCGGGCGCGTACGTAGAGTCCGACAAGCTGGTGCTGCGGATCGGAGGAGTGAAAGTTGCCGCGCAGGGACGCCTGTTGACCGAGGCGCTGGCCGACGCGGGCACTGCGATGAAAGCGCGCGAGTTCGAAGTGCGGCTCGATCTGCGACTCGGAAAATCGACCGCCACGATTCTGACTTGCGACCTGAGCTACGACTACGTGCGGATCAACGCGGAGTACACGACCTGAGCGGAGGCGAATCCGGATGGCAAGTTTCATCAAAGTTGCGAAAGTGACGGACCTGCCCGAGGGCACCGGCAAACTGGTCGAGGCCGACGGCAAGCAGATCGCGCTGTTCAACGCGGGCGGGAAATTCTTCGCGATCGACAACGCCTGCAAGCATCGCGGCGGTCCGCTGGCGGAGGGCGAACTCGACGGCACCACTATCACCTGCCCGTGGCACGGCTGGGAATATGACATCACGACCGGCGCCAATCTGGACGACGCGAGCGTCAAGCTCGGATGCTACGCGGTGAAGGCTGAGGGCGACGACATTCTCGTCGAAGCGTGATTTCGAAGATTCAGCGTGCGGCGAACAGGCGCCCCGCGACGTAAGTCGCGCCGGCGGCTGCGACTCCCACCAACATACTTTCGAATCCGCTACGCCACCATGAGCGGCTGGTGATGATCGTCTTGAGCGCGCCGACGGCGAACAGCACGGCGACGGTCGAGACGGCCGACACTTTCAGCGCGCGGCCCGGCTCGAAAAAGATGTACGCCCACACGGGGACTGCCGCGCCGCCGAGGTACGATAAGCCGACGGCGAGCGCCGAACGGCGCGGACTGTCGAAGGAATCCGCGTTGAAGCCCAACTCCTCGCGCATCATCACGTTGCTCCATCGCTCGGGGTCCGACGTGATGTGCGCAACAATCTGATCGAGCAGTGGTCCTGCGAATCCCTTGTCGCGATAGATGGCGCTGATCTCTTCGCGCTCGCGGTCAGGCCATCGGCGAATTTCTTCACGTTCGCGTTCCACTTCGCTTTGATAAAATTCGATCTGCGAGCGCGCCGAGATGAACGCTGCGAGGCCCATCGCGACTGCGCCGCCGAGCATCTCCGACAAACCCGCCATCATTGCAGCGTTACCGGTGACGAATGCGCCGGCCACGCCCGAGGTAACGGCGAACGAGGCGACCAATCCGTCGTTCAGCCCGAGCATCACGTCACGCACCCAGCTTCCACCGGCGGCATGGACCTGCTCGGTGTGATGGTCGTACTCGCGGCTGAGGATGGAAAATGCCACTACTCAGTTCCTCTCGCGAGCGGGGCGACGACGCGCTCAGTCGCGGGCGTGCCCCGCCGTTTGCGGCGATCGATCGCGTCGCGCGCCGCTTTGACTTCGGCAATCATCTTGCGCACGGATGCATGGTCCGGCCGATAGCCGAGATAGGAATAAAGAAAATCGAGCCGCGCCGCACGACAGAGAAATCGTCCTATGCTGCGATCGAGATGTACGAGGTTCAGTATTCTCCGATCCCACGAGACGTTCGCGACGCGGCGGAAATCTTCGAGGTCGATAAAATACACGTTAAAGCCGCCCGAATCGTTTTGCTCGACCATGATGTTGGTCTCCTGCAAGTCGCGCGTGTAGAGCCCGGACTCGTGCAGGCGGCGGATTTGCGCGGCGACGGTGTCGGAGATTTGTTTGCGGCGATGCACGTCGCGTCCCTTGATTTCGCCGGGGCCGAGCATAAAGCGACTGAGCGAATCGGCGTTCACGAGCGCGCGGCTGACGAGGTATGAGGCTCGAATCGCGCCGGCCTGGTACGAGTCCATGGCGGCGAGCGGCTCGGGATGCGCGAGGCCATACTCCTGGAGCATCGCGGCGCCGGCGAGAGATCGCCTGGCGCGAGAGCCGCGGATTCTCGCGTAGATGCCGCGGCTCCACGACGAAACTTCGACGCGCTTTATGAACGCCGTTCCCGCACCGGGGAGATCAACGAAACCTGCGCGCGTCCGGGCTTCAGCCTTGAGCACCCGGAAATCCGGCGACGCCATCAACTCGTCGGCGCGCTCGACCACCGCGCGCCATTCGGAAGAGCGCGCATAGAGGACTACTCTGCGCATGCGCGATCAAGCCTAGCCCTTTCGCGCGCCGCTGGCATCGGGGCTCTAGCGCCTCGTGCGACGCCCGCTACTTCTTGGGTTCGACGATCAGCGAGCCTCCGACGTGCGCGGCATGCAACTGACAAAAGAACGGGAAGACGCCGGGCTTGTCGGCCACGAAGGTGATCGTTTTGGGTACGCCGCGCGTCACGACTTCGGTGATGTTGTACGCGGGAATCGTAAAGCCGTGCTGATTCTCGGCGCCCGGCACCAGGTTCTTGAGCGTGAGTGTTACCTTGTCGCCCTGGTCGACCGCGATCACGCTGGGCAACCAGATTTTCGCACCATCGTCTTCGATCGAAACCATATTGAAGCTTCGCGTGCCCGGCTGGTCCATCGCAGGGGCAGCGGCCGGAGCAGCAGCAGGAGCCTGCGCCATCGCGATTCGGCTCGCGCCGGGAAGCATGATAGCGGCCACGGCCGCAATCGCAGCCATCGTTTTCAACATTGCCTTGCTCATCTGAAGTTTTCTCCTTGTTCGGCAGATCAATGTATCACGACAATGGCGGAAATTATCCATTGAATCGCTTCGCGAGTTTGGCCCATTCGGCGTCGTCGGTTCCAGCGCGGTAGGGAATGTAAAACGCGACGCGGTCGAGGAGCCCGTCGTAACGCTCCTTCACTTTGTCGGCGATGTCATCGAAGGAGCCAGAGACAGTGTACACGTCGAGCATCTCGTCGGTGATTTCTTTCGCCATCGCGACCCACTCGCCCTTGGCCGCCTTCTCATTGAGGCGCTGCGCAACGTCGCCCCATCCGTGGGTGTCGAGGACGATCTTGTAGGTCCGCGTCGAGGCATAGAAGGAGATCTGCTGACGAACCGCTTCGCGCGTTTTTTTGATTTCGTCCTGGTTTTTGCCGACGATCACAAACGCCATCGACTGAATTTCGAAATCCTTGCGCGAGCGGCCGGCCTTCTGCAGTCCCTTCTCAACGTTCGGCAGCACGTACTCGCGCAGATACTTCGGCGAGTTGAACGGATGCGCGTGCAGGCCTTCGCACAGTTCGCCGGCGAGCCGGATGATGTGCTCGTTCACGCCCGCGATGTGAATCGGCACGTTCGAGAAGTTGTGTCGCGCCGGCGTGAAGAACGGAGTCATCAGTGAGAAGTTGTAGTACTTGCCCTGGAACGCGAGCTTCGCTCCGCCTTCCGACCAGCATTTGAAAATCGCGCGCAGCGACTGCAGGTACTCGCGCAGGCGCGGCACCGGCGCCTCCCACTTGGTGCTGTAACGGCGCTCGATGTGGCCCTTCACCTGAGTGCCCAGTCCGAGGATGAAGCGGCCCTCGGACAGTCCTGCGAGATCCCACGCGGTCGCTGCGGTGATCATCGGGCTGCGCGGGAACGCAATCGCAACCGACGTGCCCATCTTGATTCGTTTGGTGTGCTCGGCGATCAGCGCCGCGGGCAGGAAGCCGTCGTTGCCGGCCTCGGGAATCCAGATCGCATCGAAGCCGGCGGCTTCGGCGGCACGGGCCGCAGCGGGTACATCGCGCAAGTTGCGGGTCGAGAGACCGGTGTCGAGCTTCATGATCTTTGTTTCCTGCGTCAGAGTTTCGACGAGTTACGGAGTTCCGGGGTATGGACCGATCGCGATGCCGCTGGGGCCGGACAGTTTCGTGCTCGGTCCCACGATGACGGCGCGGGGCACCACTTCTCCGTCGCTGGCGGCAGCGAAAACGATGATCCGGCTGACGGGGTTATGGCGGGTGGCCGGGACAGTGACATAGATATTCCTGCGCGAATCTATCGCGATCCCTGAAATTAAAGCCACCGGGTCATCCATCAGGCCAGTCTTCAGACCCTTGATACTAGCAACGAGCGTCGGCGCGCTGGAATCGGACCGCGCCTCTCTGAAGACTGAGATGCCGGCGCCGTCCATCGTATGACCTTCGCCGTTCGCCACGTAAATGATCCCACCCGAGTCCACAGCGATGGCGGTGGGAGCAATGAGCCGTTCGTCGGTGCCTTCCAACACGAATCGGGGCTTTGCCTCGCCCTGGGCGCCGGCTGGAAAGACGAGGAGTCTGCCCTTCTTGTCGGTTGCAGCTTCAGTGACAAGGATATCGCCGTGCAAATCGATCGCGATGCCCCAGGGGTTTCGAATTTCGCTCTCGACGCCGCCGATGGTGGCGCTCGGCGTTACGTTGCCGTTGCTCCCGGGAGGATAGACCAGGATGCCGGCTGGTTGGGAATCGACGTCCACTACCTCGATCGCCACATAAATCTGCCCGGCTGAGTCGACCGCTATCCTGTTGACGGAGAGCAGCCGCGTGGCGGGACCGGCGATGCGGGCGATGGGAGCGACGTTGCCTCGGCTGCCGGGAGCAAAAACTTCGATGGATGCAGAATTGCCGGCCGTGCCGTTGTTCAACACATAGATTTTGCCGCTCGAATCGAGCGCGATGCTCACGGGATCGTCGAGGCCGGTTGCCGGCCCTTTGATGGTTGCGACGGGACCCGAGTCGCCGCGGCTGCCGATGGGGTAGATGTTCACCGAGTTGTCGACGGCATTGCTGACGAAGATCACTTCGCGAGAGCCGAATTGATCGCCTGGGTGGGAGGCAGACTGCGTGCTGCACGCTGACAACAGCATCGCCAGAGAAGCGGCGATCGCCAGCGTTAGTGGCCATGCGATGAAGCGTGCTTCACGCGGGCGTTTAATGGGACGAAGACTCCGGGATTCTTCGCCGCAGCGGCTCTGAATGACACAAAGAAATATCGAGGTCATTTGCGAAAGATTTCTCACCTATATCCTGTCTGACGGACCAGGCGAGAGCAGAATCTTGAATCGCGCAGGGCGCTGTCATCGGACCCTCACCTTAATCCTCTCCATAAAAGGGAGAGGAGACGGCAATCATGAGGCTCAAGCTGGATTCGGACTGGAGTGGTGACGTTCGGGTCAGAGGGCGCCGTCAGGGGTATCGCTGACGGGGGAGATTCTTGCGCCTCGCAGATGCACGGTCTTTCTGATGCTCTGGCCGAGGGTGTGGTCGAGCGTCACATGGTACATGTCGGCGAACTTGGAGATAGCCGGCTTGCGCTCTGCGGTCGCGATGAAGTGACTGCCGAGGTCGGGCAGTTCGGCCAGCGCCGTTTGGTACTGATCCTTGATGTCGTCGAAGATTGCTTTCATCCGCGGCGAAACCTGGTGATTCTCGCCAAGCTTCTCGGTCAGAGGATTGACCCACGCGCCGTCTTTTTCCATCGCGAAGTGGAGATGAGGCCCGGTCGAGAGGCCGGTGGAACCGACATTGCCGATCAACTGCCCCATATGAACGAAGCTGCCCGCTTTCACGTCGGGACTGATCTTCGACAGGTGACCGTAGATGCTGACCATCTCGTGTTGGTGCTGGATGCGGATGCAATTGCCGAGCTCGCCACCCCATCCGGCGCTGATGACTTTGCCGTCTGCCACCGCTTTGACCGGCTCGCCGTACTTGGCAACCAGATCGACACCGACGTGGGGCCGGTACTCATGCAGGATCGGATGATAGCGATGGAAGGTGAAGCCGGACGAGATATATTGGAAATTCAGCGGGAACTTCAGTGACTGCGGACCGAGCGCGTGGCCCTGCTCATCATATAGATGAGGGCGGCCCTGCTCGTCGGCGAACGAGATCGCGGTCAGTGTGCGGGTTCCAAAGCGGATTTGGGCGGCCTGCACGTCACCGACCAGCGTGTACGAGCCGTCGCGGCTGACCTTCTCCTGGTAAATCAACTTTACGGCCGAACCTGGCGCGAGACGGTTAAGATCGTGACGGTCCGAGAACGCGTCCTGCAGCGAATCGACGATTGGCTTGGGGATACCCTGTTCGGCGGCCGCGTGTTGGAAGTTATCCTTGACCTCGAAGGTCATCTTGATGGGGCGGATGTAGTACTCGATTGGCCGCAGACCGGCTTTCAGCACGCCGGCGCCGAGGCTCGCTGCAGTCATCGTCGTGTTCTGATCGACGTCGTACTTGATGCCGCGCATCGCGCCGGTTTCGGGATCCTTATATAGCGTCAGCGGATGGCCGCTCTGAAAGTACCGATTCGCGATGATCCGCTCGATGTACGACGCCCACTGGTGCGCGTCGCTCGGCTCCATCCCGGCGTCGCGCAGGTAGCTCTCGATAGGCGCGGTGCGATCGAGCATCGTGCTGATCGTGATTGAAGGGGGAGCGGGATCGGTGGATTCGGGCTGCTCGACGATGTCGGGGGCATCCTTGCCGGCGTCGAGTTGGGTGCTGAGAGTGTCGAGCGGCGATGAAAAAGTCTGCGTTTTTGCTTGGAAAAATAGGAACAGAGCTGCGGAAGTCGCGATCAACGCAACAAGCACGCCAAGCAGCGCGCGTGGATATCCAAGGAAGTGTCTCCCCCGAGCCAGCATCGTCTGCGAAATTAGGCGATTCGATTAGCCAACGCAACCCCAGCGTGTCAGTAGTTCGCACAACTTGTTACGGAGGCGACGTGAATCGTTACAATTGGGACCGAAAAATCTGAGCATCGGGAACATATACGAGCGATAATTTTGATCAGGGACAGTTTCGCGCGGCGCGATAGCCCTGCTGTTCGGCGGCTTCGCGGGTTGGGAAGACTACGCGATTGTCGGGGGCCATCTTGTCGTAGGTGCCGCATCCGGGCCATGCGTAAATCTTGCTTCGCCGATTGCCAACGATCTCGCCGGGGGCGGCGTTCGATGCGGCAATTGGAGCGCGGGCGGGATCGGACACATGCGGAGTGTCGGTTGGAGAGACGGGCTGAGTCCAGATCTCGTTGAGAAGACTCGCCAGCCTGAATCCCGCTTTAGCGAGTTGATGACCCGCGATGGCGTCGGCCTGGTCGAGGTAAGCAGCGTCCAGCTCGACGGGGCGTCCTGCCGGATTGATGCACGCATCGAGGGCGGGCTGGCATGGTTCGACGGGGATGTGGAGGGCGGCGTAGATGTCGGTGCGCGCGACCTGATTCGACTCCAACGCGATATCGTCGGCGGGGATCCATGAGTCGGCGGTTTGCTGGGACGCGTAGGTTTTTTCCAGCTTGTGAGCGGTGGTCTCGGGGCGCCCCGAATCGATGCTGTATTCGAGGCGGCGCACGATCGGCGTGTCCCACGCCTCGTGAAGGTTCTTGGCACGAATGGTCGAATCTACAGGTATGCAGTTGCCGCCGCGGTCGGCGTCGCTCGCGGCGTGCAGCGGCTGGTGGATGTCGCCGACGAAGTGGATCACGAAGGCCAGATCGCCGAACGCGCGCCAGCGGTCGTAGTTCCCGTCTTTGAGACGCTTGGAGTACTCGTCGATTTTAGCGGTGACGCAGTTGCCACCCGGGCATTGCGCGGCGATGTCGGCGCGCCGATCCTGCAGGCAGAGGTCGATGAAGTGCCAGGCTGCGGTTGCATGGTCTTCGTCGCGGAATTCAGTATCCGGCAGAATCGACGCGGCCTCCATCGCCATGGCGAGGCCTCGTTTGCCGGGCGGCGCGCCGAGGATGCTTGCGACGTGACTCGCGGCGGCTGGAGTGAGATTGTCTGCGGCGATGACCGCAACGATTTTGTGACCGTCGAGGCCCCAGGCCAACGCCGACACGGGGCAGAGCAGGAGTGCGACTGACAAGACGAGCAGCAGGTTTTGCCGGGTGATATTCAAATCGCCACGACTTAACCAGAAACGGCGCTCCGCGACCACTATCGCGTGGCTTATAATGAGGGTCGATGAATCCGAGTTTCCTTTCACGCGAGAAGGCCGATGGCGATTGCGGCGCTTGACCTCGGGCGGCGGCGGATTGGGGTAGCCGTGACTGACGCGGCCGCGGTCGGGTCGCATCCGGTGGGAATCGTCGAGCGGCGAGCGCTCAAGGCGGACCTCGAGGCGATCGCGGCGATGCTGCGCGACCGGCACGTCGAAGTGATCGTCGTCGGCCTGCCGCTCAACATGGATGGCAGCGAAGGACCTGCAGCGCGCGGAGCGCGAAAGTTCGCGGAGAGCGTGGCCGAAGCGCTCGGGATCAGCGTCGAGATGTTTGACGAGCGGCTGACGAGCTTCGAAGCGCGCGAGAGGCTGAGCGACATGCCGGTCAGGAAAGGTGCGCGCAAGACGGGGCTCGACGCGCTGGCGGCGGTGGTAATCCTCGAAGGCTGGATGCAAGCTCATCCGGAGCGAGTCCCGCAACGATGAAACTGGAAAGATGAAACTGGAGGATCACATGCCAGCTTCGAATCTTCTGACACTGCGGTCGATGGCATACAACAACGCGTGGGCGAATCATCGTCTGCTGTGTGCGTGCGCGGGGCTGCCTCAAGCGGAATTCGCGGCGCCGCGCACAGGATTTTTTCCTTCGATTCAGGCGACGCTCAACCACATTCTGACTATCGATTGGTTTTATGTTGACGCGCTCGAAGGCGGCACGCTGGGCCCCGCTGCGTATGCGAAAGAGATACCGTGTCCGACGGTATCCGAGTTGCGTGCGGCGCAGGCTGCGGTCGACCGTCGGCTGATCGCATTTTGTTGCGCGCTTGACGAGAGCGGCCCGGACAGGATTATCCGCGTGCATCGCGAGACGCGGGTGCAGACTGAGCGTGCGGACCGGTTGCTGCTGCACCTCTTTCAGCACGATATCCATCACCGCGGCCAGGCGCATTCGATGCTCTCGGGCACGACGGTTGCGCCGCCGCAGCTCGACGAGTTTTTCTCAGTGGCCGAGGCGCCGTTGCGCGCGGCGGAGTTCAAGGAGCTGGGATGGACGGAGGCGGAGATTTGGCGGGAGTGAGGTGCGGTTAGATGAGACCTGCGGCTGCACTACTCGTGATCGTGATCCTGGCGGGCGCGGCGTACGCCGTGTCGTACTACTGGCTTAGTCCGACTGAAAAATTTGCGCCGCCGCGCGAGGTCACGATTGAGAAGGGCGAGTCGTTTCGCCAAATTGCGCGGGCGCTCGCGGATGCCGGCGTGGTCCGAAGCGAATTGGCGCTCCGAATCTATGGCCGGATGAGCGGGACGGCGAGCCAAATCAAGCCGGGCGATTACGCCTTCAAGGGGGGAGAGCGGATTTCCGACGTGATGCGCCACCTGGTCAAGGGCGATTTTATCGTCGTGACGATCACGATTCCCGAAGGGCTGACGGTGCATGAGATTGCCGAGCGGGTGGGCGCGACGGGCCTGGTTTGCGAGGACGAATTCGAGAATGCGGCGCGCGACGGCGCGATGGTGCGTGCGCTTGGACTGATGCCGCTCGGCGCGGAAGGCTACCTGTTCCCCGCGACCTACAAATTTTCGCCGCACGCGAAGACCGACGACGTGCTGGCGGCGATGCTGGCGCGGTTCTACCAGGTGCTGACGCCGCAGGTCGAAGAACGCATGTTCGCGGTGGGGCTCGACGCGCGCCGGCTAGTGACGATGGCGTCAATCGTCGAGAAGGAGGCGAAGGCGCCGACCGAGCGTCCGCTGATCGCGGGCGTGTTCTACAATCGGCTGCGACTGGGGATGCCGCTGCAATCCGACCCGACGGCGGAGTACGAACTCGACGGCACAAAAGAATCGGCCGTGAGCGCGGTACACACCACCTCGGCCTTCAACACGTACGACTTCAGCGGCTTGCCACCGGGCCCGATCGCGAATCCGGGGCTCAAATCGATCGAGGCTGCGCTGAATCCGGCGCAGACAGATTTTCTCTATTTCGTCGCGCGCGAGGGTGGCACGCACGTCTTTTCGAAATCGTACGACGAGCATCGGCACGCGATCGCGTCGGAACGGAAGCCGGCACCGGCGAAACCCTCCGCGACGCCCGCAAAATAAGCTCTTTCGGGCTGTCGATTGGACGGTCGCATCTGGGTCGAGTACGCTATAATTTCATCCTGTGGAAAATCCGGTCGAGACTATCGGCGCTGCCAGTGCGCGAATCGCGCGGCTGTCCGCAATCCGCGTGATGCTGTGCGCGGTGGCGCCGGCACTGACAGCGATTGCGCTCGGATTGTTCCTCGAACCGATCGGCGAGCTGACCTGGACGCGATACGGCTACGCGATGGCAACCGATCGCGTCGCCGTGCTGAGCCTCGCATTGATTGGCGCGGGTATCGTTGTGATGCTCGCCGGCCTGGTGATGGCTTTTCGCGCATATCGGCGCGACAACGACTTCATGGCGGCGGCAGCGGAGCTCGACGATCTGCTGGAATGCGATCAGCAAATTGTGACATTCGCGACACTGGCGAACCCTGCCTCGCTCGAGAGCGGACGGGCGCGGCGCACTCCGCTGTTTCCGGTGCTGTGGCGGCGCGCGATCGCGCTGTTCGGCGGGCTCGACGTGCGGCACGAGTTCAGACTCGAAGTCGGCGAGCCACTCAGGCGATCGTCGATGCTGGCGGGCGTGGTCGCACTCGCGATGGTGCTCGCGACGTTGGGATTGGTGCGCGCACCGACGCCCGAGGATAGAGAAGCCGCCAAGCTGCGCGCGATCGCAGCGGAGATCGCGAAGACTTCGACGGGTTCCGACGACGCTGCGCTGGCCGAGAAGATTCGTGAGGCGGCCGACGCGCTGGAAAATTCCAAGCTGCCGCCGGAAGAGAAAAAGAAACGCATCGAGGATGCGATGCGCGAAGCGAAGCGCGCGGCCGAGAAGCGCAACAACAACGAGGCAGGAAAAAATCAGGCAGCCGGCAAGTCGGCCGCGCAGAGCGGAAAAGGCAACGGCAAGAGCCAGGGCCAGGGCACCTCGCCAGGCAGCGGCAGCGGCCAGGGTAAGAGCGGGACGGGAGCCGGCCAGAACGCCGGCGGCAACAACCCCGGTCCGGGCAAGGGCGGCACGGGAAACAACTCGGGCAAGAACCAGGGCGGGAACGCGGCGGCGAGGAACGACAAGAACGATCAGAACAAGAGCAACGCGTCGAATATCGAGCTGCAGAACGAACTAGCCAAGGCCGAGGCGCAGGTCGAAACCGCCAACGCGAAAAATCCAGGTCCCGACAGCAAGCCGGGCAACGACAAGAATCAAGGCGGCGCCAACAAGCCGGGCGACATGACCAATCAGGACAAGACCGGCAGCCAGCTCGATCCCAACAAACGCGGCGACATGCCGAAGCCGGGCGCCAACGGCGATCGCAATATTCCGTCGGCCGGCGGGAAACCGAAAAATGATCGCGACATGGGATCGAACCTGGGCGATACGCATCTTGGCGAGATGCCGACGTCGACCAACGCGCAGCGGTTCCTGAAGCCCGGCGAAAAGGGCTCGACGGTCGATATCAAGGATGCGCGCTACGTTATGTTCCGGCTGCCGGGCGCGGCGGCCTCTTCCGGTAACGGCGGGAAAACGGTACTTGACAGCGATCGGCCGAGTGCGACGACGGCGTACGTCAACGCTCCGCTGGCTCCGACCAGCGACGACGCGCCGCCCGACGAACGACAACTGGTACCGCCGCGCTATCGCGACATGATTCACTAGATTCAGGATAAGGAAGGACAACGGATGGGAGCGGCTCCTCAACAAGCGTCACCCGACCAGCGGGTCGCGGATTTTCGCAAGATTTTCTCGCGCGCCGAGGGCGAGGTCGCGCGCGTGATCGTCGGGCATCGCGAAGTCGTGCGGAAGTTGCTGACCGCGCTATTTTGCGGCGGGCACATTTTGATCGAAGGCGTGCCCGGACTCGGCAAGACGCTGATGGTCAAGGCGGCCAGCGAGACGCTCGGCCTCAGCTTCAAGCGAATCCAGTTCACGCCCGACCTGATGCCCTCGGACATCATCGGCACGCAGGTGCTGACAGAGTCCGATGGCCATCGCGAGTTCCAGTTCAAGCCGGGGCCTATTTTCGCGCACATGGTGCTGGGCGACGAAATCAATCGCGCCACGCCGAAGACGCAGTCGGCCGTGCTCGAGGCGATGGAGGAGCATCAGGTCACGGTCTTCGGCAACACTTACGTGCTCGATCCGCCGTATATCGTGCTCGCCACGCAGAATCCGATCGAGCTCGAAGGAACCTACCCGCTGCCCGAAGCGCAGATGGATCGGTTCATCTTCAAAGTCGTGATGGGATCGCCCAAGCCCGACGAGCTGCGCGAAATCCTGAACCGCACTACAGGCACGGCGCAAAACAAGATCCAGCCGCTGTTTGAACCGGCGCGAGCCGCGCAGGCGATCGAGAATCTCAAGGCGCTGGTGCGCGAGGTGATGGTGGCAGAGCCGCTCGAGCGCTACATCATCGGCGTGATCGGCGGATGCACTCCCGGCGGTCCGGGAGCGATTCCCGAGGTCTCGCAATATTTGCGCTTCGGGCCGAGCCCGCGCGGAGCGCAGGCGCTGATCCTGTGCGCGAAAGTTAACGCGCTGCTCGCGGGACGCGTCAGCGTCAGCTACGACGATATCGACGACGCGATCGTGCCGTGCCTGCGCCATCGCCTGCTGCTCAACTTCCAGGCCGAGGCTGAAAGCGTTACCGCCGAATCGATTCTCGAGCAGGTGATAAAGCGGCTCAAGAAGCCGCGCACGTAGCCGATGTTCGGACTGCCGGATGAGTTCACGCCGGGATTTCTGGCCCGGCTCGAAAAGCTCAGGGTCAGGACGCGCCAGCGCTACGCCGGGATGGGGCGCGGGATGCACCTGTCGCCGAAGCGCGGATCGTCGCTCGAGTTCAACGACTATCGCCACTACTCGCCCGGCGACGACTTCCGCCACATCGACTGGGGACTGTACGGGCGCAGCGACAAACTCTACATCAAGCTTTTCCAGGAAGAGGAAGACCTGCTCACGTACATCTTCGTCGATGCGAGCGCGTCGATGGGATTTCCTGCGGCCGA
>Ga0210391_10001513_pt1 | contig 21047 bp, 27 predicted proteins | sample IncBWC12OmetaG_FD_160573 | JGI IMG/M metagenome (GOLD analysis project Ga0210391, IMG submission 160573) | Forest soil microbial communities from Barre Woods Harvard Forest LTER site, Petersham, Massachusetts, United States - Inc-BW-C-12-O ...
GTACTGCCGGCACAACGAGGCGTCAGGCTCGGTCAGGATCCGCACGAAATCATTCACAACCAGGGGTTCGAGCTCGACGCGGATCGGTAAACGGCCCTGCAATTCCGGAATCAGGTCCGAGGGCTTGGACATGTGAAACGCGCCGGACGCGATGAACAGAACATGATCGGTTTTGACGGTGCCGTACTTGGTGTTCACCGTGCAGCCCTCGACCAGCGGCAGCAAGTCGCGCTGCACGCCCTCCCGCGACACGTCCGCACCCATGGTTTCCTGCCGGCGGGCGATCTTGTCGATTTCGTCGATGAACACGATGCCGTTTTGTTCGGCGTTCTCGACCGCGCGCAGCTTCAGTTCCTCTTCATTGATCATCTTCGCCGCTTCTTCATCGACCAGCAGCTTCAATGCCTCTTTGATTTTGACCTTGCGGCTGCGGGTGCGGCCTTGTCCCAAGTTCTGGAACATTCCCTGCAGCTGCTGGGTCATTTCTTCCATGCCGGGAGGCGCCATGATTTCCAATCCCACCGGCAGGGCGCGAACTTCGATGTCGACCTCGCGATCATCCAACTGCCCTTCGCGCAGCATTTTGCGAAAGCGTTGCCGCGTATCGTTGTCCTTGACGCCGGACTCGGCCGTGAACCCCGCCGTCTGGGCCCGCGGCAACAAGATATCGAGCACCCGGTCCTCCGCCGCGTCGGCGGCGCGATGCCGCACCTTCGCCATTTCCTCTTCTCGCGTCATTTTGACGGAGATCTCAACAAGATCGCGGACGATCGAATCAACTTCGCGCCCAACATAGCCCACTTCCGTGAACTTGGTGGCCTCAACCTTGATGAAGGGCGCCTTGGCGAGCCGGGCCAGGCGTCGCGCAATTTCGGTCTTACCCACCCCGGTCGGCCCGATCATGAGAATGTTCTTCGGCGTGATCTCCTGGCGCAGAGACTCGGCGACTTGTTGGCGCCGCCAGCGGTTGCGCAAGGCAATCGCCACGGCCCGCTTGGCGGCCTTCTGGCCGACAATATGCTTATCCAGTTCCTCGACGATCTCCCGCGGCGTCATCTGTGAGGAGCCTGACTGGTCACTCGGGAGCACTACAGTTCCTCAATGGTCAGGTTGCGGTTGGTATAGATGCAGATGTCCGCCGCGATATTGAGGGAGCGCTCAACGATGTCGCGCGCCGACAGGTCGCCGCTTTGCATGAATGCCATCGCGGCCGCCTGCGCGAAGCCTGACCCCGAACCAATGCCGATCAGATCGTGCTCGGGCTCGATGACATCGCCCGTTCCTGAGATGACGTAAGTGCTCTCGGCATCGGCGACGCAGAGCAGGGCCTCCAAGCGCCTCAGGCTGCGATCGCTGCGCCAGTCCTTTGCCAGCTCGATGGCCGCGCGCGTGAGATTGCCGAATTTCTCCAACTTGCCCTCGAAGCGCTCGAACAACGTGAAAGCATCTGCCGTTCCCCCGGCAAATCCAGCCAATACCTTGCCGTCATAGAGCCGCCGCACTTTGCGTGCGTTGGACTTCATCACGCTCTGTCCCAGGGTCACTTGGCCGTCGCCCCCCACCGCCACGCGGCCATTGCGCCGCACGGCCAGAATGGTCGTGCCGTAAATACGATCCGGATCATGTGTCATAGCAGTGTTAGTACCGTGGGGCCGACCTGAAGCCCTTTCAAGCCGTTCGGGGTCGGCGCCGGGCTCGCGGGTGAGCGGCATCGTAGACGCTCGCCAGGTGTTGAAAGTCCAAATGCGTGTAAACCTGGGTGGTGCTGATGTCGGCATGACCCAGCAATTCCTGCACGCCGCGCAGGTCGCCGCTGGATTCCAACAGGTGAGTCGCAAAGGAATGGCGGAACATATGCGGGTGCACGTGCATGGAGAGGCCCTGGCGGCGCGCCCAGATACCCACCCGCAATTGCACCGCCCGCACCGACAGAGGCCGCCCCGATTTCCCCACGAACACCGCGCCTCCTTCAGCGGAAGCCGCCGGTTTGTCCCGGACGAGCGCGCCCCGCTCCGCGAGCCACCTCTTTAGCGCGTCGATGGCGTGGCGCCCCATGGGCACGATGCGTGTTTTGCTGCCCTTGCCCAGCACGCGCACGGTCCGGTCCTTCAGGTCGACGGCGGAAACGTGCAGCCCCACCAATTCGCTCAAGCGCAGGCCCGACGAGTAGAACAATTCCATCATGGCCTTGTCGCGCGCCGAGAGCGAATCGCTCGCGCGAAAATCCAGCAGCCGCGCCATTTGATCGGCGTCTAGAGTCGCCGGCAGGCGCTTCTTGGTTTTAGGCGCCCGCACCTCGAGCGCGGGATTGTTTTTGGCATGGCCTTCGCGCATCAGGTATTCGTAGAAGGTGCGTACGGCCGACAAGCGGCGCTGAATGCTGCGCGGCGCGATGCCGCCGGCGTGCTCGGCCGCGGCAAAGGCGCGCACCTGAAAATTGTTCAGCGCCGACCAACGCTGCACTTTGCGTCCCTCGCAAAATCCCGCCAATGCCAGCAAATCATGGCGATAGGCAGCCACGGTATGACTGCTCATGCGGCGCTCGAAATTAAGATGCGATAAGAATCGCTCGATCTGTTCGCGCTCGCGAAGCTGCACAGGGTTAGGAGCCTGGAGGTCAGCGCGTCAGCGCGTAGGTCACGAGCTCGCCGATGCGCAGCAGGAATTCGGTGCTCATGCCGGGATGAAAGCGTTCCGCATCGCTCGCACCGATGGCTAAAATGCCGAGCGCGCCCTTTTGGCCCAAGGGCGTGAGCGCCACCGAACCGATGGCCACCGACTCTCCGCCGAACAGGTAGTCGCGCTGAGCATCGCGCACCTGGCCGCAGCGCGGCTTTCCGGAACTCAACAAGGAATCAAAAGTCCGCATGTCCTCGTCGGCCGGATTGGCGACGCGCAAAAATCGCCCCATCGCAGGCTCCAGCGCGCGAGCTTCCTCGAGAAACAGCACGAGCACGGAATTCATCGCATCGAAGTCCTCGCGCAGCGAGGTCTCGATGGCGCTGATCGACTCCGCCAGGGTCCGGGTTCGGATCAGCCGCTGGCAGAGGCGATGGATTCGATCCGCCAGCGTATCGTTGGCCCGCGCCACATCCACCAGCTCTTTCAGCTTGCGTTCCAGCGACTGATTGCGCTCGCGCAGCACCTCGACCTGGCGTTCCACCAAACTCACCGTGGCCGCCACGTCGCGCACATGCGGCAGACGCAACTTGGTCAGCAGTTGCGAGTTGCGCTCGAAGAAGTCCGGATAGGTCAGCAAATAGTCTCCGACACTTGTGTCGTTCAGGACATCCTGCTTGATCCCGCGCGCGTGACTCGTGGTCATTGTTTGGCTCCCGTGAATCGCGTTAAATCGATCGAACCTTTAAAAACCGTTGTGGCCGGCCCGGTCAGCCAGACGTGCTGGCCGGGGCCCTCCCAAGAAACCATCGCCGTGCCGCCCGCCAAATCCACCCTCACTTCGCCGTCGAGCAAACCCTGCCGCACGCCCACCGCGACGGCGGCGCATGCTCCGGTGCCGCAGGCCTGGGTTTCGCCGGCGCCGCGCTCGAACACCCGCAACAAAATATGGTTGCGCTCGAGGATCTGCATGAACCCCACGTTGGCACGATTGGGGAAGTGCGGATGGCGCTGGATGCTCGGCCCCCACAGCTCCACCTGCGCGGTCTGCACATCGGGTACACGCAGCACGGCGTGGGGGTTGCCCAAGCGCAGCGCGCTCATGCCGATATCCTTGTTCTCCACTTTCAAGGAAAACTCGAAAGGCTCCTCGAACTCCGGGACTCCCATGTCCACCGACACCAGACCATCGTCCCGGATGCGGGCGCGCACGCGGCCGCCGGGGCTGCCCATGATGAGATCGCGCCCCAATTCGGGCGCGCGTGCATAGAGCAGGGCCGCGATACAGCGCGCGCCATTGCCGCACTGTTCGACCTCCGTGCCGTCGGAATTAAATATTCGGTAGAACACCCGGCTTGCGGGATCGCGCGGCGATTCCAACATCAGCGCCTGATCGAAACCCACGCCCGTGTGCCGGTCGGCGAGGGCGCGCAGCGTCCTTTCATCCAAGGGAGTGTCAGCGGCGATGGCGGCGGCGTCGAACACCAGAAAATCGTTGCCCAAGCCTTGCATCTTCATAAACTCGATGCGCATACCAAGCAGCATAGCCGATGCGGGAAAATTCCGCTCGGGGGTTGCGCAATGTTCGCGTAAAGTTCTACCTTACAACTACAACAAAGCCGGGGGATTATGCGCCACGTAATGGTATTGAACGCGAAGGGCGGCTGCGGCAAGAGCACGCTTTCCACCAACATTGCCGTTTTCTTCGCCCGCGACGGGCACAATGTGTGCATCGCGGACTACGACCCGCAGCGCTCAAGTCTCGATTGGCTGGCCATGCGGCCGGCCGACCTGCCGGCGATCAGCGGTGCCGCTGCTTTCGAGGACGGTCTGCGCAATGTACCGCGCAACACCGAGATTCTCGTCATCGATGCGCCCGCCCGAGTTCACGGCACGGAATTGAATGAACTGGTGCGGCGCGCCGAAACCATCATCGTGCCGGTGCTGCCCTCGAGCATCGACATGAAAGCCTGCGGACATTTCATGGCGGAACTGCTGGAAATCGGCAAGGTATCGCGCAAGCAAGCGCGCCTTGCGGTGATTGCCAATCGCGTGCGCGAGCACACCCTGGTGTACGAAGAATTGGACCACTATCTCAGCAAGCTCAAGGTGCCGTATCTCGGGCACCTGCGCGAAGCGCAAAACTATGTGCGCGCTTATGCACGCGGCATGGGTGTCCTCGAGCTGCCCGAATATCTCGCCTCACCGGATTGGAAGCAATGGGAGCCGATCCACGAATGGCTGGACAGCAAACGCAGTCAGCCCAGCGGTTGATCATCAGCATTGCCAATTCAAGCCGCGGCTTCAGCGCCGCCGCCGACCAGCCGTTACTCGAAGCCGCTGCAGATGCCTCGCTCAATTTGCCGCATAGCTGCAAAGGCGGCAATTGCGGCGCCTGCAAGGCCCGCCTCCTGCGCGGCGAGATTCACTATCCTCATGGAGCGCCGCTGGGACTTTCGAATGCCGAGATTGCCGACGGTCTGATCCTGCTGTGCCAGGCGTGTGCGCGCACCGATCTTTCGATCGAAACTTTTGAACTGCGCGCCGCCGATACCGCCCAACTCAAGCGCTTGCCGTGCCGCATCGAGCGCGCCGTTCCCTTGTCGCACGACGTCATCGGATTGTTCCTGCGCCTGCCCATTGCGGAAGATTTCAACTTCGCGCCAGGCCAGTACATCGACATCCTGCTGCCGGGCGGCCGGCGCCGCAGTTTTTCCATTGCATCGCCGCCGCATGACGCTCGGCCGCTCGAGCTGCATGTGCGGCGGGTCGCCGGCGGAGAATTCACCGACCGGTTATTCCACGAGGACATGCGCTCGGCGTTGCTGAATATCGAAGGTCCCTTGGGCACGTTCACCTACCGCCCGCATACAAGCCACGCGCCCCGCATGCTGCTGATCGGCGGCGGCACGGGCATTGCACCGCTGCTCTCCATTCTGCGCCACCTCATCGAGAATGGTATTGAGCGCGACCTGCAGCTTTATTGGGGTGTGCGAAATGAGCAGGACCTGTATGCGCAAGCAACCCTCGAGCAATTGAGCCGCCGCGCGGCGTCTTTAAGCACCGCGGCTTTAACCTACGTGCCGGTCCTGTCTGAGGCCCACCTTCAGTGGCACGGAGCCACCGGTTGGGTGCATGAAGCCGCACTCAAAGATGTCCCGGATCTCGAAGCGATCGAAGTGTATGCCGCCGGACCGCCCGCGATGATCGCCGCCATCCAACGCGAATATGATTCGCGCGGCAGCGCCAAGACGCGGCTGTACTTTGATTCCTTCGACTACGCCCCCGACACGCTCGAACGCCAGCGGATGAGCGCCGCGGCCAAGTCCTGATCCTCCGCCGAATCCGCGCACAGCAGCGGCGCTTTGAGTCCCAACTCGCGCAGTCCCATTGCCACGCGCTCCCCAGGGACCAACCAGTGCGCGCGTTCAAATTCGCCGCGCAAGTCGGGCGACGCTGGTTCAAGCGGCGCCAGATCGAGCGGTGCCACACCGAGCGGCGTCGCACCGAGCGGCGCCGCACCGAGCGCTGCCAGTTTGAGCAGCGCCGCACCGATCTCCAGGCTGGTCGCCGTGATCACCTGCATCCCGCCCGCCGCGAATCGCTCCCGCACCAGCTTGAGCGCCGCAGCGCTGAATACTGACGGCACACGTTCATAAACATCGGCATTGACTACCGTCGCACCCCTGCGCGTGAGTTCTTGTTGGACCAGGTCCCGTCCGTGGGTCCCTTTGATGATCAAGATGCGGTGTCCCGCAACATGTTCCAGCCGCGGATGCGAAAGCAGAGCCTCAGAGTCGAAGGTCTCGCCCGGTTGTATGGCCACGCGGTAGCCTGCTTGGTTCAAGGCACGCGACGTGGCCGGCCCTAAGGCCGCCAGCGTGAGGTCGCGTCTTTGATCCAGAAAAGACACACCAAAGCGCACCGCGTTGGCGCTGGTGAATAAAATCACATCAAAATTCTCGAGGACGCCCAGCTGCTCGATGAGCGCTCGTCTGTCTTTAAGAGGTTTGATTTCGAGGGCTGGCAAGCGCAAGGTCGTCGCGCCCAAGGATTCCAATATCCGGCACAGCGGCATCGCCTGAAATTCAGGCCTCGTGACGAGGACACCGACTCCATCGAGAGGCGGCACTTAGGAATCTCGCGGCATTCGAGCAACTCCTAGCTTGTGCGCAAGCGCTCGAGCAAGGGACCTGCGCCCGCGGCCAAGATGCGCTCCGCCAACTGGCGGCCCAACGCCGCGGGATTATCCGCGCTGCCTGACACAGTGTCTTTCAGTAGCCGCGAGCCATCGGGTTCGGCAACCAGGCCGTGCATCGTGATTCGATCCGCCTCGAGCGCCGCGTAGGCCGCGATCGGCGATTGACAGCTGCCGCCCAGCCGCGAGGCATATGCGCGCTCCGCATCCATCACTTTGCGTGTCGCAGGATCCTCGAGCGCCCGTAAGAACTCAACCGTGGACGAATCGCTTTGCCGGCACTCGATGCCGATCACGCCCTGGGTCACCGCCGGCAGACAAATTTGCGGATCGAGCCGCGCCGTGATGCGCGATTCAAGTCCTAAGCGAATGAGACCCGCACACGCGAGCACGATGGCGTCCATGCGCTTACCGCCCGTTTCCTGTCCCGCGTCAAGCTTGCGCAGGCGCGTGTCGACATTGCCGCGCAGCGATTCAATGTTCAAGTCCGGCCGCAACGCGCGGATCTGAGCTTGACGGCGCAGGCTCGAAGTACCCACCACGGCCTGGTGCGGCAGGTCTTCCAGCCGCGTGATGCCCGATGCGCTCACCAACGCATCGCGGGGATCCGCGCGTTTCAGCACCGCGCCGATGATCAATCCGCGAGGAAGATCCGCCGGCACGTCTTTCATCGAATGCACGGCGATGTCGGCGCGCAGATCTTCCAGTGCGACCTCGAGTTCCTTGATGAACAAACCCTTGCCGCCGATGGCAGCCAAGGTCCGGTCTTGAATGCGATCACCCTGCGTCAGCAGCGGCACCAGCTCGATTTCCAGTCCAGGATGCGCAGCGCGCAACAGTGCCGACACGTGCTCCGCCTGCCAAAGCGCCAGCTGACTCTTGCGCGTGGCGATACGTAGCCGCAGTGTCACATGGACTCGGGTTTCGGCGGAAACAGCTTCGTCTTGAGGCGATAGATGGCGGAGATGTCCTCATCGCCGTAGCCTTCGGCAATCAACTTTTCGTACTGCTCCAGCGTCGACTCGACCACCGGCAACACGCCGCCATGCTTGGCGGCCATGTCGCGGCAGATGCGCAAGTCCTTATCGTGGAGCCGCACGCGAAATCCCGCCGGGAAACTGTTGTTTGCCATGAAGGGTGCGCGATTGACGAAGTACCAACTCGAGCCTGCGCCCTTACCTAAAACATCGATCACCTTTTTCAGGTCGACGCCCTCTTCGTGAGCAAACGCCATCGCCTCACCCACGGCCTGGATAATGCCGGCGCACATGATCTGGTTGGTGGCCTTGGTCACCTGACCCGAGCCGCTGGGGCCCATGTAGCCCACCGCTTTGCCCATTTTTTCCAGGATCGGCTTCGCACGATTGAATACGGATTCATCGCCGCCGCACATGATGGCGAGCGAGGCCGTCCTCGCGCCTTCGACGCCGCCGCTCACTGGACAGTCGAGAAATCCGACACCGAGCGTGTTGAGCTGGTTGTGCAGGTCGCGCACCGTGTCTTTGCCCACCGTCGAACAATCCATGACGATCATGTTCGGCGTTAGGCCCGGCTCCAGACCCGCGACGACTTCGCGCAAATCTTGGTCGGCGGATACGCAGATCACTATGGCTTCGCAATTGCCCGCAAGCTCGGTTAGGTTCGCGAAGGCCAGCACCTTCAATTCCGCGGCCAGCGCCTTGGCTTTTTCGGGGGTGCGATTCCAGACGCCCGTGAGCAGTCCGGCGCGATGAAGATTGCGCGCCATGTGCGCGCCCATAGCACCCAATCCAACGAAGCCTGTTTGCATGTGAATGGTCCTAAAAGATTCAGCCAAAGGACGGTAGCCTAAGGCTTTGTGGGTTCCGCGGCAAAGCGCGCGGATCCTTAAGGACTGGGAACCAAGTTACCGAGCCGACGCCGATGCGGAGCGGGCGCTGGTAGCCGAGCCGACGGCGGTTGCGGGCGCCCTTAGCCGTTCGCGCTCAGGTCGTGCTGTTGCAGATGGTATCGACATCCTGTTTGGCGTTGAGCCGCTCGGTGTCGATTTCTTGGGAACTCATGAACTGACGTTCGCCGTCCGGGCCGGTTTTGTAGAGCTTGCGGCCTTCGATCAGTTTTTTGTAGCGATCCTGCGCGTCGGTACATTGTTTGTCGCGAGTTTGGGCAACGTCTTGGTCCACGGCCTTCTTGTCATCGAGGTCTTTGGCCGTGGGGACGGCAGTGTTCTTCGCCGCAGGCGCCGCCGGCGTCGACGCCGATCGCGTCGATGCGGAGTGCGGAATCAGGAGCTCGACCACTTCGGCGTGCACGCCGTCGGGCGGCCGATCGCCATACTGCAACTTGCCCTGGGCGTCGACCCACTTGTAGACGACGGCGGAGGCCATGCCCGACCAAGCGATCAAGGCGGCGAACAACAAAAGGCGTTTCATCGTCCAGTCCTCGCTTAATTATTACAGGGCACGATTATTACAGGGCACGCGAACCAGCCTCGCCGGTGCGAATGCGCACCGCCTGGCCGAGATCGCAGACAAAGATCTTGCCGTCACCGATTTTACCCGTGCGCGCTGTTTCAATAATAGCTTCCACAACCCGCTCAACCTGCTCGTCATCGACGGCCAGCTCAAGCTTTACTTTGGGCAGAAAATCAACGACGTATTCCGCCCCCCGATAGAGCTCAGTGTGGCCCTTTTGACGTCCAAAGCCTTTGACCTCTGTCACGGTAATGCCTTGAATACCCACCTCGGCCAGGGCGGCGCGCACATCGTCAAGCTTGAAGGGTTTGATGATGGCGATGACCATTTTCATGCATCGGGCTCCAGGTTCTGTAAAACGCAGTTTAACAGCGGAATTCAAAATAAAATTGCTGCGCCACAGCATGGAGTAATCAATTCTCCTGGGGTATAAACGCCGAGGCGTCTCGCGCCGGGCGCGCGGTATAAAAAACGGCGCGGGTCCTTTTTCAGGGACCCGCGCCGCCGGGATATCGCACCGACGGGGGAGTTGGCTGGCTTGCCGGCGCGAGATGCTCCTAAATCGTCCGAATTTGCGACCGCAGCCCCTGCGGGCGCGACCTTCGAAATCTCAACTAAATGGCGTCTGGACCGGTCTCACCGGTGCGAACCCGCAACGCCTGCTCCAGTTCCAGTACCCATACCTTTCCATCCGACGCGCTGCCGGTCCGAGCGACATTGCAGACCGCTTCCATGACCTGCTCCGCGATCGAATCGTCTACCGCCAGCTCGATTTTCGCTTTCGGCAAAAAGTCGATCTGGTAGTCAGCGCCTCGATACGTCTCCACGCGTCCTGGCCAACCGCCATACCCTTGCACTTCGGTGACGGTGACTCCTTGAATGCCGATGTCTGCAACCGCTTGCCGAACCTCGTCCAGCTTGAAGGGTTTGATGACAGCGGTGATCAGCTTCATGCATTTATCCCCGCATTCATCCGTAAATCAGACAGTCTGCTACCCCACTTCCGCGTAGTATTGATTTTGAGATTGCAGTTTCCGTGCCAGGGGCCTGACCCAATGAATCAATGGGTTAGGCTCGGCATGGGCAATCCGACGCACCCATCTAGCGCGCGGCGATTCCAATCGTGCGTTAACGAAGTGCGACGCCGGCAAATGCCCATCAGGCGGCGCTCAGGAACGAGAATTAGACAGCGAGGCGGGGGTAGAAATGAGTTTCATCAATTCAAGTGGCCTGGACGATCTAGCGAAACGCTTGGCCGATTCCGTGCCTGAATCGTTGCGTGCCTTCGGCCGCGACTTGGAAGGCAATTTCAAAGCCGTGCTGCAAGCCCAGTTGGCGAAACTCGATCTGGTCACGCGGCAGGATTTCGATGTGCAAGCCGCGATCCTGGAACGCACCCAGGCAAAGCTGACCGCCATCGAAGCTCGCCTGAAAGAGCTCGAAACCAAACTATCCCCACAGTAGTCCCGCAGCCACTCGGTCAAGCATCAGCGCGTAACTCTGGACACCGCGGCACCGAGAGCGAATGGGCACTCGCAAGGAAGTGAGCATCGTTTTCAGCCGCGCTCCAGCAGGTCTTGAAGCGCCGCTGGTTCGCGTCGAGGTGCACTTGGGAAATGGCTTGCCGGCGTTCGCGCTGGTCGGACTTCCCGAAGCCGTGGTTCGAGAGAGCAAAGAGCGCGTTCGCGCGGCGCTCGTCACTGCCGGATATGATTTTCCGCAACGTCGTATCACCGTCAATCTATCGCCCGCCGATCTTCCGAAGGAGGGCGGCCGCTTCGACCTACCGATCGCCGTCGGTATTTTGGCGGCAGACGACAAGATCGATCCGCGTGCACTCCACCATCGAGAGTTTTATGGCGAACTGTCCTTGGGCGGCGCGCTGCGCGAGACGCCGAAGCTGTTGCCGGCGCTGATCGCCGGCGCAAAGCTCGGCAGTGAAATGATTTTGCCGGCGGCGAATGCGCTTGAAGCAAGCCTCCTCAATGGCGCGAAGCTTCGAACGATGAATCACTTATATGAAGTGGTCGCGGCGCTTGGAGGAAAAGCCGCGCCGCCGGCGAGGCATCTCGCGACGCCCGCGTGCACATCAACGCAAGTTCGCGCGCTGTCGCAAGGTTCTGGCAAATCGGTGCCGGATCTCTCCGAGGTACGCGGCCAGTACGCCGCCAAGCGCGCCTTGGAAATCGCCGCAGCCGGCGAACATGGGCTTCTGATGATCGGTCCTCCGGGCGCCGGCAAGACACTGCTCGCACAGCGATTGCCAGGATTGCTGCCGCCCCTGTCGGAGCCGGAAATTCTGGAGGTGGCGAGCTTGGAATCGGCCGCGGGCCGCAGACCGAGCCTCGGGGGCCGCCGGCCGTTCCGCAGCCCGCAACACACCGCGTCGGTGGCGGCGCTGATCGGCGGCGGATCATTGCGGCCTGGCGAATTGTCGCTCTCACATCTTGGCGTGCTGTTCCTCGACGAACTGCCTGAATTTCCGCGCAACGCGCTCGAGGCATTGCGCGAGCCGCTGGAAACCGGCGTGGTCGTCGTCGCGCGCCTGAAGCGCTCCTGCGAATTCCCTGCAAGATTCCAATTGGTCGCCGCGATGAACCCCTGCCCCTGCGGTTACGCGGGCGATCGCCGTGGCCGCTGCCATTGCACAGCGGAACAAATAATCCGTTACCGCAACCGCATTTCCGGTCCGCTCATCGATCGCATCGACATCCATATCGAGCTGATACCACTGCCCGTCGAGGATCTGATGGGCGAGGCGCGAGAAGGAGGAATACGCACAGGAGCCGCACCGACGGCAGAGGTCTCCGCAACGGTTGCCCGACGGGTGGCCGCGGCAAGACGCGTGCAGTTGCAGCGACAAGGGAAACTCAATGCGCGGTTGTCGCCCGAGGAAGTCATCCGTTTTTGTGGGCTCGCGAAAGAGCCCAAAACATTGCTCGCCACCGCAATCACGCGCCTTGGATTATCGGCGCGGGCTTATCATCGCGTACTCAAAGTGGCACGCACCTGCGCCGACTTAGGTGGGGCCGCCGACATACGAATTGTCGACGTGGCGGAAGCCGTGAAACTGCGGGCGCTGGACCGGCCTACTTGTTGAGCGACACCATATAGTCCACGGTCATACGGATAGTCGCATCCGGCCAATTCGTGCCGCCTTTGGGCGGCATATTGCCCTTGCCCGCGATCGCATCCTTGTAGAGGGTTTCCTTGCCCTGCGCGATACGAGGTCCCCATGCCGCATGATCCCCGATCTTGGGCGCCCCATTAATGCCCGTCGCATGGCATGCGGAACACACCTGCGTAAATGCCTGCTCGCCCGTCGTCGGCACATTCGCCGCCGGCGCCGCGCCCGCGGGCGGCGCACTCAGTGCCGCCAAAGCCGAATTGTCCTTACCCGCAATGGCAACCTGCGCGAAGGGCGCAATATTTTTCTGCACCTCCGCCAGGTGCAGCGGGTCCATCAGCACGTCCGCCCCCTGCGTGTCGGCACCCATGGTGCGCGCCACCGCGAACAGGACAATGGCAAAGGCAATTAAAATACCGAGCACCATGCTGAAGGAATTGAAGAACTGCGTATCTGAGGATGCTGATTGGGACACGGTAACTCGCTAATCTATTGGGGAAAATCCCAATCGGGCCGACATTATAGCGGCAGAGAGGGAATCTCGAAATAGCAGACAGCCCGGAATGCCAGCAGGGAGTGGGCCGACCTAAATGGCTCCAATCGGTTGGTCCAGGGGGATTTTTGACCCCCATTACACCGTTTCTGAGCGGAAAGTATGGCAACTCGCCGGCTGCAAAATGCCGGCCTCACAAATGGCTGTTTTCACCGCACGCTGAATGGACTTCTCATGGACTTGATGGCGTACGGGCCGTCCGGAGTAAGGATCGGTGCAAAAAGAGGATGCGGTGAATACGTACTGCTAGCCCCACTGCGTCGCGTACGTCGGATTTTTGTGTACCAGCGCATTCGGCCGCGGATGCCTCCGCTTGTGAAACTTAACGCAACGTCGAATCCAACTTAGATAGGCCCTTTCCGTCCGGTATGCGAAGTGTCGGGTGCGCATTTTTTCCACCGCCACTCGAATAATCCACGGTCGTTGGACATGTATAATTCACCTCAGAGCGCTACCGGAAAAACCACCTCTCGCATTTCCAAGGAAAACAGGAACATGCCAAATCGTACGGCGCCATATTCAACGTTTTTTGACGTATTTCGTCGGACGACTTTTCCGTCGAGCCAATTGTTAGGAGCACTATGATCCTGGCGCTCGCATTGGTATCTCTCGCGTTAGTGGCCGCGCTTGACTGCGTTGCTACCGCGCGTATCGCACGATCAGATCTCTACACTCCGACGCAGAAAACCGCGCAGATCTTGATTATCTGGTTGATACCGATAGTTGGGTCGATAGTCGTGCTTAGCGTTCTGAAGGCAACAGCGCCGCCTCGGGGATACGCTTCTGACGTTGAGTTTCCTGATGCGCGCATTACTTCAAGCGGCAATTCCAACGCTGAACCTTGGAATTATGGAGGCTCCGATGGGACGGGCCACCATGGCTCCTAACAGTTCGAGCGATCGCGGGGTCTCGTCTTCGGTGAGCCAAGGAGGGGATCGATGATTTGGAAAAAGCAGCTTTGTTTTGTGTCGGCGAAACCGCGCGTCGCTTAACCTCATCGTTAGATGCCCTTGCGTAGTTACTCGAATCGAAGTGATTTCACCATGAAATGCCATATGATCAATCGTCCGGTATTCGCGCTAGCTCCAGCGATGCTTGGTGCATTGCTTGCAGTCTTACCCGGGTCTGGCAGAGCCGATATGAAACCTAGCACTGAGTCGCGTGCGCCTGTTACCTGGGGTCTGCTCTCGCACAGCAAGGGTTGCGTTATTTTTCGGGAATACAGAAAAACAAAGGTTGGCTTCTGGCTGGTTGTGGTGACGACGAAAAGTCACTCCGAGTTAGAGGTAATAGAAACGTACGGCTATTCGCTAGACCCGAAGGTATGGGTTGAGAATGAAGAGAACATGAATGAACTTCAACGTCGCGCCACAAACGACGCGATTCGATACGTTAAAATTCAAGACAAATATACGCCAGAAGAGCTGGAATCGGCGCGCGCACTCTGCGCAGAGGAAACTGTAGGCCAATGATCGTTAGCCTTTTGTGCGTCTAACAATCGGTTGGAGCGATCGCTGGTCGCGTCTTCGTTGGGCCATGGAGGCAGTCGATGTTTGGGATAAATCAGCTTCGTTGGTCGTCGGCGCAATCCCGCGTCGCTCACCCTCATTGTAAGCCATCGAGTGAATTCAATAGACCGCACCGTTCTGTTCGCCGCCGGCATCCTGCTCCTCGTGTTGCGCATTCAATTCGCGTACGCGCTTCGGCGCATAGTCCAGAAGCTCCGCTCAAAATACCCAATTCTATCGGACGACTTGGGGAACCCGATCCCTGCGCTAGCCCTCGGCATTTGGGTTAGCGTGCTTTTTCTCGTCTTAGCGTCGCTCCAGTATCAGCGCTTTACTAGTTGGTTCATTCAGGGAACCTACCGTAAGCTCAAGGATGAAGAAATTACTCGTCTAGCCGGGCGCCTGAAAAGCTACGGAGTATTTTATGCTGTCGGCTATGGCGTGCTACTAGGTTACGCGGCGTTTCGGCTGAATGATTGAGTGATCTGCTTCGGGTTCTTGGGTGGGCTGCGCAACCTCATCGTTAGGCGGCAGGAGGAAAATTCGACATGACTGCTCCATTCTCCGGCGGGTGCGCATGCGGATCGATCCGCTATGTGTGCGCGCGCGCGCCAGTCGCGATGCTCAACTGCCACTGCCGAGACTGCCAACGCTCCAGTGGCGCTCCTTTCGCCTCCGGGTTTATTGTCCTGACATCGGATGTCGAGATCACCGGTACGCCAAAGACGCACTCCGTTCGTGCCGGCAGCGGTAGTCTCGCGACTCGGAGCTTCTGCTCCGATTGTGGCGCCCCCCTATTCACGCGCGGCGAAGCTGCTCCGGATTTCATGTCCATTCGCTTTCCCACGCTGGACAATCCGTCCGAGTTTCAGCCGATGCTGGACATCTGGACATCTAGTGCGCAACCGTGGGTTTGCTTTAGTCAGGAAATTCCTCACTATCCTCAGTCCCCTCAGCGCGGCTAACAATCGGCTCGAATGATCGCGGGTCGCATTTTCGGTGAGCGAAGGAGAGGAAAGATGAGACAGGAATCCCATGGATAAACCGGTAACAAGCGCCCCCGTTCAGATGAAGTTCTCACGATACGAGAAGGTCGTTATCGGCATTCTGGGATTTCTGCAGTTCACCGTCATTTTGGACTTCATGATCATCTCGCCTCTCGGGGCGATTGTGATGCCGAGCCTGCAAATCAGCCCCCAGCAGTTTGGCCTCGCGGTCTCCTCCTACGCCTTCAGCGCCGGAGTGTCGGGTTTTCTTGCGGCAGGCTTCGCCGACCGCTTCGACCGAAAACGGCTACTGCTGTTCTTCTATTTTGGTTTCATGCTCGGCACCTTGCTGTGCGCTTTAGCCACCACTTATCCGCTCCTCTTGCTGGCACGCATCGTTACCGGATTGTTTGGCGGGGTGATTGGCTCCGTCGTATTCGCCATCACCACGGACCTCTTTCCTCTGGAAATGCGGGGACGGGTGATGGGGGTGATTTCCACCGCCTTTGCCGCGAGCCAGGTGCTCGGGCTCCCCGCCGGGCTGTATCTGACCAGCCATTGGGATTGGCACGCTCCCTTTCTTGCAATCATTGCCGTCGGGGTGCCGGCAGGTGTCATCATCATGCTCTTCCTGCGCCCAGTCGTCGGGCACCTCGCACTGAAGCAGGAGCACAGCGCTCTGACGCATCTCATTAACACGATTACCGAGCCACGCTATCGCCTGGCGTTCCTCCTCGTCATGCTGTTGCCAACCGGTGGCTATATGCTGATGCCCTTTGGCACCGCCTATATTGTGAATAATGTCGGATTGACCTTTGCCGTGTTGCCGGTGATTTATCTTGTGACCGGGGTGAGTGCCATTTTTGTGGGCCCGCTGGTCGGCAAGGCCAGCGATAGTTTCGGCAAGTTCCCCATGTTCTGCGTCGGGAGCATAGTGACGCTGATTATGGTGCCGATCTGGACTCATATCGGCCACGTGCCGCTTGCCACGGTCATAGTGATCAACGTGATCTTGTTCGCGGGCATCTTCTCGCGGATGATCCCGTCTCAAGCCCTGATCTCGGCTATCCCCGAGCCCGCCAAGCGCGGTGCCTTTAATGCCGTCAGCGCTTCATTGCAGCAATTCGCGGGCGGGGTGTCGGCGGCAGTGGCGGGCTGGCTCATCGTTCAGAGGCCGGATGGCTCGCTCGCTCATTTTGATTGGCTGGGCTATGTCGTGATGACTATTACACTGCTGACGTTCGCTCTGATGTATCAGGTGCACAAGCAAGTGTCCGAGGCCGCACGAAAGTAGGACAAGCTCGTCGAAGGCTGCTTGAGTTCCAAATCGCGGCGCGATCTCACTCGACTTCAACGATGCGCAGCAGCAAATTGCGGTATCGCAATCCGCCGCGATTTAGGGTAGAAAAAAACCTATCAGCAGAAATCTCGCCGTCAATCCACTGTAGAGGAGCACCGTCATGAACACGCAACAAATCGCCACCCGTTTGACTGAGCTTTGTCGCCAAGGCAAGTTCGAGGCTGCCCAGAAGGAGCTGTTCGCCGAGGATGCGGTCAGCATCGAACCTCGTGACACGCCAGACTTCCCCAAGGAGACAAAAGGGCTGCGCGCAATCATCGAGAAGGGTCACAAGTTCGAGTCGATGGTGGAGAATATCCATGGAATCAGCACTTCGGCGCCGCTGGTAACAGGCAACGCCATTGCGCTTGCGTTGACCATGGACGTCACGATGAAGGGACGCGGACGCGTGAAAATGGAGGAGCTGTGTGCCTACGAAGTCAAGGACGGGAAGATCGTATTGGAGCAGTTTTTCATGTAGGTAGCGTGGGACCAGATTCGGGATTTTGTGTACGCTGCAATCGTGCGCAAAATCCCGATTCTACGCATATCCGGCGAAGCGTCGCGGGCGCGATAGGGCTGCCTGCCGGGGCTCGAATCTGACCGCACGTTACGGAAGGAGACGAGGACAGACACCAAGTAACGGTTGGGGCGGAATCTCAGGCAGGGAGTCGTGATCCGGATAATTCAACTTCGCTTTCGTCGGCGCAACGCCGCGTCGCCCAAGCTCATTGTTGGACATCCTTAGAAAGGTACTGCCATGGTCAAGACGCACGGGCTAAGCCATGTCGCTCTCTCAGTGGTTGACCTTGATCGCTCGTTGGCCTTTTATCGTTCAGTTTTTGGGGTGCGCGAGTATTTTCGCAATGATTCGACGGTGCAGGTCTTGGGACCCGGGCAATTTGACGTTTTGGCTTTTGAGAAGCGGCCCTCTGGCGCTGGTAAATCTGGCGGGATCATCCATTTTGGATTTCGTCTAATTAAGCCGGAAGATATCGATGTTGCGATTGCCGCGGTCGAAAGCGCCGGGGGTACTGTCACTTCGCGTGGCGAGTTTGGGCCCGGCCTACCTTATGCGTTCATTAGGGATCCCGACGGCTATGAAATTGAGATATGGTTTGAATGAGCTATTCTCCTCGGTGTCCCCAAAATGATGGCGCGCTACCGCCTCCTAAACAATCGACTGGATCGCAATGAGGGAGCCGATGGTTGAGGCAAACCCTCTTGGGTTAACGACAACGCATCTCCTCGCTCAACCGCCACGTTATGCGGCCTAGACCCGATCGCATTGCGCTGGACCTCCGAGGGTTGATCGGTATGAACGAGATCTTCCGGTTATCGGGAGGCGTAAAGCGGGATCCTGCCGTCGACATGTGGTTGATCGAGGGAGGCCCGGCCGAGCTACAGTCTATTGCGCAGAAGTGGTTTGCGCTGGTGCGACACTGCGGTGATGATGTCCGAGAGTTGATGCACGATGGATGTCCTGTCGCATGTGTAGAAGATGCGCCGTTCGCGTACGTCAACCGATTCAAAAGTCATGTCAACGTCGGCTTTTTCCAGGGCGCAATGCTCAAGGACCCCGGCGGTCTGTTGCAGGGAAGTGGCAAACGCATGCGGCACGTGAAATTGGGTCCTGGCCGCGAACTCGACGCCGCAGCGCTTGGCGATCTAATCGGTGCCGCCTACGCGGATATTAAAGGACGCCTCGTTGCCGAACGGTCTTCGCAAGAAGGGTGACTTCATGAGACCCAAATGCTGGTGCTCTTAAAATTCATTGCAATCATCAGCGCTGCCATGTTTGCCGGTGCCGCGCTATACATCAACGTCGCGGAACACCCCGCCCGCCTGGAGCTCGATACCAGGTTTGCTGCTGCGCAGTGGGCCCCGAGTTACCGACGTGCCACGTGGATGCAGGCACCCCTAGCGTTGCTCAGCCTCGTTGCGGGGCTCGGTTCGTGGCTGCTCGGTGGTGGATTTGGATGGGCAATTGCGGCTCTGCTGATCGGTGCGGTGGTCCCCTTTACGTTCATCGGCATCATGCCAACAAACAGGGCGTTACTCGCACCGGGTCGCGACCTCGCTGCAGCGGAGACCCGTACTTTGCTCGAGCATTGGGCGAAGCTCCACGCGGTGAGAACGGCGCTCAGCTTAGCCGCGACAGTCATGTATGTATGTCTCGCACTTTGATTCCAACAGCCGGATCGAGACCCGTGCTGATCACGTCGCGTAGCGCCTGCTCAGTGTTGGTAGGAGTTTGGTGTCTGTGCTATCTAGGCTGCCTGTTCATCTTCTTCCCGGCGTTGGCCGGCTCCTGACAATCGGTTGGAGCGAAAGTGTTTTCGGCGTTCATGCGGTTATTGCTCACGCTTACAGCGGCCTCCGCGGCAATCGCCGGCGGCTTTGATACGCCTGAGGACGCCGTGCAGGCCCTTGAGCAAGCCTACATCCAAAAGAATGCGGATAGTGCTGTTGCGGCGATGGATTTCGTAGAAGAGGGGCGGCAAATGCTGCAAAAGATCAACCCGACACTGGCGAACGATCCCACGATGATCAAACAAGCAGCCGAAGGACGAGAACTGGCATTTCGAAATGAACTTCGCACAAAAGGTTTTCCTGAGTTCAATCATCTGAAATGTTCGTTTGCAGGGAAAACACAGATTGCGCCGGGGTTGGTTGAGCTGACGCAGCAATGCACGTCTTCGGACGGTGCGAAATCGGTGCAGGATCTGCTCGTAGTGAAGAGCGAACGTGGATGGCGCGTGACCTTGCGGCCTCCTCCTTGAGCGGTTCAAGAGATCGCGGGATTGCCGTCTCGCAATGCACTCCCGAGTTTCGCCGTCGCGGCTCAGCTCAGTACAACGCCAGACCCGCAACCGGCGAATTAAACGTAACGAGATGCGGCAACCCCAAACTCCCAACGTAAACGGTGCGCCCGTCCCCGCCGCCGAATGACAAACTTGTTGGCAGGTTCAGTGTCTTGCCGGCGCAAGCGATCAGGTGCTCAGGGGTTGCCTTCTGTTGCTGCAGGGCTGTCACCATTTCGTCGACGGCCTCAAGATTCGGTTCTTCGTAAACCGTGTGAGTCTCGCCCTCTTCACTAACAACGATGATGCCGTTGCGCGATACGATGGTCACCCAAACGTTGCCATCTTCATCGAAAATAAACCCGTCGGGCAGGGCCCCGTGGCCTAAATCCGCAGGACCGAATATCTCCTTCTGCCCGAGATCACCATTCGAGCCGATGGGAAATCGAAAGATCCGCTTGCCCAGAGTCTCGACTCCGTAGAGATACTGGCCATTCGGATGCACCTTGATCTCATTCGTCAAGTGAAGGTCATCGGCCACGATTCGCGCTTGCCCGTGTTCAATCAAAAGAATGTAGCCGTCTGGCTTGGTGTTGAGCGCCTGGTACCAGCGCTCCTGCCGCGTCATCATGGACACCCAGATCCTACCTTCTGTATCGGCCCACGCTGTATTGACCGTTCCAAGCGGCTCGCCCTGAAACTTATCAAGCACCACGCTGACGCGGCCGGAGCGATCAATGCGAAAAACCCTATTGTCTTTCAGGCCCGCGACGATGAAGGCTCCGTCTGGGGTGCGAGAGTACCCGTTTGGCTCGTAAACACCCTCGCCCCGGAGTTCCGCAACTCCATTTTGCGTTACTCGCGCGATGCCGCCACGATCGTCCGACGCCCAAACGCCCTCCTTATCGGCTCGAACGCACTCGGGTCGTGTCAGACCGCTGCCGAAGACGGAAAACTCCTCGGCACGCAACGTGAAATTCTTTAGTTTATTATTCATAGACTGATACCGATGATACTAACTCTGTTTCACAGCGTCATTCCTTAAGGGCCTGAGCATCCGCTGATGTACACCATTCGCGAGGCAGAGACCGCGACCGACATCGCGCAAGCGCGAGAGCTCTTCCTCGAGTACCAGTCCACCCTGGGAGTGGATCTCTGCTTTCAAGGGTTTGCCGAGGAGTTGGCTTCGCTGCCCGGCAACTACGCGCGACCCGCGGGCCGCTTGCTGCTGGCCTCAAACGGAGGTTCCGTTCTGGGTGTGGTGGCTTTACGTCCCATACTCAGCTCAGACTGCGAAATGAAACGTCTCTATGTGCGCTCTGCGGGCCGTGGCGCGGGTCTCGGTCGTCTGCTGACTCAAGCTCTCATAAAAGAGGCCCGACTCGCGGGATACAGTAGGGTGCTACTCGACACCCTTCCGAGCATGACCGAGGCTCAGGCACTCTATAGCTCCATGTGAT
>Ga0210391_10001514_pt1 | contig 21045 bp, 22 predicted proteins | sample IncBWC12OmetaG_FD_160573 | JGI IMG/M metagenome (GOLD analysis project Ga0210391, IMG submission 160573) | Forest soil microbial communities from Barre Woods Harvard Forest LTER site, Petersham, Massachusetts, United States - Inc-BW-C-12-O ...
CGCACCGAGGCCGCGGCACGCGCGCTTGACCTGGATCACCGCGCTTTGGACCAGCTGCTCGGACGGGTCCAGGACGTCGCGGGGCGCGCGGGTACCACGCCGGTCAGCGTCGATGCCCTGGAGGTGTTGCGCTGGCCGGGGGTCATTCGTGATACCGACACCGGTACGGAGGATCTGCTGATCGCGGCGCGCACCCTGGCCGCGGCGACCGTTGATGATCTGGCCCAGGCGCGCTCCCGGGAGGGTGCACGACTGGGTGAACTCATCGAGCAGCGCTGTACGGGCCTGCTCACGCTGGTCACGCTGGTCCGGGCACGCCTGCCGGAGGTTCGCACCCGCATCCGCACACGCCTGGATGAACGCCTGGCGGAACTGAAAACCGAAGTCGATCAGGACCGGCTCGAGCAGGAACTGGCACTGCTGGTGCAAAGACTCGACGTGGATGAGGAACTCGATCGACTCGGTGCGCACGTCGAGGAAATCCGTCGCATCATCGCGGGCAGCGAGCCCGCAGGCCGCCGCCTGGATTTTCTAATGCAGGAGCTCAATCGCGAGGCCAATACGCTGTCGTCCAAGTCACAGGACCTCGAGACCACCCGTGCCGCGGTCGACATGAAGGTGCTGATCGAGCAACTGCGCGAGCAGGTGCAGAACATCGAATGACGTTCACGCATGTTCACGGGAATCCATCCCTGTAGTCGCAAATGCCTAGTTTCGTAGTCTTTCCGTCCATAGGCATCCACCGCCGTCCACCCGTGTAAAAGTTGGATTGTAGCTAGCGGGGTAGCTAGACTGTAGCTAATTTCGTAGCTGCCATTCGACGAGCAAGGGGTCCAAATGGGACGCGCAAAGCTGACTGCTCTCGCGGTGGAGAGAGCGCATCGGACGGCCGTGCCGGTTCTGTTGAGTGATGGCGATGGGCTCTACTTGCGTAAGCAAACGCGCGATGGAGCCTCTTGGACGTTGCGTTATCACTTCGCGGGCCGCGATCACTGGATGACGCTCGGCAACTATCCCGACATGTCACTCGCGCAAGCGCGAATCGATGCACGGGCGGCGCGCGTACAGATCGACCAGCGCCAAAACCCTCTCGCCTTGCGCCACGAGGCGCTCGCCAAGGAGCGTCAGAGGGGCGCGTTCAAGACACTCTGCGAAGATTGGTACAAATCCGAAATCCAGGGTCGCAAGCTCAAATATCCGGACGTTCCCAAGCGCTATCTCGACAAGTATCTGTTGCCGAAGCTCGGGCGATATCCCGCGTGCGAAGTCACTGCCGGGGACGTTGCGCGCCTGCTCGATGAGCTCAAGGCGCGCGCGCCCACATCCGCGAACGATCTGCTGCGGTTCACGCGCAGGATCTTCGCGTTCGGCGTACGCAGAGGACTCGTGATGAGCAATCCCGTGGCGGATTTCTCGCCGCGACTCGATGGGGGGTGGAACCGAAAAGCCACGCAGCCGCGCCTTGAGCGCCGATGAGCTGGCGCGGCTTTTTGAAAAGATCCGGGAGACTCCCAGCTTCGGGGAGAGCAATCTGCTGGCCATCCGCCTGCTTCTTGCCTTGTGCGTGCGCAAGACCGAGCTGCTTGCCGCCCGCTGGCCGGAGTTCAATCTTGAAGTGAGCCCGAGCACCGAGTCTATTTGGCATCTGCCGGGTGATCGGACGAAGACCGGTGAGAGTCTCGATATCCCTCTCGTTCCGGAGGTGGCGAGATGGTTGCTTCGCCTTCGGGAACTCTCCGGCGCAAGCGAATATCTCTTTCCGAAACAACGCGCTGATCGACGCGAACGTCGACCGCACATGGGTCCCGATACGATCAACGCAGCATTGAAACAGGTGAAGCACGGATTGCCGCACTTCACCATCCACGACTTACGTCGAACGGCACGAACCCATCTGGCAGCGCTGGGCGTGCGCCGGGAAGTAGCCGAGCGGTGCCTCGGGCACAAGTTGCGAGGTATCGAGGGTATCTACGACAGGTACGATTATTTCCAGGAACGTCGCATGGCGCTCGGGCAATGGACGCAACTAATTGTAAAAGCCGAGTACGGCAGGACCACCGTCTCGCCCATTCGCCTCATTCACACTTAGGCGACACAACCTTGCACCGTACCTAAGCTCACACCGCATCCGCCAAAGCCGTGGAACTTTAGGCTTCCGGATTGCGACGCATCAGTCACTCTTTTTATGACCGTGGCGGCGTAGCACCACCAATCAACGTCTAACTATGCCTTGCCAGAGCCTTTTCGTTTCGCAATCGCGCGGGATTCGCGCTTCAGGGGACCGCCCACTGGACAAATCTCCAAGGCAAATCCCGTCAGAGTGTTCACCAGACTATCCGGCTTGAGCTGATAAATGACTCGCTGACCGATCCGCTTGCTCGTGACTAGTCCCGCATTTTCAAGCACGGACAGGTGCCGAGACATCGATGGCGCCGTCATTTCAAATCTCGCGGCCAGCTCCGAGGTTGTCAGCTCTGCCTTAGAGAGGTAGGCGAGTATCTGGCGGCGTGGACCGGAAGCGAGCGCTTCGAAAACCTTATCAACTTGCATATGCCTGCACAATTAGCTAATGTGCTAATGAGATAACTATGTTGGTAATATATTACCTAACTCACGCGTGATGACAAACGGCGTTCGACAGCGGCTGGCCCGACTCGGTCATCCACAAGCGCCAGAACTGCTTCAATCTCGGCCATAGATCTGCTGTGATTAACCACACTGCGTTCGGTAGACAGACCACCCTATCGGCAACGGGCATATGACACTTCTCCCCAGCTTTCATGGGTCGATTTCACGCAGGGCATACCTCGTAGGCTCGCTGGCGCCGCTCATTGCCCAGTACCTCGTGCACATCCTGGTTTACAACTTTGTGCCGCTGGACTCCGGGTGGGGATTTCCGGTGATCGTTTTTCCGTCACCGGCAATTTCTGCAGCATTTTGGTTTTTGCCGGGCGGATTCGCGGCTGCAAAACCCGCGCTGATGCCGCTGGCGTTCTTGGACATCAGTGTGGCGTGGTCGCTCCTGGCCCTGGCGATCAGTCGTGCGCGAAGCACAGACCGTTCCGCCATATGGGCCTGCCTGGTCAGCGTCCCAGTCATCCAGATATTTACTATTTACTGGCTTGGCGAGGAGCCCTTACCGACTACCGAAAACGCGTACGGCCCTACGCCGCACGTATCGATCAACACTGCTCTCAAAGGCTTACTTGTTGGACTGACCGTCACAGTCGTTCTGGAGGTTGTCAGTACGCTCGTATTTCGGACGTACGGTTTCTTCTTGTTCTTTGCGTCGCCTTTTATCGTCGGATGTATTACCGGATACATTGGTAATCGGCGCACCGATATCGGCCCCGGCGCCACGGCTAAGCTAGTCATTGGCGCGTGCTTCCTGGGCGCCGTAGGTCTCCTGGCAATTGCTGTCGAAGGGGTTCTCTGCCTGGCACTCGCGACGCCGCTGATCGCCCTGAGTGCATGGCTCGGTGGAATTGTCGGACGGACGATCGCCGTCCATGGGCCTGGCGCTACCCCTCGGCGCACGGCGCTGAGCATGGTGGTCTTGCCGTTGTTTTTCGCAATTGATGTCATTGCACCCCCTCATGTGGCCTTCGAGAGTACCGAGAATATCGAGGTGGCCGCCAGCGACCGGGCCGTATGGGATGCCATCGTACACATGGGGCCGATATCCTCGCCGCCCGCCGCCCCCTTCCGGTGGGGCCTCGCATATCCGATGAGCGGAAGCATCCACGGGGCAGGTGTAGGGGCTATTCGAGAAGGAGTGTTTTCGACGGGTGTTGCATACGAGCGCGTGACGGAATGGCAGCCTCCTCGGCGACTGTCGTTCATCGTATTAACCGATCCTCCGACCATGCGTGAACTCAGCCCTTATCAGGACGTGCATGCACCGCATGTGAACGGATATTTCAGGACGGTCGATGCGCGCTTCACTATTGCGCCATTGGTCAATGGCCATACTCTCTTGACTTTAGACACGCGTCACGAGCTCAAACTCAATCCGTATTTGTATTGGTTGCCGATTGCCAAATGGGCAATTCACACAAATAAGACGCGCGTCCTGCGGCATTTCGCTCAACAAGCTGAAGGGTCAACGGCAGCCGAGCGTGAGCAAGTTGCCCGCGACTGAGCGCTCCGCGTGGCAGCGACCAAGGACTACCTGAGGAGGCATCGGTTCTTCGAGTTTCTCCACAGGGTCGAAAAGTGGTCCTAGCTTTGCGGCCCTATGTCGGCCAATACGCCGCGAGTCAGATCCGGGGCAAGCCGAGTTGAACGAGGTACCGGAAGGTTTGGTCATAGTACTCAGGCAATCGCGTGTGGTCTGTGAGGTCGCCTGGGGGTACAAAGATGACCATTCCTTGCCGTGCACGGGTCAGCAGCACCCGATATGCGTTCTTAAGGTAGGACTTGTTTTCTTGGTTCTTAATGTTTTGCCATTTGCTCCCACGAAAATCGTGGTGACTCCATCCGGATCCTGACTGACGCAGATCTGCGTCCCAGTTAACGCACACCCAATCGAGTTCCAACCCCTGAACTGGGACTCGGTAGCGCAGTCTTCAAGGTACGAGTTCGATCGAACGTCACTTGCCTCTCCTAGGAACCAGTGAACAGGGTCTACGGTCACCCTTACATCGATAGCATGCGGCTTAAGACGCATCGCCTTCGAGGAAGCGACCAGCCCAACACTTTCCGATCCGCGGCTTTGATCCCTCACCCACTTCTTGGCCCTGAATAGATCTCTTGTCACGACGATAGGGTACTTAGGGCTGACAAGATCGTGCAGCGATTTCGCGCGCTCGACGTCGCAGTCCAAAACCGCCTTCACGAATGAAGAGACATGCTCGGCCCGGAACGACCGCATAGAAACCGCCAAGTGCAGGCTGTCGTCCAATTTTACGTTCGCCAGAGCTCTAACTTCTTCAAGTGACCGGCCCGCCGCGTATTCAGAGTCAGTGAGCTTGCTAGATATATAGAGCTCCCACTGCGGATACTCGGTGCGGGCCGCATCGAGCCAAGCCGAAATACCAGCTTCGCCTGTGTTGATCTCCTGGCCACCTCCGACCAAACAGACGATGACAGCCCAATCTTTGTGACGATCCAGGTATGAGATCAGATAGGCAGCTTCTGATTGTGAAAAGGAAGGGTGCTTCCCTTTCTGCTTCATGAATTGGGCGGTTTTCTGGAGGTTCCACGCACGCTGAGCCTCATCGAAGACAACTACGTGGTCTGCCGGCGGTCCGGTAGAGCTTAACGCGTAGTCTCTGAAGTGATGGACGTTTTGGATGAACGCTTTGACGGGTTGGGCGGCATGCTTCCTAGTGACCTTGCGACCGGTCCTGAACAACCTATCCTTCTCGTCCCGCGTAAACACTTCGCGAAGGACTGCAACCAAGGGTCCGTTACCAGAGAGATAAACTGCATGTTCACTATCATCGGCGCGCCGATGGATTGTCGCCACATTGAGACCTACAAGCGTCTTGCCGGCACCCGGCACACCTGTAACAAAGCAGACAATCTTTTTCTGTGTGTCGCGTGCTTCAAAGATGAGATCTTCAACCCGTCTGGAAGTCGTACGTAGGTTTTCGGCACCGGCATCGTGCCTTGCGATTTCTTCGACAGAGTGATTAGCGAACAGCGCCCTTGCGGCTTCCACGATTGTCGGTGTGGGTCTATAGGGGGTAGCGGCCCAGCCATCCTGGATAGCTATGCCTGTCACAGCCTTTCGGAGCTCTTCGATCGCGGTTCTAACGTTTGAAGGGGCAACGAATACGGGTTCTGCAACGCGATCTAGCGCGAGTCGAAGTGCAATTGCAGGATTTTCCTGAGCTTCTGTGGCGATCAGAATCGGAACTATAGTCTTATCGTGGCTACCCTCATGGAAGTTCTTCAGGTCGAGTGCGTAATCCCACACTTGGATGGTAGCTGCTCGCGAGAATGTCGACGCGCCCACTTTGAATTCGACTACAAGAACGATGGAGTCGAGCAAAATGACTGCGTCAATTCTCGACCCCATGCGAGGGATTACAAACTCGAAGAAGATCTGGCCGGGGACACCAGCAAGTTGGCAATGTAGAAGCTCTATTTGACAGACCCAGGCGTCTCGCTGCTCTGGTTCGATGGACATTCCACTCGCTAACGCAAGTGCGCCCAAAACCTCTTCTGTTGTCGAACTGAGGAATTGAGCGATCGTTGCTTCGTACCAGGCTCTCCGCATCAGCGATGTCATTATTGCCGGTGTAGCCATTTAAGGAGCCGATGAAACATTGCTCGAAGGCGCAGTGTTGAAACCCCAGGCCGACCATGGTTCCTTCATGGTCGCAGCAGCCCGGGCGCCGGCCATTGCAATTCCGAGCGCTGTGACGGCGAAGAGTGTCCGCGCAGCTGCGCTGAAGAATGTGTGCGGCGTCATGATGATGTTGAGCCTGGTAGCCCGTGGGGTAGCCAGTATCGTGTACCTTTGAGTTGTCCGGTACGCCGAAGAGCACCAAGCTCGACCAGATGTCCGAGGTCACGTCGGGCCGTGGCCGCAGGTGCGCCAGTGATGGCCATGTATTTGCTGGCCGAGAGCCCTCCGACGAATCCGTCGACCCCGGCGCGCATCAGCCGCGAGAGTGCCTTTTCCTGGCGCTCGTTGAGTTGGCCACGCAAGCGATCCCAGAGGCGAGTGCTGGCCAAAAGGAAGTCCAGGCCCTGGAGCGTATGAGTCTGTGCGGCCAGCACGAGATCTGCGAACCAAGTGAGCCAGGGATCCACGTCCAGCGTCTTGTTCGCCGCTTGAAGCTGGGAGTGGTAGTCCTTGCGGCGACGATGGATCAAAAGCGATAGCGCAGTCAGGCTCGGCTGCCCGGCTCCTTGTGCGAGTGCCTTCTCCGCGATGGCACGTCCGATTCGCCCGTTGCCGTCTTCGAAGGGATGGATGGACTCGAAATACAGATGCGCGATCCCAGCGCGAGCCAGCGCGGGCAGCGGCGTCTCGCCATTCGGGCTCGTATCATTGAACCAGCGACAGAACCTCGCCATCTCTACCGCAACGCGCGAGGAGGGCGGAGCCTCGAAGTGGACCTTGGGCCGATCGATCCGGCCGGACACGATTTGCATCGGTTCCGGGTGCTTGCGGTAATCGCCGATCGTGCGCAGCTCCGTACGCCCTTGCATCAGCCATTGGTGCCATTGAAAAAGCGTGCCGTCGTCCATCGGATCATCCCAACGCCGGTAGAGATCGGCGAGCAGCTCCGAAATCCCTTGCTCTGCTGGCGCCGAGCGCGGTGCGTCACTGTGTAGGCCAAATTGCCGGCGCAGTGATGACTGAACGCTGTCGCGATCCAGGATCTCGCCTTCGATCTCGGAAGTCTTCAGCGCCTCGGTGCTGATAAGCTCGATGACGAGCGGCAGTCTTTCGACGTCGGGCACATGGCGTACGGTCCCCACCACGACCCCGCTCTGGCGCAGGAACAAGCCTTCCCGCTCCGCCAACGGCGTCGGACGGAAACGGAAATTCGGCCAATCCGGGTCCTGCCAGTTCCAGCGCATGAGCGACAACATAGCAACTTATCGCTCACTTATGTCGGAAATATGAGCGGTAAAAGAATCTGTTGCGACTACCTGTGCTGAAGCCCAGATGGGAAATGCCAAAGACACAACCAGGAGCACCGCGCAATGACTCGTGAAGCACAAGGCGCGTTTTAGTAAGACCCCTGCGCGAGTATTCGCGAATGTGGCGATAACTGTATCTACAGAATTCCTTTGATCTGGAGCGCTCTGTTCGCGGCCCCCGGCGGTTAGCGCGGACATGAGAATCGTAGAAAGTATTGCAGCAGTTTTCACGGGCGAGGCTGCCTCCAGCGTCGTCCCGCTAGACTAGCCCAGCGCGCGACAGACTGCTTCAACACGGACAATGCGGGACCGTCAGCATCGCTTTGCCCGCTCTTGGACATTTATCAGTCGCGCATTACCGCGTTGGCACACTGCAATGTAATTTGCGACTCTTGACTCATCGCCGCCGTGGGTGATCAACCGCTTCCAAGCAATGAAAAATCGATGCTTCTCGTGAACGGGCATTGCGGGCGATTAATCGCAGACCTTTGTGACTGGCAGCCTGAATTGAGGAGCGCTCCGGCCCTTGCGGCCTCTTGAAATGTAGAATAAGCAGCATACTCGGATCTCCGCCCGGCTCCTTGGAATCCGGTTCAAGTTGAGGAGCGAAACAGACGCATGCTCATCAGAACGACGAAACCAGTTTTGTGCTTGTTACTGACCATGTGCGCCACACTGGCGCTTGCACCTGCATGTGCGCAAGACGAGCGGGCACCGGCGTTTGATTGGCAGCGCCTGGAAGACGCTCATCGACGGGCGCTGACTATGCTTAAAGACGCGGCTGAAACCGATCGATCTTTCGCAGTTGTCTTGGCGATGGGCGTCATGTTGTCGGCGGGCGCTGAAGAAGCGCTAGGGGCGCCGCCGGGTGACTTCGACGCCCGTCGAGCCGCGGCGATACTGAATGACTACGGATTCATTATTCGGGCGATATCTGACGCGGAACCTTATTACCGCCGAGCCATTTCCCTTGATTCGAATAGGACAGTTGTGCATTTGAATCTGGCGGATCTGTTGAATGACCGTAGCCAAAGCGCTGGCAGCATCAAACAGAGAGTGTCGTTGGCTATGGAAGCTGCGAAGCAGTACCAGAGATATCTGGCCCTCGGTGGAAAAATGACGCCCAAAGTCCGGGCATTCCTCAAGGGCGGCCTGGAAGCGGCGCAATCCGAAACCATTTGCGATGTGACAGCACGAAATGTGAATGCTGGCAATCTAGAGGGCTTCGTATCCAACTATGCCAACGGTGTCCTGACAAAGGACGGCCTCGAGAACCTGGTGATCGAGACAACAGGAACAGCACATGCTCCGATGCTGCTGGCCACCATGGCCGCCACTGGAATGCCGGTCATCGGCGAACCTGAGTTGCCACCGGGCGCAGACAGATTGATAAGCCGTGGCGATAACCTTGGACTCGTACAGTATCGAAACTCCACCTACGTGCTTTACTATCGCGACCCGGATCGCCCCGTGTCAATGGTGGCTCTCACACCCGGCGCAACACCGAATACCTGTTCGTTCAGTTCGCGTACCGTCGAGACTGTTCCGGAAAAAGCGCTTGAGCCCGAGATGTGTCGCAAGCTGATTTCGCAGCGGAGCGAATTGTCATTCATTGAGTTTAGGACTCGGGCTCCCATTACTGGCACCTATGGTGATGGAAACGCCTCTTTCGGATCCATGGCTACCATGGATGCATTTAACGATGGGCAACCAATCAATGCCGTGGAGGTTCAATACTCCAGCAGCGCGGGAGCAGGGTGCGACAAAGCCGGGATTGCATTGGTGGACGCCAAAGGCGAAAAGCTGGAAATTGGACCCAAGTCGGATTTACTTGAAAAGTTGCAGGAGCCCGTAATGTGCGGCGGATCTGCCCGTTTTCTTCGCTACGGTAACAAGGTATACGCTGAATTAGTGACTAAAGAGTTTCCCAAGTTGCATACGGTAAATCGCATAGACGGCAACGAGGTAGTTGATGTCTGCCACTTCAATATTCAGACAGAAGTGTCGGTGGATTAGGTGATGATTGTGCTGGCTGATGCAAATCGCTTCGCAAGTCAAGCAGGCCCACCGTTCACTCACGATGGGTCGCGCTTGCTAAGATGATTCCGCGTGATCGGATGCCACAACTCAATTCGGCCCATGGCCGCTGAATCGCTGGCCAGATCACCGGGCGATGGGCGATAGACTTTGGCGATATACGGCGGTTCGTGCCGCCTCAAGAAACTCAAGATGCGCGGCTGGGTAGCAATGAATGCCCGCGCCAGTTCCGGATAGGGGGCATGGCCGACCACTACCAGCAGTGCCACATCGTGCTGCATAACGGTCTGCAGTTCATTCGGCTTGTAGCGGATCCGACCGTCGTGCGTAATGGCGATCCATTGTCGCTTACCTATCTCCTGTAGCCACTCCGCATCAGGCGTGTCGTGCCGAAAGTGGTCTGCATGGCGCTCCACCTTCAGGCCGGCGCCGCGCAGAATCTCAGGAAATTTCTTGCCGAGGTCGCGATCTGTGAAGAAGACCGGCTCTGGGCTCACGCGGCGCGCTCGTAGAGCACCGCCTCCATGATCTCTTCCGTCGACAGATCGTAGTCTTCGGCCAGATCACTGACGGACTCGCCCGCGTCCATACGCTCGACGATGGCCCCGGTCGTAATGCCCTTCTGAGCTAGAACCGGCCTGCCGAAGGCCACATTTGCATCGATGGCGATCGATCTGGCCGAACTGATCAAGTCACTTGAGGTAACCGGAAATAGTCGGACCGGGAACCTCCATTCATCCCATTCAACGCGGGCCAAATGTTCAGTGAACATGCGGCGCATGGCCACCTGGCCTGATGCCGACAGTTCGATCAGTTGGCCATACCGTTCCAACAACAGCTTGCCGGCATCGGTCCGCAATTCCGGACTCAAGAGTAGTCGCTCAACCTTTAGCGCCTGCTGGGCATAGCCGATTGCACGCCGCAGTGCGTCCATTTTCACACCATGGTCCGTACGCAGAGAGCGCAGAACATGCGCTTCAATGAGGTTCCAAAAGGACAGGGTCGGCGGAGGACTTTTGGGAGGGCGAATCAGCGGACTCGAATGAGCCGTACCGGCTCCCTTCGGATAATGACGGCCGACAACCCATGAGCGCAAGGTGGCCGGTGCTACTTTGAGGTAGCGGGCGGCTTCGGCGACGCTGTATGCGGGCTGGTTGCGGATGTCCGTCTTGGTCATAGGGAAAATGCGCTCCTGCGAATCAACGTACGCTCTTGCGTTGAGAGGTTATGCAGAACTTACCTCTGAGCCCGTTCTTGCCCATTTCAACGGGGTGGCCGTTAAATCGATGACTTTCGCGAGAACGATACGCTCGCTCTCCGCTCCCGTACAAGGTGTTTAAGACCGTTTTAGCCTCCGTGGAGGGTATGAAGTGATCATAGTTAACGCCTGCGGACCCCGTCGCACGCAGGATGGCCCACAGACACACTGCAAGTGCCCATGACGAGACTCGTGGCAAGCGGCCGTGCACCACAATTCGGCCTCCGCGCATCGTCGATTTCCTCTGGAGTGATAGCCTCTTGCGTTGGGAGGTTATGACTTTGCTTACCTCGAATACTCCCTAGCCTTCACTGTCCGCGGGTTCGGCGACTTACGAGCAAGCGTTGCCGCCAGCTGCTCGTCTGTTGTCCGAGGGGCGCTCAATCCCCCAATGAATCCCCAGAGCTCCTGCGCTAGATGCGCCTGACCCGCTTGCAGAAGCACCTCAGCGGCGCTGTGATAACCCGCGACGACCGCGTGCCGAGTTTCAACCAGCTTTGCCTTGCCGGGGTCCGGCTGAAGCCCTCCGGCGCTCAGCTCGCGTTCGATACGGCGCAAACGCTCGCGCAGATGACGAGACACGTCCACGATTTGCTCAAGGCACGCCGCGCGAATGCCTACCTTCCTACCTGGAACCAACACTATATTTGGAGGCAAGGAGGTACCCTCGGATCTTCGGCGCTAAAAAGACAGAGCACGCTTAAGATCATTGTGTTCAAAAGCACTTGCCATTCGATGAATCTCGGGATTTGGCGCGCCGGCGGCGGCGGCGACTTCACGCCAGGCGGACGTGACCGTCGCCACACCCTTCGCAATTGTCTTCGCCTCCTCAAAACCCAGGCCGAAGAATTCAGCAGTCGATATTACGAGCTCAATATCGCAAGTTGCCTCGTCCAGGCTGATGTTCGTCGTTAGGATACGTGGACGGACATCTGCTGGCGTTGGATTCAGATCATAGACCGGCGAGAGCGCCCAGCCTTTCTTACTTACCCACAGAAAACCGTGATTCCGCAGGTGGTCATCGACGTTTGATATCAGGACGTTCAGGACCATGCGTCGATAGAGTTCGCGGGAGTCTTCTTTTGCTTGAGCGCCATGTGACGTGAGAATGTCGACGAGTTCGGGATAGCTTCCGTGCTGTCCGTCCTTCAGGCCGAGCATAGTCAGCGCTGATAGGAACGGAATTCGTGTACCCGCGGTGCGATCAAAGCGCCGAGACAGTAGTACGGACCTTCCTGCGACGTGGCGTAGCTCATAGTCCGGCGTTCGAATGCCCGCTTGATTTGCAAGACTAAGTGCAATGGACTCCCAAAGTTCAATACTATATTCGTCCGTTTCCTTTGGAAATTTTGCGATTGAAAGGTGGCCGTCTTGGTCGATTACGGACGCTTTCGGGCGTGCCCCGCCAAGCGATGAACCTGGCGCAAAGATCATTTGTAGGTCTGCATCAGTCTCTTCGTCGCGGAAAATCCGTTCAGTAACTCCGAGAAGGCGGCCGAGCTCGACCAGGCCGGGAACGCCAGTGGACGTCGGTGACTGATAGACCTCCGCTCCGACAATTCGAAAGCGCAAAGCACCGAGTCGAGAGACATCCGACACGCCTAGCAGATAGTCGAGCTCTTGAAGCGCGCGTGGGGCGCGGCCTGCGCTTTCCGCGCGCCGCCGTTCGGCGCGTTGCATTAGACGGCGGCCCCAGGTATCCGGGGCCGAATCACCGATTGAGCCGAAGATCGAGAAACCTGCAGCTGGAACGAATGCGCCTCGCCCGAGGGTCATTGCTGGTTCAAGGGAAAAGCGCGCGCTGTCCTCTAACCAGTCGCTGTGGTACTCGAAACTGACCGCCTCGCTTCCTGGACGTGCATGTTGGTGTAGGGTCCCGACCCTTTTCAGTCCGGGCGCGAGATCGATGTGAACCTCAATATCAGGCACGAGTGCTCTCGGGTGTTCGGCGCAGACGAACCCGTTTCGGCAGCTTTTCGGTTAGCAAAGCGAGGCCCGCAGAGTCTCGACTGGGATCTGCGAGTTGGTCTAATCCGTCAAGAAGCCCAAGCGCTTGGAGAACCGCCGCATATATCCCGATACTGACCCCCGGATCACCTTTCTCGACCCGCTGAAGCGACGGGCGGCTTGTAAATGCGCGCTCCGCGACGACGCTGGCAGGCAGGCCGCGGCGACGCCTGGCATCACGAAGATCCTGTCCGAGCTTGCGAAGGCTACGTCTGACGGTAACAGTGGGCCGGTGGGGGGTCGGCATAAATGTAATCTTCGTGTTTCGTTAAGGCGGTTTAATGTAACACGAAGGTTCCATTTCGCAAGATCAGCGAGTGGCGATTCGCAACAGTTTGCACTCCGATGAAAGCGCCGGTGTTCAGGAAGTGGCCGTAGGTATACCCCGTCTAGGGGTGGCCATACCGATCCAATAACACGCTGGCGTCGGTCGACAGTTCCGATTGCCTTTTCGGTCATGCAATAGCGTCAAGGTAGGGCTGCATGACTCGGGACACGCGGCAGACTCGGGCGCATCGGGCGAGTTCGTTGGAGCCGCCGCGATATTTCCGAGAGAAATCATGCAGTGCTTCAACCGCAACGTCGACGCCGACCTTGTTGCGATACTTGAAGCAATCGGCAACGGTCTTGGCAGCCGAGTAGACACGGATCGTCACGCCTTCCACCTGATGCTCTTCGACAGCCGTGGTGAGTGACGCACCTGAGAACCGCGCCACCCGCAGCCGCGGGTGATCAAGACTCGGGCGCCGTGCCTTTTCGGCTATCGCGATCCAGACTTCGACGGGTGACTGGGTCGTCAGTTCGTGGAATCGAAGCGCCGTCAGTAGGCAGAACACTCCTTTGGGCACCCGCTTGGCCACCTGAGCAAGCGAATGTGCTTCGGACGGCTCGTGACGCGCCGTGACGTAAAGTCCACGCGCCTCGCGGACAACCAGATCTTCCGCAACAAGACGAGCGAGCAGCGTGCGCGAAACACCCTGCGCCTCAAGGTCACGGGAGCGCACGATTCCCTGTTTCTCGATCAGTCGAAGGGCCCGTTGTTTTGAGGAATCCGGCATGGCGGCTGACTATACGAATCGTCGGGATATAGTTGCAAGTACCTACATCATGTAACACCGCTGTCGGCGGGGCTGCAAGCCGAAAGAGCCGACATGGAAGATAGCGACTGCCCAGCAGTGGTACAGAATCGCTGAGCGCGATTCCCTTACAATGACCTGCGATCTCTATGCCAAGCGCGGAACAGCGCCGCTCGACCTTTCGGGGGATGCTCATGAAGAAAGTCACCGTTCTACTTGGCTGCGCGGCAGCCATCCTGTTCGTTGCTTGCCAGACAGCAGGCCCACAGCGCTCGCATGCTGGCGCGGGCCGTGGTCCCGCGAACGTCACCGACCAGCGCCTGCTCGACGCGGAGCGCGAACCTTCGCAGTGGATGACCTATAACGGCTCCTACTCCGAACAGCACTACAGCCGCCTCACGCAGATCACTCGTGACAATGTGAAGAACCTCGGGCTCGCGTGGTTCGCTGACTACGACACTAACCTGCAGCAGCAGGGCCAGCCGCTGTTCATTGACGGGGTCATCTACGTCTCCACAGCGTGGACAAAGGTGTACGCGTACGACGCGAGGTCCGGCAGGCAGCTCTGGCAATACGACCCCAAAACGCCCGGCCAGACGATCCGCAAGGTGTGCTGTGGCATCGTGAACCGCGGCATCGCCGCGTATCACGGCAAGATCTACGTTGCCACGCTCGAGGGCCGGCTCGTCGCGATTGACGCCATGACCGGCAAAGAAGCGTGGTCCACGCAGACCGTCGATCCCGCCAAGCAGTACACCGTCACCGGTGCGCCGCGCGTCGCCAAGGGGCTGGTATTCATCGGCACCTCCGGCGGCGAGTTTGGGATCCGCGGCTATGTGGGTGCGTACGACGCCGACACCGGGAAGGAAGTGTGGCGCTTCTACACCGTGCCGCGTAACCCCGCCGAGGGCCAGGAGAACAAGGCCCTCGAGATGGCGGCAGCGACCTGGGGTAAGGGCAACGATTGGTGGGCCATCGGCGGCGGCGGCTCGGTGTGGGACGCGATCGTCTATGACCCGAAGACGGACCTCCTCTATTTCGGCACCGGCAACGGCTCGCCGTGGAACCAACACTACCGCGACCCGAGCGGCGGCGACAACCTCTTCCTCGCATCGATCGTCGCAGTGAAAGCGTCGACTGGCGAGTACGCGTGGCACTACCAGACCACGCCCGGTGACACGTGGGACTACGACGCCGTGAGTCCGATGATGACCGCCGACATCACTATCGACGGCAAGCCGCGCCACGTCGTGATGCAGCCGTGCAAGAACGGCTTCATGTACGTGCTCGATGCGAAGACCGGCGAGCTGCTGCGCGCCAACGCGTTCACCGAAGTGAACTGGGCCGATGGCGTGGACCTCAAGACCGGCCGCCCGCGCGTGGTGGCGGGCGCACGCTACGCGAATAAGGCGTGGAACCTCGCCCCCGGGGTGCAGGGCGCGCACGGCTGGCACTCGAATGCATTCAGCCCGGACACGGGTCTGGTCTACATCGCAACGCAGGAAGCGTACTTCACGATGGCGCTCGATCCCACCTACAAGCGTGCGCTGGTCGGTGCCAACAATGGCGCGCGATTCAATGCGGAGCTGCCCGGCGCAAAAGTGGGGTTCACTGGGTATCTGCAGGCATGGGATCCCGTCGCGGGCAAGTCGGTGTGGAAGAGCGAGTCGAACCAGGGTCCGACGGGCGGCGCGCTCGCGACCGCGACGGGCCTCGTGTTCCAGGGTAATGGCAACGGGCAACCGGCGAGCGTGGTCAACACGAACGCAGTCGGCGTGGGCCCTGGCGCGAAACCGCAGCTGCGTGCGTACGACGCGAAGACCGGCGAGAAGCTCTGGGCCTTCGACGTCCAGACCGGCATCCTGTCGTCGCCGATCACGTACGAACTTGATGGCGTGCAGTACGTTGCGGTAAGCGTGGGCGCCGCCGTGCAGGGCGGTGATTACTACGCGCCGAACTATTCGCGGCTGCTGGTGTTCAAGGTCGGCGGCACCGCGGCGCTGCCGCCGACGCAGCCGTACGCTGCGCGGCCGCTCGATCCGCCGCCGTCGACGGCCTCAGCAGATGTCGTAAAGATGGGTGAGGCGCTTTATGCTCAGAATTGCTCAATCTGCCATGGCGACAACGGGAACGTGCGGGGCGCCAACTTTCCGAATCTCACGCGCACGCCGCTACTGCAAGCCCAAGGGGCATTCGATGCAGTGGTGCTGCAGGGCGTGTTGAAGAGCCGCGGGATGGCATCGTTCGCGGATACATTGACGGCTGAAGAATCGCAGGCAGTCCGGGCGTATCTGGTAAAAAGGGCGAACGATTTGAAGCGCGCGACCGCGGCAGGAGCGCCTGTGCCGACGCAAAATGGGACTGGGACTATCGAGCCCGGCCGGCAATGACAGATGCCTCGACACGTGCATTCGGCGTAACTACGTAGGCGCCAGTGTCACCTGTTGAACCAAGGTAGACTTGCCTGCTTGGCGCGGGCCGCATACGACTTGCACGAAGCGCCGCGGCTCGTTGAGCCGACGGTTTACAGGGTCTTGTGTACGGTGGTCAACCGCCATTGATTACACGGCCTAAGGAGACGGATTGCTGCTTCGCAGGGCTTCGCGCAAGACCTGAGAAATAGAGTCTTGGATGTCCGTATGCACCATGGCGTGTTCGTCGATGTGCCTGCTTTTTACGTTGAGAAGTTAGCGTAAACTGACGAACCATCCGGCTCGGATAGCAGGTCACAAATGTCACTTTGCAGGCTGATGCTTATCCTCGAGATCGGCTGCATTGCGAACCAGCTCCCGCTCGGACGTGTACCTCTGGCTGAGGCCGACGAATAAGTTGTAGCTAATCGGGTTGAACCATGGCTGGAAAGCTGTGCATTTCGGCCGGTACTGCGGCGGGAGGAGCTGCACATAGTGGACTTGCTCCTTGCCCATACGCCCGATGTTCGATTAGGACAGCACGCTGATCATCGACCCAAGACCTTTCGCAAGGATGCTTCGATCTGGCCGCCACAATAGGCAGTGCCGTAATTCTTTCGTGCCTTCGCCGCGACGTTTTTCAATGGTGGCAGCGTTGCGACCCGACGGGTTAGCGCCGCTGTCAGGGGAGCGGCCTCTTCCAACAGCGCCTCGATCTTCGGAAAGCGCTCGGCCATGGTCGACCAAAGCGTGGCTGTGATGACGTCGGCAACGCCTGGCGCTGTGCCCCCCAGCACGAATCCGCGGTCTATCTTCAGTCCGTGACGGCGCCCGGTTTCTTCCCATAACGACATCCATTTCTTCAGGCGAGGGACGAACTCATTCCAGCTTTTGTGAGTCCACATTCTTTGCCCGCCATTTTGGGTGATCTCGTCGAGCACATCGTTCGCGTCGTTGACGATCTTCAAGGTCAAGGCGCGTAGCGCGGCCTTGGATGGGAAAAGCTTCAGTGTGTCTCCCAGGTAGAGAACGATGGCGGGCATTTGCGAGATGGCGACGTCCGCCACCCTGTCTATCAGCAGCGGAGGACCCATGAATGGAACGGGCATGTCTTTCACTTGGCCGCCCATCAGTTTTGAGATTGCGTCGTCCCCGGCCTCAGTCCAGGTTTTGCCGGCGAAAGCGAGCACGGCGCGTACGAACTGTCCGCGGAACGGAACGGACCAGTAATAGAGTTTGTAGTCGGGCATCCGGTGCTCATGCCGTCGCCCAGGCTGATTCTATCCCTGCCTCGCGCACGCGATAGGCGCGGCTCGGCTTAATCAGCCAGGACGATGACTCATTCCCGCTCACGGAGGTCCGACACCTGGACCCGATCAGGATATTCCGAGCCGCATTCACGTCCCGGTCATGCGACTCACCGCAGTCGCCACATACCCAAAATCCTACAATCAACCCATTGACCCCCCGAGGACCCGACTGGCTTCCGCAGGTGGAACAGGTGACGCTGGTGTTTCGCTCGCTGACGACTTCGAATCCCCTGGCGGCCTGCAGGCTCTTGTACTCCAGAAAACCCTTGAGCATGCCCCAGCCTGAGTCGAGCACGGACTTCGCCATCCGCGTTTTCGCCAGTTTAAGGCTGCTCACGTCGCCCACGACGATGTTCTGATACCGCTCGACGATGCTCGTCGAGAATTTATGTAACGCATCCGCCCGGCAGCGAGCGGCCTTTCTGTGAATACGTTTGGCCTGGCGTTTGTGGCCCCGGCGCTGGGCCGATGCCAATTTCTGCGCAAAACGGTGTGTCCATCGGCCGGCATTTAGCCTTTCTGCATCACTCGTGACCGCAATGTCTTTCAGTCCCAGGTCGATGCCGACCGCCTCGTACGGCCCAACCGACTCTTCCGCCTCCATCTTGACCGGCAGGCACAGCCACCAGTCCCCGACCGAATCCTGGGCAAAGCAGCCTCCCTGCCACTTGACCCCCTCCAGGCGTTCTTTCTCGAAGACTCGGAAAGACTTGCCGGCAAAGCGGAGGCACACGCCTTTACGCTTTAGACTGGCCGCCTTAAAGGGGACCCACCCCAGCGAGCGCCTGGAGCCACGACTCACTCGCCAGCGTAGCTTCAGCCGCTTCTCCGCCTGGCGTTTCTGGGCATAGTGGGTACATATCGACTGGATCGTATCCGCACCGATCTTCTCAAAGTAAGGGCTCGCGCCGGACGTCAGGTTGCATAAGTCAAAACCGGAAAGCCACTTGCGCTTCCTGTCGGTGCGTGTCGCAGCCTTGAAGCTCGTCTCGTTGCAGTAGTTGAATACCTCGTTCACTTCCACTGCGGCAGCGTTGAGCCACCCGTAGGTTTCCCGGCGGACCTTCAGACGAAGTGTGCGCATGAATGAGCGCGGCATCAGCGTATTATCGCCCTTCGCGGGCGTTCCTGCTCCTCTTCGTTGCGCAAGTCACTGGCGGGTCGCGAAGTCCGAGTCGCTTCATTGCAGGGTGCCACAGACAATGACCCGATCTGCACCAACTTTCTTGCCCTGCTCAAGGATGGGTGGAAAGCCGACCGTCCATAGGATTACTCAGATTACGGATGCCCGCCGGGCGCCCTTTGCCGTGAGTCCTACTCCTTCTTCGCGAACTAAGGGATATGCCACGGCCGGCGTTTGGCTGATGCTAGCCCGAATGAGATTCGCCTTAGAACTGAGAACGGAGAGAATCATGTCAATTCGAGTCCGAACCTGGGCAGTGCTGCCCCTCGGCATCTTGCTATCCACATCGGCCTTTGCCCAATCCAGTGACACGGGGGCCACGTCCCCCGGCTCAAGCGCCCCGGGCAGTTCAGCGCCCCAGGTCAAACAGCCGTCCCGCAAGGGCGCTTCCAAGAGAAAAGGGGGCGATGCAGCCGGTTCATCGCCGGTCACTCCCGACACCTCGAGCGGACTCACCGGACGGGGCGGACACGGCGGTACTGAACCTGGCGGAGGCGACGTATCGGGCGGCAACCCTGCGGGTGGCACCGGCACTGGCGGCGTTCCGAGCAACGGCGCCATCATCGGCGGAGGCGGCAAGTAGTTTCAGTCCTCACACCGCTCGCACGCACTTGTCGTCCTGCTAAGACTGCACTGGGACAACGAGACTGGACTCGTTGATCGCCCTAACGAGCGCGCCGGCGTAGAGGGCCCCCGGCACGCCCATGTGATTGGGAATGTCGGCCTTGGGGCCGCGAATTCGACACCGCGAAGATCCGTTTTGGCCGAAAGCAGCGAAGGCCACCTCAGATAGCTGCCGCTCGGCGGAACGTAACGTGAGAGGCCCGCTTCTGCACCCCTGGCTGTCTCTCACGAACGACGGGTATCGCAACTTTATCCGTCCCGGCGGGCTGCATTGGTTTGTTGGGGGGCGGGGGAATTCAAGAATGTGTTGATCTCTCGTGTCATGTCATGGAGAGCGTGGCCTTCCTCTGAAAGGTAGATGATTTCCGCATGCGGCACGCACGTGGCAAGACGCTTCCGAGCAGCCTGGGAGTCAAAGAGAGAATCCTTACCCCCAAGTACTGCGAGAATGGGCATGGTCAGAGTCTTCAGCGCGGTGTCCGAGAGGCGTGGAAGCACCTGCATTCTGGCGACGAAGCCGGACTGAACAAGGCGGAAAAGAGATAGGAAGTCATTGTTCTCCGGGGCGCGTACATCGTCGGCCGAGAATCCCATATCGACGGCGAGTGCCCTGCGATGACCCCACGGCCCCAATAGCATGAGCGGGGCTGCTCGAACCACGGCCCCGAAGCGAACGTGAACGAGGCCACCGGGCGCCAGCAGCGCGAGGCGATCCACGCGAGCATGCCTTCTGACGGCGTAGTCGAGCGCAAGGAGCCCACCGAATGATGCGCCCACGAATGTGGCCGATTTGAGCGATAAACGATCAAGCACGTCATCCAACCATCGCGCGTGAGCATCAGACGTTATCCACGGGCGGGATGGCTCGCTGTATCCAGCATCACCAATGATATCAACGGCAAGCACGTGGTAGTCCGAACTGAGCACGTCCATGGTGCGTAGCCACATCGCGGAAGTGGCCATCGAGCCTGGAAGCAGAATGACTGGCGGCTTCGTTGGATCTCCAGCGGAAAGCACAAAGGTTTCCCCTTGAGATGTGAAGAGGCGATGCTCTTTGTGCGGCGTTGCCCAGGAGTCCAAAATGCCGCGATAGCATTCGAGGACGCGCTGCTCGGCGTCTTTGGACCAGAAGATCACGCTTGCGCCGCAGAGGCTGCAATCAGGGCCGTGCGCAGTGGCACCCAAATGATATTCAACGAATGCATTGGGTCAGCATAACAAGGGTTTGCAGTGCGGCGCAGATTACGCACGGAGCAATGGGAAATAGTGCCCAATGGGGCCTGACCGAACTGCGGCCTTCCGGCGACCCTTTCAGCTATCGCGCTTCAGACCTACTGCAGGCGCAATTTGGCACGGCAAGCACGGCTCCAATCAATGCCCCCCATACGGGGCTGTGCCTTCCTCGCCTTCCGGATTCAACCCGATGTGAGATTGGCGCCTAGGAGCCCGTCCCGGTAATGACCGACACGGACAAGGCAGGGGACGATGACATGGATGAGAGTAATCCTATCGATTGGAGATTGATCGCGTCTGG